>Ga0206836_10070_pt1 | contig 28500 bp, 23 predicted proteins | sample Alteio_BWOrgCont_28_FD_152871 | JGI IMG/M metagenome (GOLD analysis project Ga0206836, IMG submission 152871) | Enriched cells from forest soil in Barre Woods Harvard Forest LTER site, Petersham, Massachusetts, United States -... | ecosystem: Environmental > Terrestrial > Soil > Temperate forest >...
CCAAATACGGCTTAGCGGGTTGGATCGGAATACAGGACACTCCGGAAGACATCGCGAAATGGCGGACAGCGATCAAAGATGAACTAGAAATGATCGGCAGTCCGCGCTCGATCGACGATCTCGAAATCGCCAGCATGCTCTTCTTCGACATCACGAGCGAAAAGACGGATCAAACTCCTAATGGGAAACTGACTCCGTCGATGACGGGCACGCCGCAGCAGCTCACCGATAACCTCAGGCGCTACAAGGACGCCGGCTTGACACTTCCGCTGCTCTGGCCTCCGTTTAGGGGCGTGCCGACGGCGAAAACCATGGTGGATTTGAGAAGACTCAAAGAGGACATTCTACCGAAAGTGCAGTAAGGAACCGTGCGGCATCGCTGAACCGATCGCGAGACGACGATAACAAATCCTTATGCCGCGCTGACCCGAAACCGCGGCTCCATACTCTGCAACCTCTGCGCTGAATGCCAATGGTCAGAGCGTCGAGGTCATTCGTGTTCTCCTGCCGATTCGCGCCTCGGTGCAGCTTCTGTCGATGCGACGCACGCGCCTTGTGCACCAGCCGGACCTGTGTTACCCGCAGATTTAGAACCGCTGGGTCACTTCCGAACAGAAGGGATTCCTTCGCGCAAAGGAGATTTAGATGCCCGAGTCCATCAAGCAAGATGCGGTCGTTGTGCGCAACGAAAAAGTCGTGCGGCGCTTCATCGACGCGTGGGCCGCGCTCGATGTGGACGCCGCGATGGCTTGTATTGCGGACAACATCGTCTATATCAACCAGCCGCTGGAACCCGTGGTCGGATCCGCAAACGTTCGCAAGATAATTCAGGGCATCCTCGAGCGCACCAGGAAAGTTGAGTGGAAACTGTTGAACGTCTTTGGGCGCGGTAACACGATTTGCACGGAACGGCTCGATTGTTGGGATTTCGATGGTCGCGGATGGGGTCTGCAACTGCCATGCATCGGAATGTTCGACCTCGATGCAAACGGGAAAATCTGCGGTTGGCGCGATTATTTCGACAACCAGCTCTGGTTTAAGAACGGCGGTCCGACGCTGCATGTCTGAAGTGCGCGTCTCCGGGGGAGAATATATATGACCTCAATAGACCCGATCGTTGAGCGCAATGAAAAGGTGGTGCGTGAATTCATCCGCGGATGGGAGACGCTCGATCTTGCGCTGGTGATGGCACAGGTCACGGACGACATGTGCTACCTGAACCAGCCACTGGAGTCGGTTCGCGGCCGCGAAAACGTCGCTAAAATGATTGGATCGATCTTCGCGCCCGCAAAAAAGGTCGAGTTCAAACTGCTCAACCTGTTCGGTTCGGGCAACAAGGTATTGACCGAGCGGCTCGACTGCTGGGACTGGGACGGTAGCGGTTTCACGCTCAAGCTTCCGGTTTGCGGGATGTTCGAGTTGAACGAGGCGGGAAAGATTTACGAATGGCGCGACTATTATGACAACGAGCATTGGACCAAGTACGGCGGTCCCAGCCTGATTTTGTAGATTGATTTCGACCGCATGCGAAAGGTCAGATAATGAGTGACGGCCCGGCGTAGGCCTCACCAAGCAAAGTTGGAGGTGACGATGGCGTCATCGGAATGGAGTGAGCGCAGCATCTCACTCGCAGGAATCAAGCTCCCGATCATTACCGCCGGCAGCGGCCGTCCGTTGCTTGTTCTCAATGACGAGTTTGGATACCCGGGATGGTTTAAATGGCAGTCGGCGCTCAGCCGCGATCACACGCTGATCATCCCTATGGCGCCCGGTTTCGGGCGCGCGCCGCGGATCGAATGGGTCGAGAGCGTCCGCGACCTGGGTTGCCTGTACTCGCGGATGCTTCGCGAGGAGGGTCTGACGGATATCGATGTAGTCGGATTTTCGTTCGGCGCATGGGTCGCAGCCGAGATGATAGCGAGTTGCCCCCATCAATTTCGCCGCGCGGTGTTGGTTGCGCCTGGCGGAATCAGGCCGCCGGTCGGCGAACTAACGGACAGTTTCAACTATCCAGCGAACGACTTCGTGCGCCTGACGGTGCTCGATCCCAAGGCGACCCCGGAGTTCTCGCTGCTGTACGGGGAGCCTGGCCCGGATCAGGCGGAGCGCCTCGATGAAGCGCGAGCGCAGTTCGCACGCCTGGCATGGCAGCCCTACTTTCACAATCCGAGTCTGCCCTATCTGCTGGAAGGAGCAGGCGAGTCGCAGGTGATGATAATATGGGGCGCACAGGACAAAGTGGTGCCGCGCTCCGCGGTCGAAAAGTATAATCAGGTAATAAAGGGCTCAAAGTTGGTGGTGTTCGATAACTGCGGACATCGGCCCGAAATCGAGCAGTCCGAAAAATTCGTCGGCGAGTTGAAAAAATTTTTAGCCTGAAATTCGTACGGACAGGCACAGACATTTGCGGAGGTAGCTGCCATGCACATGATGTGGTTCACCGAACGGGCATACCATTACGATCCGGAAGTCGAGCCGGAAAAGTATCACGCACTGGAAAATCAGATTCTGAAGATTCGCAGCTTCTTTGGCACGCCGAATCGCTTCTTCGACGCCGAGCACGGTGCTCGCCTGCTCAACCAGTATCTGGACGAAAAGGTCTATACCGATCAGGAGCTGTTGAACTTTGACGGCGTAATGCTCAACGAGCATCACGGCACCCCGTTTTGTATGGGCGCGGTAATGGATGTCGAGGCCGCCGCGCTCGCAGCCAAGACCAAGCGGGTCAAGATCGTGTTGCTGGGTAACCCGGCCGCCACTGTCGCCAATCAACTGCGCCTGGCCGAAGAGCTTGCGATGATCGATCTGATCTCGGGCGGCCGGCTGGTGTCCGGATGGGTGCGGGGCGCGGGCAGCGAACAGTTCGCCAACAACACCAATCCGGCGCTTAATCGCGAGTTGTTCGAGGAAGCGGTGGACTTTATCGAGAAGGCCTGGACCACGCCCGGACCATTTCGCTACGAAGGCAAGCGGCTGCATTTTCGCCACGTCAATCCGTGGGTACTACCGCTGCAAAAGCCGCGTCCGCCGTTCTGGATTCCGGGTCTTATCAGCCCCGACACCGTGGCCTGGTGCGCCCGCCGCCGTTACCCGTACGTTGCGCTGGCGACACGGCTCGAACCCACCATGGACCTCTGGGAAATCTACGGCAAGACCGCGGCCGCCGAGGGCTATCAGGCCGGCCCAGAGAATTTTGGCTACTTGCAGCCGGTGATGGTGGGTGACAACCAGGCGCGTGCCGAGGAACTGGGGAAGCGGCTGCTGTTTGGCGGCGCCTTTGCCCATTTCGCGCGGCCCGAATGGATGTTCCCACCCGGCTACAACTCGCGTGAGGCGACGCGGCGCCTTGCGACGCTCGATGGTCCCAACACCTCGGGCAAGCCGATCTTCTCCGCCACCGGGGAGGAGTCCGAAGCGCAGATCGAGGAGATCAAGCGCGGCATCTACGCTGGCTATCCGCAAGTCCAGAAAGACCTGCAAATGATCGCGGGCACGCCCGATAACGTGATTCCGAAGCTCAAGATGATCCTCGAGGTGCTGCGCCCAGGGATTTTCTCTTTCTGGCTTGATGGTCCCGTTTCCGCCGGCGACCGCAAGCGCTGTCTTGAGTTGCTCAATCGCGAAGTTATCCCGGCTCTGCGCGAGCACGGCAAGAAGCTCGGGCTGGTTTCGCCCTTCGAGCGCGCCCCCGGCTCGGTGCCTCTGGTACGCGAAACAGGATATGCAACGGTCTCAAATCCGGGCGCGCTGAATTACTCTGAAGCCGTCGCCTAGCGAGCGGTTGAAGAGGATTAGGAAAGTCCACCGCGGGCCGCAGCGAAATGTCGCTTCGGCCCGCATCGATAATCCGGGACACGCCCGGGTAGAGAACCCCAAGAATTTATGGCGATGACCCCAGAAGACGAAAAGTTGATCCTCGTGATGAATAAGGTCTATGCGGGTACGAAGGCGGACGCTCTGGACTGGCAGCCGAGCGAGGACCCAAACATTTTCGCCGTGAAACTCACTGATTACACGCTTTCACTCGAGCGTGCGCCCGAAACAGAAAAAACACCCGAAGGATTCAACTTTAGTATCGTGAATAGTGACGGGTTGGTCCTTCAGGAATTGGACAGTCATTTGGCGACCAAACACGGGTTCGCGGAAATGAAGGACCTCTTCGATCGAGCCCGACGTCATGCTGTGGATATAGATGGCGCGTTGGATAATCTGATCCGCGAACTTGACGAGTTATCGAGCGAAAGATCGTAGCGCAGGAATTCGGACTGCGCTTTATCTTCAAGCCTCTCAGCCCATAGATATCGGTTTTTTCGCGCTACTTATATCCCCATTCGCGACGCGCCCTTAAGCGAGAGTTGCTACCGTTACCGCAGCGGCTATTGGTTACTTTTTCGCAAGCGGAGCCGACTTCAGCAGTATCCAGCTTTCGAATTTGAGTGGCGGATTGTCCATTGGGGTGGGCGGCAGCACGATCATCAGGAGTGCGCGGTTGCGCCCTTCGCGCGCATTCAGCGTTAGCGTCTGTGCCGCTTGCGCCTTCGGCTCCCGCTCCTGCGACTTGCGATCGAACACCGTGGTGAGGTCGAAGCTCACCGCGTCATTGTTACGGCCCGCTGTAACGAAGTCGCCAGAGAGCGCGAGAGAGGTTCCACCGATTTCGAGATTAGCAGATGAGGGGCAGCCGAAATCGCACCCGATAAGTCCCGATCGTGTAATCCAGAAGGGCCCGATGAGGCGGTTGTAGGCCCCAGTATCCACGCTGATACCGATGGGCTCCGGTGGTACCGGTGGCGGAACGCTTACGGGAGATTCGATCGCTTCACCCCATTTTGTGAGTCCTAATGCGGCCAATTGCACCGCGGGAGGCTGATGTTTCGAAAATGGACTGTCCGTCACGCTACTGAAAATCGGAGCGAGGCGCTCCAGCGCGCCCAGATCGTAAAGCGATTTCAAAATAGATGCGACACGCTCGTTCGACCATACCAGGTATTTGAAGGTCGCGACGCGTGGAGGATCGAGCTTCAACCGGCCGTCGGAAAGCAACTTCGCTTTGTCCAGCACGCGCTGTAATTGAGCGAGCTGGCTGCGTACCGACGTAGCGGCAGATCCCCACGGTCCAAACGACGAAAGCACCAGTCCGATCGCGAGGCTCGCCGGGATCACGCGCAAATCCATCCGGCCGCGCGTTGATCCGAGATACGCCACCATCGCCGCCAGCCACAGTGCGAAGAGCACCAGGCAGTAGCGTTCAGGTGTGACACCGTACGCACCAATCCGTTGCCAGACCGCAAGCATCAGCAGAACGGTGGGCAGAATCATCAGCCAGAACCAGGACCGCATAAACCATCGCACCGGACGGTAGCCAACGTCGCGCCACGGATACGCCACTGTGTAGCTCGCGGTACCGATGGCGCCGAAGGCGAGCACTAACCAGCCGATCTCCCCTTTCGGCATTGACCGGACGATCGCAATTTTGAATGCATAGATATGCAGGACGACTGAATAAACCAGGATCAGCGGGACCAGGGCGAAATTGAGCACAGTCGAAACTGATTTTTCGATCAGGTCCGGATTGGGACTGAGGGTTAACGGCTGATCGAACTCCACCGGCACCATCGAGAGCGCGAACAGCGGTGCGAATAATACTAAACCGGTACTCCAGATGTGCGCGTGGGAATTGCCGACGGTAAAATCGAACAGGAAGGTCAGACTCGCGAGCAGCAGCGAGAGTCCGCCGCATACAATTAGAAGCGCAACCAGAGCCATCCCAAGCGCGATGCCCAACTGCAAATTGAAGCGCCAGAAGGACTCGATTGTGGCGGCGCGGCGAAGGTGTGCAGTGCACATCGTGGCAAGGGCCAGGCCGAGCAACGCGATCAAGCTCTGACCGTAAAGGTCGCCATGCAGGGATTGGATAGCGGCAGCAGCACCGGCGGCAAACAGCGCAGTTCCGAGATTCCAGACGGTCGCGAGATTTCGGCTGAGCGCCCATAGATGGGCGGCGAAACTTGCCAGGAACGCCCCGGAACACGCGAAGATAAACTGGCTTTCGAGAGTGTCGCTCATACGAATGATATGAGCGACTTGCAGATTGAGCAGGACCGCCAGGCTCGTCGCGATTGCGACCGGGATTGGAAATCTCGACAGCGATCGGACTTGTTCCGGCAGATTTAGAACTGTTTTCATCGATGCGGCGCCGTCGAGGAAAGCGCGAAGGAAATGGATAGCATAGACAGTTTGGAATGTTGATGAATCCGAACGTAGCGCGGCGCTCCTTAGCTGCGGCTCGGCGCCCTATCGAGGCTCCTTCAATAGCAGGGAGGCCAGGGCTGCCGATCTTGTCCCTTTTGCAGAACGCACCTCACGAGCGTAAGTTGCTTGTACGCGAAATCGGGCCGAAAGAGGGACGGAAAATGCTGCACGTCGCCCCTTCAAGGTTGAACCAGAACTAACTGCAGGCAGCCCTTGCCTGCGGCCCGAGATGAAGAGCCTAAAGGAGGCGCCCGACGATGGCCCGCACGATTCCAATGCGCAACGGCATTTTCCTTGCCCCGTTTCATTCCCTCGACCAAGATCCAACCGAAGCACTTCACCGCGACCTCGAACTGCTCGAGAACCTGGACCGGCTGGGTTACGAGGAAGCCTGGATCGGAGAGCACCATTCCGCGGGCTTTGAGATCATCGCTTCACCTGAGGTCTTCATCGCGGCCGCGGCCGAGAGAACGAAAAAGATTCGTTTGGGCACGGGAGTTGTCTCGCTGCCGTATCACAACCCGCTCATGACGGCGAATCGTATCATTCAACTTGACCATCAAACCCGCGGCCGCGTGATGTTCGGGGTAGGTCCCGGCCTGCTCCCCTCCGATGCGATGATGCTGGGTATCGATCCAATGACACAGCGCGATCGCATGCTCGAAGGGCTGAAGGTCATCATGCGGCTTTTCGATGGTGAGGTCGTCACCGAAAAGAGCGACTGGTACAACCTCGTCAACGCTCGCGCACATCTGCTGCCATACACCAAACCCCATCCTGAAATTGCGGTGGCGAGCGCGGTCAGCCCCTCCGGTGGACGCGCCGCGGGCAAGTACGGCTTCGGGATGTTGTGCGTGGCGGCGACCAATGCCTATGGCTTCGATGCGCTCGCCACCAACTGGCAGGCTGCAAACGAGATCGCGGCTGAAAACGGCCGCACTATGGATCGTAGCCGCTTGCGACTCGTCGGGCCGGTGCACATCGCGGAGAGCCGCGAACAAGCGCGCAAGAATGTCGAGTACGGTATCCATCAATGGATGGAATATTTCGCGCGACTGAATCCGCTCGCGCCCAAATCAACCAGCGGCAAGGATCCAATCGATGACATGATCGACTCTGGCGCCGCCGTGATTGGCACGCCCGCTGACGCCATCGCGCAGCTGCAACGTCTCGAAGCCAAGCAGGGCGAGTTCGGCGCCTTCCTGCAACTCGCGCACAACTGGGCAAGTTTTGAGAACACCATCAAGTCGTACGATCTCTGGGCTGAGCACGTGGCGCCGGTCTTCAAGAACGCTAACGCAAGCCGTCAAGCGTCGTACGACTGGACGATGTCAAACGCGCACGACTTCATGGGGCAGGCGATGAACGCGGCCGCGGCGATGATGCAGAAACACGCCGAAGAGCGCGCCGCGAAGAAGCACGAGAACGGAGAAGGCGCCGGCGTCGCGCGTACAGCCAAGTAGTTCGGCGACCTCACCGGAAGGTACGACGAAATCGTCAGAAATAGACGTCGATCATCGTGCGGGCCAAAACGAGGCGAGCAATGCGGTTAAAAGGTCGCATGCAAGTCGGCGAGTTCCGTGGCGTCTTGCGTTCGCGAGCTCAGCGCATGATCAGATTTAGTCCTGCCGCCGTCGTATAGCGCGCGTCGTCGTTATACTCCTTGGGCGCTTGTTCATTTATGTAATAGGGTCGGCCCATCGTCGGCTCGCTCGCGAATGAAGCATGATGGTTCTGGATGTCCCAGTAGCTCTCGACGTCGAGCGCAGCGGTGTTGACGGGACCGACTCCCGGAACGTCAACCTTTAGCGGGAATATGCCAAAAATCTTCCAAAGCTGCCCGGACTTATCGTAAAGCTCCTCCCAGAGCGGATAGGAAAATTGACGATCCGCATAGATCACGCGTTCGCCGTAGCAGTAACCCTTGGCCTTGGCCGGGATTTTCTTGATGCTGATTACATCGACGTCGCGTACCTGCCAGTTCCCCCACTTGGGAGTCGGGAAACCCAATGGCATCGCAACGTCGGCTGGAAAAGGCCCGGATGGTGGGTTCGCGTCCACCAGCCCAATAATTTTGCGCTGCGCGCGGTATTGGACGTCCAGTTCCGTCAAGTTTGAATCGAAGCCATTGTGAAAATCTTCGAAGTTCACATCCATCCCGGCGCTTTGCGAGCAGCGGGCCGAGGTCGAAATCGATTGACTGCGGCGCAGCGACGGCAGGAAGACATAGGCCTCTTCGGGGCGTGCCGGGTCGGCATAATTAACCGTTAGGTAAGCCGTGTATTTATCCTGCTCCGGCTGAACAGTCATGAACCATTCGGTGAAATAGCGTGCGCCAGGACCTGCCGGTTCGGGAGGTGCATCGGCATCGGTATTGTACGCCAATTGGCGCTTGACGCCGACGTAAGCCTGGCAGCTGTAACTGCCGTTCCCATCAATCGAGCAGCCCGAGCCGTAAGTATCGACCACCAAGTGAGGAATGTAGCGATACCAGAGATTGGCCAACGTCTTCCATCCCATGTGTGGTTCCGCTGGGTTTGGGAAAGGAATTCCGCCGTGGTAATTCGCCAGCGAGAGCCCGCCGGTGGGAAGTTCCACGAGCTGGACCTGCTGAGCGTATTTTTCGGTCGCCGCCAGATAGTTCTTCGGCAACGGATGAATAATCGTCGGGCCTATTTCGATCCGCACGTCAGCAGGCATCTTCCAACTGTATTTTCCGCTGAACAATCCGATCATGCTTTCCGGCATGAAATCCTCGTATTGCTGCCAATTGGACATCGTGATCGAGGTACCCGGGGAAATCGGCAAGGCTCCGCCTGCGGGTGCTTCGCCCGCAGCGATCGAGACTCCAACCGCGCTCGACAACCACCCGAGCATGACTAACAGGCTGAGCAGATTCATTGCTTTTCTAACTTTCATCCAGGCGCGACCTCAGGGCCTTTTGGTACCACGACTGCGCGTCGCGATCCATTAATTTAGGCGATGGGTGTCGCACTCGTGAGGAACGTCGGCGCCTCCGTCCTACTCTTCGCCTAATCATTGAATTACAGGGGCGAGAGTCTCGATCGCCGTCACGAGTAATCTGACTTTCGATAGGTGGACCAGCGTGTTCGCCTTAGAATATTTGATCGGCGCGCCGCGCGAACCTCTAGTCCACCGTCCACATTTTCGAAATGAAGGGCGCCGATCACGAAACAGAGCAAGCACCGTCCTCACGCCGACACTACGCCTGACGGTACCATCGGAGTCTTACTCAAAGACACAAGAAGGCTCCCGCGCGGGGCCTTCTTGTGTCTCTTACTGACGTTCATCTTCAAGGTATTTTTACCACTGCCACTAATCCGCCGTGATCCGAGGGCCATAGTGGTCCTGCCGGACTCGCGACGCGATCCCAGAAGTGGTTATCTATAACACCCTCCGCGACTCCTTTGATCCCGCCGTTAGTCAGCACCAGGTCAATGCGCTCCGAGAGCTCCGACGGAAAATTAGTCAGATCGGCTTCCTGACAACAGGTGTTACCAATTCGATTGTGGCCAACTGCCGTCCATATATCACTAAAGCCGGCGCCGAGCAGATTCTCATAGGTTGAAGTATTGTCAGGCAGATTGGGTAAGCCGTTAGCGTTCGAGTTGAAATCGCCCGCCATTACCACCGGTAGCGAGGTATCTGCCGGGCCGGCTATCAACTCGCCGGCTTGAGCCTCCTGAATGGCGGAACTCAAGCTCTCCAGATGGGTTGTTATAAAGCGAAATTTCTTCCCGCCCATGCTCACGTCCGCCGAAATCCAGCTACGCGGTATGGTGATAGGGCCTAGCGCAGTCGAAACGGACAGGAGATTCGAATAGCTCGCCGCTTGCACATTCGAGAAACTGAGCCTCGCAGGTGGCAGATCGGTCCGCGCCAGGAGAATGTCACGATCCACAAAGTGCACATACCCAGGAGCAACGGGCGCCGTTATATCGAGATCGTCGATTACCTTTACCGGCGCATAGTGCTCCCCCCTCAAAGCCAGTTCGCTTAATATCGATAGGAGGAAGTCGTAGTGGATCGTCGAGCCGTTCGGACCGGGGCCCGACCACTGCGCAGCCTCTTGCAGGGCAACTATTTCAGGTTCCTCGATGGCTATTTTGTCAGCGATCCTGGTTGCACGAGCTGGAATGTCGCTCGCCTTAACTTCCTCCCACAGCAATGGCAAGTCTGGGTTTGGCGAATCCAGCACCGGAGATAAATCGGCGCCGAAGTACACATTGTGCGTCATGAGAGTTAGGAATTGAGCAGGGGCAGCCTCTGCCCTGACAGCGATCGAGACCAACGACACCAGCGCGGTTAAAGCGGCTAGCATCCCTCTGCATCGGGTCCATTTTAACGTCCGTGGCCTTTCCATATTACTTCCCTCCCTACGGTTTCGAATGTGAAAATCCTCTTCAAACAGGACTGCGATACTTGCGGATGAAACTATCGATGGCGGCGGAATCTTGCCTTTCATCCCTCCTACGCTCTGACCGTCGTGAACAATCGCGGCACAGATGTGCCTCGTCAGTGCACAAATGAACAATGTCGGCATGAATCTTCTTCGATCGCACCTCACTAAGCCCGCCCCTCCCGTGCTTCTGGCGCAATCCGGACCGTTGCACTAACCTGTCGAGAGGTTCGGACCGCAAGTTCACTGGCTTCGGAGACTTCAATGACTTCAGGCAGCGATCGCGAACGGCTGGATTCCTGGAAGACCATAGCCGCCTATCTCAAGCGCGACGTCCGCACCATTCAGCGCTGGGAACTCCACGAAGGTCTCCCAGTGCATCGCAAGCTTCATGACAAGCTCTCGAGCATCTATGCTTTTAAGGACGAGCTGGATAGATGGTGGGGTGGGAATCACTCCAGGACTCCACCGCAGCATCCCGAAGCTTCCGCCTTCCGCCGTCCATTACTAGCGGTCCTGCCGCTCAGGAATCTCAGTGGTAACAATGAGGAGGAGTATTTCAGCGATGGGCTCACCGAAGAGCTGATTTCGCAATTGAGCCGCATCAATCCGCAACAGATCGGTGTAATCGCTCGCGGTTCCACCATGCGGTACAAGGGAAACCCTGGTGACTTCAATCGCATCGCGCGCGAACTTGGCGCTAGCTATATTCTCGACGGCAGCGTGCGTCGAAGTGGCAACCAGGTGCGGATTGCGATCCAACTTATAGAGGTAAGCGACAACGGGCATCTCTGGGCTGACAGCTACGATCGCGGTTTGATCGATATTCTGGAGCTTCAGGACGAAGTGGCTCGCGACGTAACCCGGCAGATCGCAGGGCACCTTGCTGCGCGCGACGAGAATCGGCTTCGCCAGGGTCGTCAGGTCGTGCCCAAGGCCTACGAAGCGTACCTTCGCGGCAGAGTGCTCTGGAATCAACGCAGTCCGAGCGCTCTCGCACGCGCCGTCACATTTTTCGAAGAGTCGATCTCGCTCGATCCCGACTATGCTCCCGCATACGCCGGTATTGCCGACAGTTATTCGATGCTCTCGACCACTGCCGTCGGGGCGTGTAACCCTGCAGAGGTTATGCCGAGGGCGAGGTTTGCCGCCGCTCGTGCGGTGGAACTCGACCCACTGCTCGCGGAAGCCCATACCTCGCTTGCCTGCGTCAAACTCTTCCACGAATGGGACTGGACGGCGGCGGGGAATTTCTTTGATCGAGCGCTGAAACTCAATAGCGGGTACGCTACCGGTAGACAATGGTACGCTGAATACCTGGGCTCCGCCGGTCTCATCGATGACGCCATCACTGAACTCCTCCGTGCACAGGAAGTCGATCCGTTGTCCCTCACCATTCCGGAGGCGCTCGCGTCAATGCATTATTTGAATCGCGACTATACGCAGGCGATTGCGCTGAGCCGCCGTACCCTCGAAGTGGAGCCGGGCTTTCCGCTCTCCTATCTGAATTTGGGGCGCGCGTATGTGCAGCAGAGAATGTTCCGCGAGGCGATCGCCAACCTCATGGAAGGCCGGAAGTTACACCCCGACAGCACCGCTATCCTGATGACACTTGCCCACGCCTATGCCGCCGCGGGCAAAGAGCAGGAGGCGCGCGGCGTACTGGCTTCCCTCAAGCGCATCGCACGGCGGCGCTATGTCCCCGCATTCCATTTCGCCGCTACTTTGGCGGCTCTCGGCGATCATGAACAGACTTTCGCCTGGTTGGAACGCGCCCGCCAAGAACGATGTGATTACTTTGTATATCTCGATCGCGAACCGGGAGCGGATTCAATACGCCACGATCCCAGGTTCGCTGAAATTGTCCCACGATCGCCTGTCGATTTAACGCGCCCACCCACGGAACGTCCCGAACCCATGCCCGGAGCGTCCTCAAATGGTTGAGCAGGATCGACACCTCCATACCGTCGAGGCTGCAATGATTGTACGTTTTCGCTTCGCCATACTTCATCCTTCATGGAATGCGGCAATAGAAATTGCTGAGCTCGGGTCACTCCTTTAGTTAAGGATTTCCTTGCCAGGATTGGGGCTTGGCACGAAGGCGTCAAACCGAGGATCCGAGCGAATCGGATCTGTAGCCGGCTCCTTAGGTAGATGCACCATATAGTCGCAGCGCTCCACGTAGGCTTGTCTTAGCCAAAAGAATGCCCGATCCTTTTCGCGAAGATCGGTATTGATCGCTCCCGTATAGAACGACGGCACACAGATCTTCCGTGCGAGACGCGCGAGGTCAGTGATCTTATTTCTGGCTTCGTTCTTTTTGCCCGCCATGGCGCACGCATATCCGAGTTGCAGAGTCATCGCGGCTTTCGCCCGAGAGAGAGCTAAATCCAATGCTGGCAGAGGCGCACGCAGCGTTGGGTTATTCGGCGCTCTGGTATGACTGGGATTGGCCGACGGCCGAGCGACATTGACACGACTCCATAGGACTGTTGCACTTCGCCTTGTTCCCCGGATCGCTCGCAGACCTGGCCTTTCGATTCTTCAAAAGCGACAAAGGGCGACAATGTACGTCATTCGCTTTGTGTCGCCCTTCCCCTTCTTCGCCGCTTGCCTCCACGATCGTACATTCCGCGTGCGACGACGATCGCGACAGGATTGGTGAGGCAGCTATGTTCCATCGAAAAAATCTGCGCTACCTGGTACCCAGTGGTGTGACCGCCCCAAGTCTGGGACTCGCGCTGTTTGCGTTGATCAAGGCCAGTACCGGTGAATACCAAACTGCGGCCTGGATCGTCGTATGGTACGCGCTGCTGGACCGCGTGGATGGTGTTACTGTTACCTTTCCGGTAATCATCGCTGGAATCATCGCAATTGACGATCTGGGCGTAGCCCACGCTCTGCCGCTGCTGCCACTGGCAGCGGCGGTCGCCTACTCAATCCTCGGGTTTGTTTTCGGCACGGTACGGAAAAGTCGCGAAAACCACGCGCTCGACACCGTCCGGATTGACCAGTTGCAAACACAGAGTGCCACTTGGTCCCCGCGGAACAACGTGCAGGCAACGTCCGCCTCTGAGTCCCTTGAGCGAGTGGAGGAATCGCCTACGCACGAGCAGTGTCAATCTACGGAAATGTCGGGTGCATTTCGCAAAGAGGGCGAATACTGGACGGTGGCATGGGCTAAGTCCGAATCGAAGCTGAAGCATCGCAAGGGACTGGATTACATCGCCTATCTGCTGCGGCATCCGGGACAGGAGTTCGGCGCGATCGATCTGATCTCCGCAATACAACCTGGCGGTCTAGCGAAAGGCTCAACAAGTGGGGACGGAACCCACCAGGAATACGACGGCATCGCCCGCAGCCTCGGCGACGCAGGCGCGATTCTGGACGCAACCGCAAAGGAGCAGTACAAACGCCGACTTCAAGATCTGCGCGAAGACCTCGAGTCTGCCGAACGAGACAACGATCTCAGCGGCGCCGACAAAGCCCGCGCCGAGATTGAGTTCATCGAAGGGGAAGTTGTCGCAGCGGTCGGGCTCGGCGGACGCGATCGAAAAAGCTCTTCACATGCCGAACGCGCGCGGCTGGCCGTGACCAAGGCGATCAAGACGGCCGTCAGCCGGATTCGTGAGGTTGATTCCGAGCTTGGTAAGCACCTGAGCCTCAGCATCCAGACCGGATACTTTTGTACCTACGTTCCTGCGCAACCGATCACCTGGCGACTTTAGCCTCGGGCGGCACTGAGGCACCAAAAGTCGTACTCCAGCGTATTCACGTGCTGTGCACTGACCACGACGTAGGAGCCGGATCTGCTCTGGTTGAACGCCAAAGGCCCTCGCTGAAGCAACCCAACCCCACGACGTGCCACATCGGACCTGCGCGGAGCTGCCATAATTCGATCGACGGCACGATTTTGTGTGGCGGTTGCTAGTCACAGGGCGGCGAAATAATAGTCTCAGGAGGCAGAGTAGGCCGGAGAAGGGAAGAAAATGGATTCGGGTTTGATACTGCATCATTATGATTTTTCGAGCTTTTCCGAGAAGGTTCGGCTCGTATTAGGCGTAAAGAATCTATCGTGGAGTTCGGTCGAAATTCCGTCGACACTGCCGAAGCCGGATTATCTCCCGCTCACCGGTGGATATCGCCGGGCACCCTCGCTGCAGATCGGCGCTGATATCTACTGCGATTCGAAGCGGATTATCGAGGAACTCGAGCGACGGTTCCCTGAGCCTTCGATATATCCCGGACCCGATCGCCTTGCGCAGCGTGCTTTCACTGCGGCGCTCGAACGCTGGACTGATTCGATCCTGCTGCGTACGACGATTAACTACATTTCGAGCGCGTACCCCGAAGGAGCCCGCTTTACTCCGGCGTTCATGAACGATCGCGCCGAACTGCTTGGAAAAGCACAGCCTGGACTCGGCCAGACGGAAGCCAATGCGGCGAAGAATCTGGTGCAGTTGCGCCCACAGCTGCGCTGGATTGGCGATATGTTGGATGACGGCCGTCCGTATATACATGGCGACGCGATATCACTGGCCGATTGCGTGATCTATCATGCGATTTGGATTATGGACCAGCTTGCCTACCGGCGAGTGGCGCTGATTTCCGATCCTATCCGCCGATGGATGGATCGGGTTGCTGCGCAAGGTCACGGCAAATATGAATCGCTCACCGCGCTGGAAGCGCTGGATATCGCGGCATCCGCTACTCCGCTTGCCCCCGCGGTCAGCCAGGTTCTGGAGGGTGACCCAGCGGTCGGACAAATGGTTGCGGTCACGCCGATCGACACGGGGCGGCGAAATTCAACCGTCGGCAGGGTTACTTCGATCGATGCATTGCAAGTAACGGTAGCCCATCAGAATGATCGCGTCGGAGAAGTCGCAGTACACTTCCCGCGCCTGGGATACCGCGTCCGCCTCGCGGGTGCTTGACCCCAACGGCTCGGGCACCGCGCGAGCCGAACCGGTTTTCTGAAAGTCCCTGAAACGCCACAGATGCGGGTGCGATCCTGATTTCTGCATCGACAACGAGCGCGCAATCAGCGGCGACGATCCACCGTTCGCTTTGGCCCAATTGCGTTTTCAAATCGGCTCGCTAACATGCCGCGAAGACTGGATCCACCGGGCGAAGCGCACGAGAATGGAACACCTCCAGCAAACGGCGGCCTGTTATATTCGCTAGTTGAGTAACTATCATGGAAGAATCAGAACAGATTGATCGTTCCACTCTGCAGGCCGTCGTTGCGGCTGCCGCGGAGGAGTTCGAAGGCGAGGTTTTACTGCTGGTGCGCGATGGCAGAAAGATGAGGCTCGGCGCATCTGAGAGTGCCGGCCTCAATGCGCGAGTGATCCTATCGCAGTGCCTGAGAGGTCTGAATCAATTGGAGGAGCGACCTGTCGACACCGCAGCCCTGGCATTTGTCCGTGTCGTGTCGGAAGAGCTGAAGAATGATCAGGTGATATTGTTGGTTGTGCGTGGGCAAGGCGACATTCGACTAACAGCAGGTGCCGGATCCCATGGGAAAGTTCGCGACATGTTGAATGACGCTTTGAACGCTGTAGGTGGGGAACGCCGGCGGCTGTAGTTGATCCACAGCCATACTCGAACCGATTTGCGCGGCTGAATGGTTGCGACGAATAAGTGGCGGGAGTTTCTGATGGGCCCATCGACTTACAGTGAGCGGACTCCGAACTTTGCGAAAGATCAAACCTTCAGCCTACTCGGCACGTCTTCGACGCGCCTCGGATGACTACACGGCTGGCAGCTACTTTGACAGCCAAGGCGATGAAGGTGCGTTTTCATGTCATTACCGATAAGAAAACCATTCATAAAAATATGTGCTATGGCTTATTCGCTGCTATTCTTCTTCGCGAGCTTGCTTTCGTTTATCTCAAACGCAAACACAATTACCGCAATTACGATGATAACCCTTGAAACGGTATCAACGACGGGCGTTCTGCTCGCATGCGATAGTATATATTTGAACAAGGAGAACGGTCTCCCTTTTGAGAAAGCGGACGCAAGAAGAAGTCGCCTCCATTCCTCAAGTTCTTAACTCCGCGAGCCCCGGATCAGAACTTTTAAAAAGACGATATCGCGAAAGGGCACTGGCTGAATTCGCGACAGAGAGGATCGAGCCTCAATCCCGCGTCAGCTTGCGAAACCGGGATTCTCAGGCGCCCTTAGGTCGAACAAACTCCGCGAACATGCGAGCTATCTTCGAACTGCGTGCAGAGAACGCGAAAATCAAAGACTGGTTGGCGGAGAGGGGGGGATTCGAACCCCCGAGACCCTTTCGAGTCTACACGCGTTCCAGGCGTGCGCGTTAAGCCGAGCTCTGCCACCTCTCCGCGACGAGCGGTCAGTATGCCATTTCAGCCTTCGCGTTCGCCAGAAGCCAAAGATCGCCGAGCGGGCGATGGAATCATGCGTTCGCGACATCGCCGCCAAATTTGACGGAAGATTATAGTGGGCAAGGAACGTGGCGTTCCGAAAGGGAACTGCGTGCACAGTTCAGTGGGCAAATCGGCTTCGTGCTGATCGTCCGATCGCGAGCGGCCCGCATCGGGATCGATCAGTTGAGTCACCTTGAGCTCGATGCTTGCCAGTGTCAAGGAAAAGCAGACGGGGGTGCATTTGCGATAATCGGTACACCCGGAATATGCGCCGCAGTCGAATTGGCGGGCGCGAACAACACCGCAACACTGTCGCGGTAAATCGGCCGCCAATCGCTGCGAGATTTCATCGTCGCATCGGCAGGTGAGCCGGACGGCATCAGCACGTAATCGTTCCGGTAGTATTCGAGAATGCGCACGCCATGCGGCCGGCCGGCAAAGAAGTCCAGGTATTCCTCGATGACCTCCGGCGGATAAACCAGGTCAACCCGACCGTCAACGAAAATCCGCGATGGAGGGCCGAGCTGAAAGATTACGTATTGTCCCCATTCAAAACGGGCCAACACGTTTCCCTGTAGCCGATGCGCTCGCATGAACGCGATCGCCCCTACTGGATAGTCCATTGCCGCCGGGATTCGAGGTGACAGCAGGCCCCTGTTTTCCACCAACAAGACCATCGAGGCGACGAGCAGCACCGCCTGCCCTCTCCAACTCAAACGACCCGATTTGATGCGCGGTACCGCCGAATCGTATCCACTTAGTTTCATTGAGATCAGATGCAAATGACGAGTCAATGGCGCGACCGCCGCGATGACGGCGAGAGGAATGTTCCGCACGACGTCGAAAGCCCCTGCTCCCATCGCAACCGCAATCGCGACCAGCGCCAGGTCGTCACCCCGAGGCGTAATGACAAATGCGATCGCTGACAGCAGCATGATTCCCACCGCGAGAAGGAAAAAGAAGATGCCTGAATGCGGCCCATGGGAATTTGCGATCACTGAGATCAACGGCTGCCAATCAACCATTTCCTTGCGCGTGACGGGGTTGTGCAGCGCGCTCAGGACGTGAGTCCACGCCCCGAGACCGTACGGATTTACCAACGTGGCCGCGGCGCATACGACGGTGATGCCCAGCACTCGCGCCGCCGACCGAATACTGTACCCGCCAGCAATACTCGCGACGGCCGTGACACCGGCGAATAACGCTAGGCTGCCGATCCCAATCACGAATCCGCCGTGGAGATTGGCCCACAACGCGAACATCGGAATAGCAAGCCACAATGGCGCGTCGCGTCGATAATTCTCGCGTGCCAGCAGGGCCAACAGCGCAGCGAGGAACATAAAGGTGTAGAGCTGGGGGCGAAACTGCATCATCGGCATCAACGCCACGGCGGTCGTGACCAGCACGGCCGCTTGCAGCAAAGGGGCCGCACCGGTCTCCGCGGCCGCCATCGCCAATAGAATTATGGTCAGGGCGGTGCAGCAAAACTTCCACAGTTTGAGGGCGAGAATCCCGCCGACGTAATAGGTTCGCGCCATGAGCAATTCAGCGAGCCATTCGTGAACCGCCCATGAATGACCCGGAACGGAATAGTTGAAAGGGTCGTGGCTTATCGGTCCGGCTTGCAGGAAGAGCCGGCCGAACGCGATATGTCCCCAGAGATCGGTGTCGGCAACGCGGCCCGCATCGGCGACCGCGATCGCGAGCAATACCAGGGACGGCGCATAGCGCAGTAATGACGACGCACCGCGATCGGAGATCGGCCCTATCGCTGCCACGCGGGTATTCTCCAGCGAGGCGCGGCCATCCCGATCACGGAAAGTAAGTCACTTGCGGCGACACACCTGTCACCGGAACGCCGCCTATCGTGGCCGCAGATGCTTTGGAACGTGCGAATAACGCGCTATCGGCGTCATGGTAGATCAACTTCCAGTCTGGTTGACGTTGCATCAGCGCGAAGGCGCCCGAGGCGGGCGGAATCAGGATGAAGTCGTGCGGATATGCCGTCAGCACGGATTGCGCACCATTCCGATTGAAGTAGAAATCGATGTACTGCGCGATCACCGAGTACGGATAAACGGTATCGTAACGGCCGTCGATGAAGACCTTCGAACCCGGTGCGGTGTGCCAAATCAAATATTCGCCCCAATCGAAGTCGCCGAGAATATTGCCGCGCAAATCGTGTTGTTGCATGAAGGCGACGGCCCCTTCGGGATACGGCTTATCGACGCGCAGGCGGCCGGAAAATATCCCGCTATGGATCGCGAGCATGACGGCCACTGCGAACGCGAGCCACGGACTGACGGCCGAGCGCTCTGGCTGAAGCACGGCTTTCGCAGTCTCCCCGGATGCTCGTTCGCGCCGACGCAAAATCAACAGAGACGAATGACGCGCGACCGGCAGTGCGCACGCAATCAGCGCGATCGGTAGATTTCGCACCGCTATGATCGCCGCGATACTCAAGACCGCCGCGACCGCGACCAGCGGCAGATCGCCGCCGCGCGGCACCAACGCGAAAGTCGCTACAAACGCTATGAGCATCCCGATACCGCACGACATATAGATGACGCCCGCGGGATGCGCTTGCCATTGGCGCGTCAGTGCAAATCCCAACGGTTGCCAATCTGTCACTGCGAATCGCGTCATCGGGTTGCGCAGCGCGCGCAGCACGGGACGCCACGTGTCACGGCCGTAGGGCGTAATCATCGTGCTTGCCAGCGCGGCGACAGTGAGTGCGCTGAGACCCAGACCTCGATGCAAACCCGCGCCGTTTATCAGATCATCGATCGCTGTAACCGCTGTATAGATCACCAGTATCGCGATTCCGACGATAAAGCCGCCGTGCAAGTTCGCCCACAACGCCATCATTGGAATGAGCAGCCACAGTGGCGCCTCGCGGCGATAGTTGTGACGCGCGAGGAGCGTGAGCATCGCCGCCGCCAGCATGAAGGTGAATAGCTGTGGCCGAAACTCCATCTGCGGCATCGTCGCAACCGCGACGACCGTGAGCGTATTGAGCTGTACGGTCGGAGTCGCTCCCGTTCCCCCCAATCCCATCGCAACCAGCAGCATCGTCGCGGCCACGCAGGCAAACTTCCACAGCTTGAGCCCAACCACACCGAACGCGTTGTACGACGCTGCCATCACGAACTCGGTCAGCCATTCGTGGTTATCCCATCGATGCCCGAACGCACTGTACGAATAAAAATCATTGAGTATAAGGTGTTTGTGGGCGATAACCGCTTGACCGAAGCGCACATGGCCCCACAAATCCGTATCGGTCATTTGGCCCGAATCCGCGATCACGATCACCAGCGCGACCAAACCGGGTGCGTAGCGCAGCAGCGACATCGCGCGCTGATGAGATCCCTCGCTCGCTCTCATGGAAAATAGCTCGCGGCGAGAGCGGGCGCTGTAATCGGAACACCCGGTATTTTTGCGGCTGGCGAGTCGGAGCGTGCGAAGAGCATCCAATTGCCGTCGCGATATATGAGCTTCCATTCGGGCGCCCGCGCCATCACGCGCAAGGCCGGGCTGTCGGCTGGGAGCAAAACGTAATCGTGCGGATAAGCGCTGAGGACGTGCGACGCGTCGGGCCGTCCGTTGATAAACGCGAGATATTGATCGACGACTTTTGACGGGTAAACCGTGTCGTAACGGCCGTCGATAAAAATTCGGGAATCGGGCAGATGCCAAATCAGGTATTCACCGTCGCCGAAATTGCTGAGGAGGTTGCCGTGCAATTGGTAACGATTCATAAACGCGACGGCCCCCACCGGTGAATCCGGCCCGACCACGAGTCGCGTCGAGAACAAGCCGCCTACGACCGCCAATACGGCCGCTATCGATGCCGCAAACCACGAAGTAACTCCCGACCGAGCATGCGCATTCGCGGCGGTGTCAACCTCGCGCGCATCGATAGATGGCGACTGAACACCGCACCGCCGCCCTGCGATCAATTCGGCATGACGCGCGAGCGGCGCGACGCACGCGATCATCGCGAGCGGCAAATTCCGCAGCGCGGTGAATGCTGCCACTGTCATCATCATGGCGATCGCGACGAGTGGGAGGTCCTCGCCCTGCGGTTCACGGACGAACGCAACTATAAACGCCAACATCATCAGCAAGCCGCAGAGAAAGAAAACTGTAGCGGCGGGATTGGTATGCCATCCGCGCGCGATCGCAGATATCAACGGCTGCCAGTCCGCGATAATCGGCTGTGCTGCGTAGTCTTTCAACGCATTGAGTACGACCCGCCAGGCGTCGATTCCATAGGGCGAGACCAGTGTCGCCAGGGTTCCGGCAATCGCTATCAGGCTGAGCCTGAGCGCGCGGGCAAGCCCGCGTCCCGTGATCAAATCCTGTAACCCCGCAACGGCAGCGTATGCGGCGAGCGTCGCGATCCCGACGATGAAGCCGCCGTGTAGATTGCCCCACAACGCCATCAAGGGAATCACAAGCCACAAGGGCGCGCGGCCCCGATAGTTATCCCGCGTCAGCAGCGCGAGCAGCGCCGAGAACATCATGAAGGTGAAAATTTGCGGGCGGAACTGGTTCTGCGGCACCATCGCGACCGCCGCCAATGCAAGCGTGTTCAGTTGAATCGCCGGGGATGCGGCAGTCTCGGACGCGCACAGCGCCATCAGGATGATGGTCGTCGCGACAGAAGTAAACTTCCAGAGCTTCAACCCAACCACGCCGAAAGCATTGTAGAACGCCGCCATCACGATTTCGCTCAACCATTCGTGATTGCGCCAGAGGGCGCCGGCGGCGCTGTAAGAATACGGATCGAGATGGGCGAGGTGGCCATTCGCAATCGCCGCCTGACCGAAGCGCAGATGTCCCCAAAGATCGGTGTCGGGAAATTGCGCGGAATCCGCGACCACGATCAACAGCAACACCATCGCAGGCGCGTAATGCAACAACGAAATCTGCTGACGGATAACTGCGTGAGGATTCGCCGTGGTCACGGAAAAAAGGCCTCGCGCGGCAACGCGCCCGCGACCGGAACTCCGGGCAATTGTGCGACGGCCGAGTTCGCGCGCGCGAACAGCACCGCGGCCGCATCATAATAAACCAGCTTCCAGCCCGGCGCCGATTTCATCAGCGAAACTCCCGGCGCCTTGAGCGATAGCAGGACGAGATCATTCGGATACGCGCGCAATACTTCGAGCCCGTCAGGATGACCGAGGTCGAGGTCAAGATATTGATTGACGATGGCTTCGGAATAGACCGAGTCGTAGCGGCCGTCGATAAACACCTTCGAGCCGGGTGCCAGATGCCAGATCAGATACTCGCCCCAGCCGAACTCATCGAGGATATTGCCGCGGAGCCCGTGGCTACGCATAAAGGCTACTGCGCCAACTGGATATTCGTGAACGTCAACCGCGAGCCGCGGAGAAAACAGACCTGCGATTATCGCCATCGCGACTGCGACGGAAACTACGAGCCATGGATTTACGGCGGATCGCTCGCTGTGATCGAGCGCCTCCGCCGAAGCAGCATGCGGCGGCGCGCCGGCAGTTGGGACCGCGTCTTCCACGTAATCGCGACTCCGCCTGCGCGCCACGATCATTTCCGTATGGCGTGCGAGCGGGGCCATGCACGCAATTATCGCGAGCGGCAGGTTACGCACAGCCGCAAACGCGGCGAGCGTCATCATCGCCGCGATCGTGACAAGCGGCAGATCATCGCCACGCGGGGATCGCGCGAATGTCACCACGAAAGACACCATGATCGCGATTCCGCCGAGGAAAAAGATCACCGTCTGCGGGTACGCACGCACCTGTTCGATCAGCGCGTGCAGCAGGGGCTGCCAGTCGGCAATAATCGGATGAGCCGCATGCACCTTCAGCGCGTTGATCACGACCAACCAATTGTCGATACCGTAAGGGGAGATCAATGTCGCCAGGGTTCCCGCGACTGTCAATGCGCCGAGCCTTAATCCGCGTTCGAGTCCGTGGCCTGCCATCAGATCCTGCAAGCCGACGACTCCGGTGTAAGCCGCAAGCGTCGCGATGCCAATGATAAAGCCGCCGTGCAAATTCCCCCACAACGCCATGATCGGAATTACGAGCCACAAATGCGCCCGGCCGCGATAATTATGCCGCGCCAGCAGCGCCAACGTCGCCGCCAAGAACATGAAGGTGAAAAGCTGCGGCCGGAATTGATTCTGCGGAATCATCGCGAGGGCCGCGATTGCGAGCAGGTTCAGTTGAATCGTCGGCGAGGCGCCGGTCTCCGCCATCGCGAGCCCCATCAGCACCATAGTTACCGCCACACAGGCGAACTTCCACAATTTCAGCCCGACCACGCCAAACGCATTGTAGGCGATCGCCATCACCAATTCGGTGAGCCATTCGTGATTGCGCCAGGCCGCATTCGCGGCGCTATACGAATACTTATCGACGGTGACCACATGGCCGCTCGCGAGCGCGGCCTGACCGAAGCGCAAATGCCCCCACAAGTCGGGGTCAGGATACTGGCCCGAATCCGCGGCGACGATCAGCAGAAGGAGTAGGGCGGGCGCATAGTGCAGCAGCGAAATCCGCCTCATGGTTATTTTGGGCGACGAAATGAACGCTGCGGATCGTGCGCCCAACTTGCTCGGATATCCGACCGAACCCCTAGTCTTACCACACGATCGATTTGCGATCGCGAAAATAGCCACCGGTGGGACCGCGATCGGGCAATGTTGCGAGCCATACGGCGGTGTCCGCGCCCTGCTCTACCGTGCGTGGCGCGCCAGCCCCGCCCATGTCGGTGCGCACCCATCCGGGCGACATAGCGTTGACCAGCACGTTGGTACCGCGCAGGTCCGCCGCCATCACGCGCGTCATTGCATTCAGCGCCGCCTTCGAAACGCGATACGCCGGATAGCCGCCCGCGGCCAGACCGCTCTCGTGCGTCGCCATATCGGTCGATACATTCACGATCCTGCCGTAGCGCTGTTGGCTCATCATTGCGGCGGCCGCCTGGCTGAGCAAAAAGGCACCGGTGAGGTTTATATCGATGGCCTCGCGAAAGGCGGCAGCGTCGATATCCAGCGACGACGAAGAGCGATCATTCAGGATGGCGGCGTTGTTGATCAGAATATCCCAGCGCGGCAATTCAGTTTTCGCCCACCGCGCGAAATCGCGGATACTCGCCTCATCGCCGACGTCGAGTTGCCGAAAGCGCATCGAACCCTTATCGCCCTGAAGTTCCTGGCAGGCCGCGGTCCCTTTGGCCGCATCGCGCGCGGTGAGCACGACCTCATGTCCAAGGGCCGCGAGCGCGCGGCATATTTCGCGACCGATGCCGCGATTGCCTCCGGTCACCACCGCGATTCGCTTCTCTGCCATCGCAAGCTCCTCCTTTTCGCGGTCCGAACTGCCCGCAACTCAGCGCGTTGCCGCGTAACAAACAGTTTCGTTGACGGTGCGGATACGGCCGTTTGCTACTGCATGCGCGCCAGCCCCTTCGATCACTGCTTCGATTATCCTGGAGCGAATCGCCGCCGGCTGGCTATCCAGCAATACCCGAAACGGCGCGGCTACATCGACGCGAAATTGAGCAAAATCGGCGGCTGAATCGAACTCGAAGGTAACCGCGAGACGTTCGACCGTGAGGTCCTTGAATCCCGCCGCGGCGAACATGCCCCGCATCATAGTTTCATCGGCGAGCCGCAAGGGACCCAGCGCATCGGGCGGTGGTGGCGGCAGCCCGGCGATTTTCCTCACCGCCTCCGTGCCGATAGTCGTCAGGGGCATCTTGTCGGCGGTTGACCATACCGCGGTCGCGAGGCGGCCGCCGACGCGCAAGCGTTCACGTATTCCGACGAGCGCGCCCTTTACGTCGGGCATAAACATGAGGCCCCAGCGACACACGATTGCGTCGAAATCGCGCTCCGGCAGTGTGAGTGCCTCGCCGTCAACCTCGCGGAATTCGATGTTCGCGATTCCGCTCGACGCGGCGCGTTCGCGCGCAATCGCGAGCATTCCGGGCGACTGATCGGTGGCGATCACGTGCCCGTTCGATCCGACTTTGCGAGCTGCCGTCAACGCTGGCTCGCCATTGCCGGTCGCGATATCGAGCACGCGCGCGCCTGGCCCTACTCCGGCCAGTTCGATCAATCGATCGTTGACGTGTTGTGCGGATCGCTCCAGCAAAGGCCACCATTTTTTCCATCCGGTGGCCGCCGCATCCCAGTCACGGCGTTGGTCGTTTTTCAATTGTTGAGGGTCAGCCATATATTTTTTCTCACTCTGAGTCACGTTTGGCACGCCACTTTTGGTTCTGGTGGATGCTTTTGCGAGCGGCGTGCGTTGTGCTTTCCGGTGACGGCTATCGTCCCCGTACCACGACTCCACGCAGATTCGCCAGCACGCGCGGATATTCACGATCGAGCGCGGCCGCCGTCGCCGGCGCAACTCCCTGATCGCCAATAATGGCTACTGACGCTGGATCAATGCCGTCGGCGCTGGCCGGATGAGCCAGCGGCGCGGGTCGACTCTGCGACAGGTAATAGACCACCACGCTGGTCGCATATCCTGGAGCCACTGCCACGGTGCCGTCACTACCCGAGTTGGTCGTCGCCGCGCGCACGGCCTCCAGCCACTGCGCATCATGAGGTTTCCGATTCCACGCAACCACGTGGCCAACCGCCAGCGCGACCATCAGCGCGATTGCGCCCAGCCGCGCAGATTGCCGAGGGATTTCGACAATTCCGATCGCCACCAGCAGGAAAAATGGTACAAAGCACGACAGTAGATAGCGTTCGACGAAGGCCGGCCGGATCGCGTACGAGACGATCATCATCAAAAGCGGCGGCGCCCACATCCAGAGCAGTGCGAAGATGATTGCGGTTCGCCAGCCGCGCCATCCTCTAATCACCGCCCACACGGCCAGCGCCACCATCACAGGAAAGGCGAAGCTGCCGGTCGCCTTATTGAACAGGGCGAACGGCGCCCATGGCGCCGGCCGTTTGATCCAGTCGATTGCGCCAATATCCGCGGCGTGAGCGGCCGAACCGATCACGGCGGGAGCAAGCGGGGCCAGCATAAGAGCGCCGATGCCGACCGCCAGCGCAAGGGCCAAGGCGCGGCGCACCGCAATCGCCGTCAAGTCAACCCTATTCGCAATCAATACATAAAGAAGCCAGAGCCCCTCGCCGCTAAACGCGAGAACTGCTGTCAAATGGGCCGCCAGCGCCATCGCGGTGAAAATTGCGACGCCCGCATAGGCTGCGATCGAACCGCTGCGCAACGCGCCAAAGAAGCACCAGGTCTGCGCCACGAGTGCCGCGATCACAATGGGATACATTCGCACTTCACGCGAATATTTGATCGTGATCAGATTGACTGCGAAAATCAGCGCAGCGATCGCTGCCGCTTCATCACGCTGATCGGATGAGGGGCCCACGCTTTCGTCCGACTGTAAACGTACACCGAAAATCTCACGAGCGGTGCCGAACACCAGCAGAATCGCCAGCGTTCCAACCATCGCAGAGAGCGCGCGCATCGACGTTAGCCGCTCGCCGAAGGCCCGCATCCACATATGCAACGCGAGATCGTGGAGCCCTGCTTTGCCCGGATTCAAATGGTTTTGCGCGCGTAGTACTTCACGAATCGTCGGTGCGGAAGCGGCGGCCCATGACGCCCCCTCGTCGGCCGACATTTCACGCGCGCCAATATCCGTAAAGCGCAGATAAGCGCCCGCGAACAATGCGAGCGCCAGCATCGCGAACGAAATACTTCTGGTCGATCCGCCCGAGCGCGAAGCCTGACTCACAGAGCCTTCTTGAGTTTCGGCGCGGGCCGGAAGCCAACCGTGCGCGCGGCCGGAATCGCAATTTTGGTCATCTTACTCGGATTGAATCCGCCGCGAGCCTTGCGCCGCCGAATGGTAAAGGTGCCAAAGCCGGGCATGCGGAAGCGCTTGTCTCTGCGGATTGCTCGAGCGATTTGCTCGAAGGTCAGTTCGACCGTGGTCGCCACGATCTTCTTCTGTTGTCCCGTCGCGCGCGCAATCGTTTCGATCAATTCTGCCTTGGTCATCTGCAACCCTCCAGCAGAGGTTTCCGTATAGCGAGGCGCGCGGCGGCGCAAGCCGTAGGCGGGAATTGCGGCGAGACTCGAATCCTCATGATTGGAACTGGACAGGAACGTCGCCGAGGCAGGGAGCCAATGCCCCGATCGTCGCATGGGTCGCCGACTTCCTCCGATCGCCGCGCTCTCCGCGAATGCCTCGCGCAGTCAGGTCGAGGAGGTCGAAAGTTGATCCAAGGTGCGCCAGAGCAGACCCCATCGCACACCCTGGTCGCTCACCACGACCTCGTTCTGATGGAAGTGCGCCATGATTCGCTCGAGGATCGCGGTGCCGGCAAAAATAACATCAGCGCGCGCCGGTTCGAGGCCGGGCAGGCTCTTTCGTTCGGCCAGCGCGATGCATCCGAGCCTCACAAGCGTAGCCATCACTTCCTCATGCGACAGATGATGTCCATGCACAATCTTCGAATCGTAGGTCGCGAGCCCAAGTGTGACCGCGCACACCGTGGCGACCGTCCCGGCAACGCCGACCATCACGTCGGGCGTGAATTCCCATCCTAGATCCTGCAGCATCTCGTCCACTGCCAACCGCAATTCAGCCGCCTCTGCCGCAGTCGGCGGATCGTGATGCACGTGGCGCTCGGTCAGTCGCACCGATCCGATTTGGAGGCTGACCAGGTCGAGCTTGCGGCCCGGCTCCGCCCTGATCAGTTCGGTCGATCCGCCGCCGATATCGACGATCAGGAGCTTGGCGGCAGGGTCTAGTTGAAGCCCCTTGGTCACCGCCAGGTAGGAAAGCTCGGCCTCGGTCTCGCCGGTAATTACCTCGAGATCGATGCCGGCGTTCGCCTTCACCTGCGCGATAAAGTCAGCACCGTCGTGGACATCGCGCAGCGTCGCTGTTGCCGCCCCGACGATTTTCTCGGCGCCGAGATCACGCGCTTTTTGCGCGAATTCCGTGATCGCCGCGAGCGTTTGCGCTGCCGATTCGGGGTCCAGCCGTCCGCTCGCATCGACTCCGCGGCCGAGGCGCGTTATCCGCGCGAAATCCGCTAGCTGATGCACCGCGCCGGTAGCATCGCGTTCGGCGACGAGCATCAGGACCGTGTTGGTTCCAACGTCGAGAGTTCCCAGTTTCACGCTTCCACCAGTAAATAACTTTACTTATGCGCCGAGGTTCACCGCGACTTCGGCGCCGTCCGCGACGGGCGTTTCGAGTCCGTCGCGAGTGATCCAGTTTTGGAACGCGGCGACCGCGCGCGTGCCCATTTCAATCTTCTTCTCGCGGCCGCGAGCGCGGCTCTTGAGCTCCGGCATGAGACCGTAGTTCGCATTCATCGGTTGAAAATCGCGCCGCGTAGCGTCCGTGATGTACCCGATCAATGAGCCCAGTGCGGTCTCC
>Ga0206836_10071_pt1 | contig 28489 bp, 17 predicted proteins | sample Alteio_BWOrgCont_28_FD_152871 | JGI IMG/M metagenome (GOLD analysis project Ga0206836, IMG submission 152871) | Enriched cells from forest soil in Barre Woods Harvard Forest LTER site, Petersham, Massachusetts, United States -... | ecosystem: Environmental > Terrestrial > Soil > Temperate forest >...
ACAACCAACAGTCTCGACCTTACTGCTTATATAGGAACTACAGTAACTATACGTTTTACTGCAGCAGGCTGTTCCCTTGGCGGCCATTTTGGTTATGCTTATATTGATTGCGCTTGCGGAGTGGAGCAACTTATAATAGGCGGGACATGCGCTGCCCAAACTATTACAGCTCCTGCAGGATATTCATCTTATTCGTGGACAGGGCCCGATGTCACGGCAGGGGGGCACTTCAGAAACCGCTACAGTCGGGGCAAATGGTTCATATACAGTTACAATGAAAACCAGTACGGGATGTACTGTAACTCTTGATACTACTATAACAATATCTACACCAATAGTACTTACCACATCTACAACACCCTCTAATTGCACTGCCAATAACGGAACTGCTACTGTGACCGGTATAACCGGCGGAACGGGCCCATTTACCTATGCATGGGCGCCCTCTGGAGGGACAAGTGCTACGGCATCGAATCTTGCACCGGGAACCTACACAGTTACAGTTACAGGTGCAGGAGGATGTTCCGGAACAGCCACAGTAACCATTACGGATGTAACGGTAACTCCTGTTCCGACTTTCAGCCAGACCAATGTGTTGTGTAATGGAGGGAATAATGGTTCGGCCTCGGTTACAAGCGTCGCGGGCGGAACAGCTCCTTATACATATTCCTGGAGTACAGGTGCAACAACAACAACTATAAATGGACTAACAGCAGGAACATATACAGTAACGGTAAAAGATGCACATGGGTGTACCGGTACAGGCACAGTTACCATTACCGCCCCGGCAGCTATTGTTATAACCACAACTAACACGCCCACCAAATGTACAGGCAGCACAGGTACAGCGGGTGTAGCTACTGTTACCGGTGGAACTTCTCCCTATACGTATTCATGGAACACAGGAGCAACAACATCAACTATTAATGCACTTGCCGCAGGTTCATATACGGTGACGGTAAAAGACGCAAACGGATGTACACAAACAGCTACTGTAACTGTTACTACAACGACTGTTACGTTAACACCGACATTTTCACAAACCAATGTATCATGTAATGGTGGTAACAATGGAACAGCCTCTGTAACTGCGGTTGGCGGTGGAGGAACAGCCCCGTACACCTACTCATGGAGCAACGGACAGACAGGAACTAATGCAACAACGCTTGCGGCAGGAACCTATACAGTGAATATTACAGATGCAAATGGATGCACAGGCACAGGAACAGTAACCATTACTGCGCCTGCGCCTATTGTTATTAATACTACCAGTACCCAAACCACATGTAGTGGCAGTACAGGTACAGCAAGTGTAACCAGTGTCACGGGTGGAACATCTCCGTACACTTATTCGTGGAATACAGGAGCAACTACTTCAACTATTAATGCGCTTGCAGCTGGAAGTTATACAGTAACAGTAAAAGACGCGAACGGATGTACACAAACAGCAACAGTAGTAGTTACCACAACCGGAGCAGTTATAACGCCGAACATGACAATGACCGCCGTATTATGTAATGGAGGCAGTACAGGAACGGCAAGCGTAACAAGTGTAACAGGAGGCACCGCGCCATATACATATTCATGGAATGGCGGGCAGACAACAACAAACATTACAGGGCAAGCAGCAGGAACATATACAGTGACTGTTAAGGATGCTAACGGGTGTACAGGCACAGGAACGATAACAATTACGGCGCCGCCGGTCATTGCAGTAACCACCAGCACGACCCCTACTACTTGTAGCGGAAGCACGGGTACAGCCAGCATAAATACAGTAACAGGCGGTACAGGTCCGTATACCTATTCATGGAGCACAGGAGCGACCACCTCAACGATAAATGGATTGGCGGCAAACACCTATACAGTAACGGTAACCGATGCGAACGGATGTACCCAAACAGCTACGGCTATTGTGGCTACTACCGGTGCAGTTATAACACCAACAGCTACAGAGACCAATGTACTTTGTAATGGTGGTGCAACAGGTAGTGTATCGGTAACCGGAGTTACAGGCGGAACGGGTCCATATACATATTCATGGAGCAGCGGACAAACTACAACAACAGTTGCGGGATTAACTGCAGGAACGTATACTATAACTGTTACTGATAATAACGGTTGCACCGGAACTGCAACAACTACAATTTCCCAGCCTACTGCTTTAGCGCCAACTGCATCGAATACTCCTCCATTATGTAATGGCGGTAACGGAACATTAACTGCATCATGCACAGGAGGCACTGGCCCTTATACATACGCATGGAGTGATGGACAAACCGGAAGCCCTGTTAACGATATTGCCGGATCGTACACGGTTACAGTTACTGATGCTAACGGCTGCACAGCCACGGCAACAACTACAATTACTCAGCCGGCACCTATGGTAATTACTACCACCAGCACCCTTGCCACCTGTGGCACAGCAAACGGTTCAGCTACGGTTACCAGTGTAACCGGTGGAACATCTCCATACGGATATTCATGGAATACCGGCGCATCAACTTCTTCCATTACGAATGTTGTATCGGGCACTTATACGGTTACTATAACCGATGCGAATAGCTGTACGAATACAGCCACGGTAGTCGTACAAAACGCGAACGGCCCACGCGATTCAATAGTAGCAACAGTAAATGTAAGCTGCTTTGGCGGTAATAACGGAAGCATAACCTTGGGCGTAGCGAATGGTACAACACCGTATAGCTTTGCCTGGAGTAATGCAGCTACAACACAGAATATAAACGGATTAACACCTGGCGTATATAATGTAACGGTAACCGATGCTAACGGGTGTACGACCACAGCAACCGCGACGATAATGCAACCTGCTCAGCTGAGAGATTCAATAATAAAGATAACCAACGAGCCCTGCTTCGGCAACAGCCTGGGGAACATAAGCGTAGGCGACACAGGAGGCACCCCGGCCTATACATATGCATGGACCCCTGCAGGCGGTAATGCAGCCACGGCGAGCAACCTACCTGCGGGCAGCTATACGGTAACGATAACCGACGCCAATGGATGTACGACCACAGCCAATGGAACAATAACGCAACCCGCGCAGTTAACGATCAGTGCGGCAGCGTTCCCGGCAAGTTGTAACGGAGAGTGCAACGGGCAGCTAGTAGTGATACCGACAGGAGGGACCACGCCCTATAATTATTTATGGAGCAATGGCAATACGAACCCCAGCGGGTTAGGGGTATGTGCAGGGACATATAGCATAGTAGTAACAGACGCTAACGGATGTACGGCAGACAGCACAGGGCTTATCGTAACGCAACCAACACCTATAACAATGACGCCGGGCACGACCACGGCGCACTGCATGCAGGCCGACGGAGGAGCGTGTGTAACGATAGGAGGAGGAACACCCGGCTATACCTATGCATGGAGCACAGGAGCGGTAACGACCTGTATCAGTAATGTACTGCCGACAAGCTACTCAGTAGTAGTAACAGATGCTAACCATTGCACAGACACACTAAATATAGTAGTGCCCAATGCGCCTGGCGACACGGCGCTGATAACAGCGGTAACGAATGTAAGCTGTAACGGAGGCAATAACGGCAGCATAACCGGGGGAGGCAAAGGAGGGACGCCTCCGTATACATATAGCTGGAGCAACGGGCAGATAACGCAAACAGCGACAGGGCTGATAGCGGGCCACTATACGGTAACGGTAACCGATGCGACAGGATGCCAGGATACAATATCAGCTGTAATAACGCAGCCTGCACTGGTCGTAAGCACGCCACCGGCCCCGACAACGATATGCATAGGACAGAATGCATTACTAACGGTAACGACTATAGGCGGCACGCCAGGATACACCTATACCTGGACGCCATCAGCCACATTGAGCGCCAGCACAGGCAGCAGTGTAACAGCGAACCCTGTAACGACCACGACCTATACGATAACAACCACGGATGCTAACGGATGCCCCGGAGTACCAGTCATGGTAACGGTAACAGTAAACCCTCCATTGAATATAACGGTAACACCGACCAAGGCCATGTGCCCCGGAGGAACAGTAACGATAGGAGCGACCGGGGGAGGAGGAGACGGAACTTATACGTATACATGGACACCCGGCCCTATGACAGGACAGACACAGAACGTATCGCCGGCAGTAACCACGACCTATACCGTAGTGCTGAATGACGGCTGCGGCACACCGCCTGTAACCGACAGTGTAAAGGTGATAGTGGACCCGTTGCCTGTGGTAGCGTTCAAAGCAGACACCTTACAAGGTTGTGCGCCATTATGTGTAAACTTCAGCGACCTGACGACGATAACCTCCGGGGGATTGTTCAGCTGGTCATGGACCTTCGGGGACGGAGGAAGCTCGAACAGCGAGAACCCCAAGTATTGCTATACGAATGCGGGAGTATACAGCGTATCGTTAACAGTAACCTCAGACAGCGGATGTAGTTCGAACCTTACGATACCGAACATGATAAGTGTATACAGCCACCCTGTGGCGAAGTTCACGATGAGCCCGAATCCGGCGATAATAGTAGAGCCAACGGTACAGTTTACCGACCAGAGCACAGATGCATATGGTATAGTAAGCTGGAACTGGGTATTTAACGACCCTGCTGATGGTAGTAGTACGTTGCAGAACCCTGTATATACGTATACAGACACAGGAACGTATTGTGCCCAATTGGTTATTGTAAATAAATTTGGATGTACCGATACCACGACAGGCTGCGAGGTAGTAGAGCCGTTTTTCACCATATACATACCTAATGCGTTCACCCCTAACGGAGACGGGTTAAATGATGTATTTACAGCGAAGGGCGATTATATATGCAGCTTCCAGATGTACATTTTCGACCGTTGGGGTATGCAGTTGTATTACACCGAGGATATAAACAAAGGCTGGGACGGAACGGTTAACGGTTCGACGAACCAGGTGCAGGAAGACACCTATGTATATATGATAAACGCGGTAGACTGCATACAGCATAAGAAACACCAGTTCTTAGGTAGGGTAACGGTTATAAAATAGATTACAGTACTATAATTTTGAAGGATGCGGCTCTAAAAAGGCCGCATTTTTCATTTTCAGAAGAGGGATTATGCTGTTTATATCTTTTAGATTTGGTGGGTCAGGGATTTGGAAATAAGCTATTAAATGCCTATCTTTGATAGTTAAGAATTAGATTGTAATAGAAATATTAAGTAAGATGAAAAAAGTAATACTCTCCATACTCTTTTTGATTCTTGCAATTCCTTTTGCAATAGGGCAGGGAGGCGTTTCCTTACAGTCTGTGCATGCAGGATATTCGGTACCTAAGGTGGACGCCAATGAACCTGACTGGGTTAATGGCAAGAAGGATGACCCGCAACCCCAGGATAAAAAATACAAGATAAAATGGACCGCTGACCCATTCGACCATCAGCTTTTTGTTGAGAATAAGGGGCAGTTTGATACCGATACATATTCAAAGGACAAGATATTTTTCTATGCATCTATAGGTGATGTGAAGATGTATTTCACCAATAATGGTGTTATTTACAAGTATATCGAAGCAAAGAAGAATGTTGAAAAAGAAGGCAAGAATGAGGATGAAGAGGAACGCGAGAAAGAAGAACGCACTAAACCAACAGTTCATTATTTCGCGTACCAATGGGAAAACTCAAGCCCGGATGTAACCCTCGAAGCCAAAGACGAATTGTCTTATCCATATGTCTACCAGACTGGTCCGAGCAGTTCAATGAAGGTTAACATATTCAGAAAAATAGTTTACCACAACATTTACCCCGGCATTGATATTGAATATTCTTTTGAAAAAGGCAAGCAGGGAATAAAGTATTCTGTAATAGTTCACCCCGGTGCCGAAGCATCGGTGGTTAAGTTGAAATATCTTTCGGGTAACTTACATGCCGATGGAGCAGGGGATGCAATTATTGCAAGCCCGGTAGGTGAAATAACTGACCATGCTCCCGTAACGTATCTGCAAAATAGCCATTCTAAAATTGCAAGTACTTATAAATTAAACGGAAGCGAGGAATCATTTTCATTGGGCAGCAAGAACCTAAATACAAGTTCAGAAAATATTGTAATTGACCCCTGGACTACCAACCCTCTATTTACCGCACCATATGATAAAGCATACGATGTTGACTATGACCAGCAAGGTAACGTTTATGCTTACGGAGGTTCGAGCCCATACCAGTTAACCAAATTCAATTCTGCCGGTGTGCAGCAATGGACAGTATCGGCAACCGGGCTTGCTACATATACCTATTATGGAGATTTTGCAGTAGATAAAGTAACCGGTACAAGTTACCTTACGGAAGGATTTAATTCAGCCGGTGCGCATGCTTTGAAAATAAATACGAATGGTACGCTGCTTGCTACATTTCCCGGGAATGCCGGTATGCTTGAAATGTGGAGGGTTGTATATAACCAATGTACAAGGCAAATAGTAATTGGCGGTGGAGGAACAAACTCGCCCAATACCCAGGCATGCATACTTGATACCAATATGGTAACCATGACACCTGTGAATCCATTAGGTTCAACTGTTTGCTGCAGAGACGTTTGCCTGGAGGCGTTGGATCCTGTGACCAATGTAGCATATATGGCAGTTGCCCAGTCAACCGGCCCCGATGATTTAATGTCTTTACCTGTTCCTGCACTTATACCCGCTAATTATATTGTGGGCGATGCATACGCTTTCCAGGAAGTGTTCTCAGTGAGTTATGTGAGCACCGGTGCGGGTGAAGCCAATGGCTTTAACGGTATGGCGGCAAGTCCCAACTGGTTGTATATGTACGATGGCTCAACACTAACAAAAGTAAATAAGGCTAGCGGTGCAGCCGTGAGTACTGTTACAACAGGAGGTACCATGTACGGAACCGGCGGATTAGATGCTGATGGTTGTGATAATGTATACGCCGGAGTACAATCTTCAATAAAGGTTTACAATTCAGCCCTTTCCCTTTTATCAACAATTGCATTATCAAACACGGTCTACGATGTGGTTTTGGGTCCCAACTATACTACCATATACGCAGGTGGTGTAGGTTTTGTTTCGGCTGTTACAGTTGTATCAGCCCCCAGTGTAACTATTACCAATGCTGTTACTCCTACGTCATGTAGCGGATGTACGGGTACTGCCACACCTACAATATTGATTTGTGGGGCAGCTCCTGTAACCACTCCGAATTATTTATGGACACCGAGCGGACAAACTACCCAAACAGCTACAAACCTTTGTAAGGGCACATATACCTGTACCATAAGTATGGGTTGCGGACAATTATTTACCGATACAGTTACTATTCCCGCAGGAGGAGCCGGAACACTTACATTGACAAAAACTACTAACGATATTAAATGTTTTGGCGGAACGGGTAGTGCATCTGTAGTTGCTTCAGGCGGTACCGCCCCATATACATATACATGGGCCGGCGGAAGTACTTCTACATCTGCTGCCGCTACTAATCTTACGGCAGGCACATATACCGTTACAGTCGCCGATGCGTCATGCGCAAGCGATACAGCTATTTTCCACATTACTGCACCGCCTCAGCTTAGAGATTCTATTACTGCGTCAACTAATGCAAGTTGCGGGGCTAATAATGGAACCGCTACAGTTGGTGTAAAAGGAGGAACACCAGGCTATACATATTCATGGGCACCATCTGGTGGCAATGCCGCTACAGGTATTAATTTATCTTCCGGAACTTATACTGTAACGGTTACCGATGCCAGTGGTTGTACAAATACAGCTACAGTTACAATTACCTCTGCACCCGGTGTTCGCGATTCAATCACGGCTACTGTAAATGAATCGTGCTTTGGCGATAAAACAGGTAGTGCTACGGTAGGCGTAAAAGGCGGAACGCTGCCGTATACCTATTCATGGAACACTGTTCCTGTGCAAACCACACCGACTGCAACAGGCCTTGGCGCGGGAAGCTATACTGTTGTTGTGAAAGACGCGAACGGATGCAAGGACTCAGCCGTAGTTACTATTACACAACCTACCCAGATTCGCGATTCAATTGCAGCCACAACCATGGTTTCCTGCTTTGGAGGTAATAATGGCAGTGCAACGGTTGGAGTTAAGAATGGAACGCCTGGTTATACATATTCATGGAATACATTACCTGTTCAGACAACACCTACAGCATCAACCCTTACCGCCGGCACATATGTGGTTACTGTAAAAGATAATAACGGATGTACATCTACAGCTACTGTGGTAATAACACAGCCGGCATTGTTAACTGTTACGGCTGCTGCCTTTAATGTCAGTTGCCCGGGAGGGTGCAACGGAACCGCCGCGGTTATACCTAATGGTGGAACAACACCCTATAGTTATATCTGGAACACTGTGCCTGTTACAACAGTAATTGGTACAGGTGGCAGTATCAGCAACCTTTGCCCCGGAACATATTCGGTGCAGGTAACAGATGCTAACGGATGCGTACATGACTCTACACCTTTAACAGTAACGGCTCCTCCTGCATTTTCAATTACAAAAACCACCACTGCCGCAAATTGTGGTAAACCTGATGGAAGCGGTGGAGTGGCTGTAACCGGTGGCACACCGGGGTATACATATTTATGGAGCACATTAGCCACAACACCTACAATAGCGAACGTTACGCCAGGTTCGTATTGTGTTACTATTACCGATGCCAATAAATGCCAGGATACTGCTTGTATTATTGTGGCTAATATCCCCGGGGAAACGGCCAGTATTACTGCTACTACTAATGTAACATGCAATGGTGGTAATGATGGTACAGCTACAGGCGGGGCTGTGAACGGAACGGGTCCGTATACTTATTCATGGAACACTGCTCCCGTACAAAATACGCAAACAGCCACCGGCCTTGCGGCCGGCTCGTATACCGTAACTGTTCATGATGCAAACGGCTGTATTGATAGCGCAGTAGCTGTCATTACACAACCCGCCCTTGTAGTAAGTACATTAAGCGCGCCTGTAACTATTTGCATAGGGCAGTCGACTACATTAACTGCAAATTCTGTTGGGGGTACTGCACCGTATACTTATACATGGACCCCGGCTGCTACATTAAGCGCAAGCACAGGTACACCTGTTACTGCTTCGCCGGTAATAACAACCACATATACACTTACTACTTCTGACGTAAACGGGTGCCCGGCTGTACCCGTAATGGTTACGGTGACCGTTAACCCGCCTTTAAGTGTTACAACTGTAAGCCCCGATTCTATTTGCCCCACAGCTAATGCAACACTTTCAGCGACAGGTAGCGGTGGAGACGGTACCTATACGTATTCATGGGCCCCTGCTGCCGGGTTGAGTTGTACAAACTGCCAGAACCCTTCTGCATCACCTGCAGCTACTACAATTTATACCGTTGTAGTAAGCGATGCCTGTGGTACGCCTGTGGCTGTTGATTCGGTGCGTGTGGTTGTTAACCCATTGCCATCGGTGTTATTTAAGGCCGATACGTTGCAAGGCTGTTCACCTTTATGTGTAAACTTCACCGACCTTACAACAATTGCTTCAGGTGGATTGTTCAGCTGGGCGTGGACATTTGGTGATGGCGGAACTTCCAATATGCAAAACCCTAACTATTGCTATCAAAGCGCAGGAATTTATTCGGTGGGATTATCTGTAATGTCGAAAGAAGGTTGCTCTTCGTCAATCAACATACCTAACCTTATAACAGTGTATAGCCATCCTGTGGCTGCATTTGTTATGTCGCCCGACCCTGTTACCATTGTTTCCCCTACCGTTCAGTTTACTGATAAGAGCACAGACAATTATGGGATAGCAAGCTGGAACTGGGTATTCAATGACCAGACAGACGAAAGCAGCACCCTGGAGAATCCCAGTCATACTTATATTGATACCGGCACCTATTGTGCCAACCTTGTAGTGACTAATATTCACGGATGTACAGATACGAACATACAGTGTATTGATATTCAACCTTTCTATACGCTATATATACCCAATGCATTTACGCCTAATAATGATGGTTTGAATGATGTATTTATGGCTAAAGGCGAATATGTGTGCAGTTTCCAGATGTTCATATTCGACCGTTGGGGTATGCAGTTGTACTATTCGGAAGATATAAATAAGGGCTGGGATGGTACAGTTAACGGAGGCTCAAATCTTGTACAAGAGGACACATATATCTATCTTATTAACGCTATAGATTGCGTGCAACACAAGAAGCACCAGTATCTTGGCAAGGTTACCCTGATAAAATAATACAAATTACGCTATAAGTTTTTGGGCAAGCTTCTCAACTTGTACCCGTAACTCAGGCACGGCGCTGCTTTCCCACAACATTCCACGCAGGTTGGCACCAAGGGTATAAATATTAGGCAGTTTATCTCCGTACTTATCTATAATCCTGAATGATTCCACATCGGCATTTATACCCAGTTCAAGCGCATCGGTTGTGGCAATGCCGCGTTTCCACATGTTCTGCAGCAATGTATTGTTCGATTTCTTAATGCTGCTTTCAGGGCCGGTGCAATTAATTACCCTTTCCACGGTAATGGTCTCTTCCTTTTTAGTTTTCTTATTATTCAAAATCACTTTAATGCCGTCGGCAGTTTCGGTAATATTTTTTACTGTTCCCGCCATAACAACAAGGTTGCCGTTTATGCGCAGGTTCTGCATCATATCGTGTACATGCACAGGCAGCCTGTGGCGGGCAACGCCCCATAGGTGACGAAGGCGCGTTAAAAAATGCTTGCGTTCGCTAAGCGATAACGATTGCCATATTTCCTGCGTAAGCGGCCTGAGGGAATCAATAATAGGTTCTGCTGAAAGGCCCAGGTTGCGCATTACGCGTATGTGCTTGTGGGTAAGATTTACAAGTTTACTAAGCTCATAGGGCTTGCTGATTTCATTTTTCAACCCGCTGTATTCCATTCCGCCGTGGCGGTGAGGCAATATGCCAAAACCATTAGGGGAAATAGAATAGATGGTTTTAGAAAAACCATTTTCTATCAATCCAAGTACAGTGTCGACCATAGTGAGGCCATTACCTATAATAAGTATATCGTTTTCCGATTTAAGGTTTGATACTGATTCTCCTTTCCAGGAATCGCGGAAATAGGAAGGGCTGCTGAAGAAATCTTTACCAGGTATTTCGGGGTTGCGTGGCTCAGAGTTGCCGGTTGCTATTACCAGCTTGTCGGCCGCTAAAGGCTGGCTTTTCTTTAATAAAATAGCCACCCCATTGTCATTTACCTCAACATCTATAGCTGTATCGTCAATTACGTCAAGTTCTATATCCGCTTTCTTTGTCGATAAGGCGTTTTTCCAGATTCCTTCAATATATTCGCCGTAAAGGTAGCGGGGTAGATAGGTTTTTGACAGGAGGCTTTTATCTACTTGCGTATATCCTTCTTTGTTATGTATCCAGTCAACAAAATCAGCCGGTTTGTCGGGGAAAGCGCTCATGTTACCCGCGGTAACATTCAGCAAATGCTGCTTGGAATAGGCGCTATAGGCAACGCCTTTACCAAGCGGGTAGCCTGAATTAATCAGTGTGATTTTTAATGGAGTATCGGCACTCCTTAGCAAATGAACGGTTGTCATTACCCCGCAAAAACCTCCGCCAATAATAGCAATGTGTGTAGTTCCCCTATCCATACGGCTGCCTAAGATAAATAAAATCTTCTCAAAGATAGTTGCTTACATAAGGCAGTTTATGACATACCTCACAGTTGCATGTTATCTCACCAGGGTAATATTGCCTTTTTGGGTAACCACATTCTTATTCAGCAAAAGCGCTTTCATGTAATAAACAAAAACACCGGTATTCATAGGAGAGCCTTTAAATGTACCATCCCAACCGGTTTTAATGTCTTCTGTTTCGAATACTTTATTCCCCCAGCGGTCGTATATAACAAAGTCGATTGACTCTATACAGCCTCCATAAACATATAGCACATCATTTTCATTATCGCCATTAGGTGAAAATGCATTAGGTACAAATATGTGCCCGCAATCTTCAGTTACTGTAATAAGTATTGAATCTTTTTTGTTGCATCCATTGCTGTCTGTTATTGTTGCATAATACCAAGTAGTAACTGTAGGGCTTGCAGCCGGGTTCGGGCAATTGGTACAGCTAAGGCCATAAGCGGGTGTCCAGCTATAGCTATCGCCTTTCGAAACAGGCGAAATGGAAAGAATGGTATCGTTACCTATGTTTATGGTTACATTGCAGCAGGCGGTTGCTGCTGGTGCAGGGTCAACAATAACCTTTGCACTATCAGTAGCAATACATGGGCCATTGGTAATAGTTACTGAATAAGTGCCGGAAGTTGCTGGAGATAGGGTGATGGAATTTGTAGTGGCTCCTGTGCTCCATGCATAGGTTCCGCCGCCGGTTGCAGTAAGTGTTACCGGTGCGCCTTTACATATTTCCTGGGTATTGCTTATAGTTGGGGTAGGAGCAACGGTAACAGTAATGCTGGTGTCTTTTGAGCAAGGGCCATTGGTTACAGTTACAGAATAAGTTGTGGTAGCAGCAGGGGTAACGTTAATAGTTGCTGAAGTTGAACCATTGCTCCATGAGTATGTTCCTCCACCGCTGGCTGTAATTACGGTAGAGTTTCCCTGGCAAATAGATGTGGTGCCGCTTAATATTACTATAGGTAAAGGGTTGACTGTAATAGTAACAGCAGTGTCTCTTGTGCAGCCTGATGCTGATTTACCCGTAATGGTATATGTTGTGGTAGCAGCGGGCTTGGCCGTTACCGATGCACCTGTAGTAGAATTTAAACCCGTGGCCGGGCTCCATGTGTAAGTACTGCTGCCGCTTGCAGTTAAGCCAACACTGGCTCCACTACAAATGGTTCCTGATGGTGGCGTTATAGTTATGGGTAAGCCGGGAGTAACCGTGATAACAGTTTTTGCCGAATCGGTGCAGCCGCTAGTTATACCTACCACAGTATATGTAGTGTTAGTTGTTGGATTGGCCGTTACTGAAGCCCCTGTAGTTGCGTTTAAGCCCGTTGCAGGGCTCCATGTATAAGTAGTGGCGCCCGATGCGTTCAGGGTTACATTTCCTCCTGAACATATAGTGTCTTTAGGAGGAGCCACAGTTACAGTTGGGGTAGCCGGGCCGGTAATGCTGAATACTATTGTATCGGGGCAATTGGCGGCTGAGTTTACAATACATGTATACGTTCCGACAGATAAATTATTGTCGGTGGCTGAAGTATTACCATTGCTCCATGAATAAGTGTAGGGTGGGCTACCGCCGGATGCAACAGCAGTGGCAGAGCCTGTACCGCCGCAGGTAACGGCATTAGTTGGTGTAACCGAAGAACTGAAACTGATTGATATAGTAATGTTGTCTGTGGTGGTGGCAATGGTTGTTCCGCAGGCAACCAGGTTAAGTGTTACCGGGTACGTGCCCGATGAGGTATATGTAACGCCGGATACATTCTGCCCTGTTCCTGTTGAAGGGTTACCGCCCGTAAATACCCATGAATAAACTATTCCGGCTGTATCGGTACTGTCGCATACATGTGAGTAGAAAGATGCCGCGGATTTTGAGCAGCTGATGCTTTTTATAGTATCAGTAAAGGTTAGCGGAATAGCGGTGTCACCGCATGCAAAAGCATTCATATCGGTAACATAGCCTGTAAATGCTGTTCCTGAATCGGCCCCTTGCGGGTTTTTACTTATAAAGGCCCCGTTGGAGATTATAAAGGCCCCGCTGGTAGCGCCGCATACTGCCATGCGGCAATTCTGCACTGCAATATTTTTGGAATAAAACTCATGTTCGTCGGCCCCTGAACCGCCAAGGTAGGTTTCGCATATCGGAAAACCTGTTGTGGCATACTTTGTAATGTAATTATCTTCCCCTTCCGTAACATCAACAATGGTAACATTATTTGTGTCAAATCTTTTGTCGAAGGCACAACCGGTAATAGGGGGTGTTATTACAGCAGGAGTATCGGGCCCGCTGTATTCAATATCATCGGTAACATAAATATTATTGTGTTCATCAATGGTAAGAGATTGTGCCCCGTTCTCAGTATTTACATTGCTATAGGTTGACCATAGTACTCCTCCGGTAGGGTTAAACTTGGTAAGAAAGTCGTCGCGCAGTTTATACTTAATTACGTTTATGTTAGTGGTTTGGTAGGCCCCTGCTGTTACAGGAAAGTTGGTAGATAATGTTAAGCCTGTAACCACAATATCGTTATTTCCATCAACGCCTATACCGTGGCCACCATCGTCGCCGGCTCCTCCAAGGTAAGTCGACCATTGCATAGTTCCGCCATTGTTAAACTTAATTACAAACGCATCGCCCCATCCTGTTCCGCCGCCATAAGTGGTTTGAAAAGCGCCCGCCGAGGTAGGGTAGTCGGTACTTTGTGTGCTCCCGGTTAAGTATACATCACCTGCATTATCAACAGCTACCCCATCGCCCCAATCGTAAACAGAACCGCCCACATAAGTGCCCCATAAAAAGCTGCCTGCTGAATTGAAATCAGCGGCAAAGGCATCTTCGTAACCGGGATTAGCACTGCCCGGATTGTTTTGGAAACATCCTGCTGAAACGGGTAATGTTTTAGATGTTGTGGTTCCGCCAATAGCAATATTGCCGCTAGGGTCAATAGCAAGGCCGTTGGCCACTGTCCAGTCGTTGCCACCGTAATAAGTGCCCCATAAGCGTGTTGCTCCCGTTGGGTCGAGCTTAACAAGAAATGCATTGCTGGCGTTACAGAAAAGGCAACCCGAACTTCCATTATAGGTGTTCTGGAAACAACCCGCCGATACCGGGAAATTCGATGATGAAGTGGCGCCGGTAAATACCACATTGTTTGAAGCATCAACTGCTATGCCATAGCCATAGTCGCCACCGGTACCTCCGTAATAGGTTGCCCAAATGCGGTTGCCTGCGGGCGTAAATTTTATAACAAAAACTTCAGTGGTGTTCTTTGGCCCTGCATTGGCCACCTGGAATGCCCCTGCGGTTGATGGGAAATCTATATCGCTGGTTGAACCTGTAACCAAAACATTATTCGAGTTATCAAAGCAGCAGCCATAGGCATAATCCTGGTAACTGCCACCTATATAAGTGCTCCACCATGGGTCGATAATAAGCGGGTAGTGCAAATTATACTTACCTATTTTAAAGCCAACCGTAACCTTGCCGTTTTTATTTTCCAACATTGTGTAGTTGCCATTCACAGCTACTTTGGTTCCGTTAATGTCCTGGTAAATGCTGGGGATATATTGGTTCATTTTACCGGCCGTTGTATATATATCAAGCCTACCATCTTCCGTTAAATCAATTTTGCCGGCACCCGTATACTGCATTTTAATATCTGAAGCATTTCCTCCGGCATTAACAACAATATTGTATTTTAATCCTTTGCTTATGGTGCCTGCATACACCACATCAATATTGGGGTACATATTTTTGTATGTAACAGTATTGTATGCTTTAATACCACTGGCACCATCCGGACACGAAGGAAGAAAGAAGTTGAGGAGGCCATCGGTTGGATTAGAGGTTTCAATAGCGGGTTTTCCCGCACCTATAAAGTCGAGGTCTACGCGGCAATAGGTATTAAAGTCGCTCATGCCCGATGGTTTGTTGGTTCCCCTATTATCCTTGGGTTGTTTAGAAACCATTACATAGCTAAGGCCATCTTCTTTAAGGAATATCTGAGTGCCGCCAAGCATTGAATGAAAAAGTACTTCGGGCCTGGGTTTGCCGCTCATGTCTGCCACCTGTCCCTTGTTGGGTATAAACTCCAGCGCATTGCCATGAATAGGAGGCAGGCCTTGCTGGGCAATAACGTTAATGACAAATACCAGGGTTAAAAAGACAAGAGAAAATAATTTTTTCACAAGCTATTAATTTGATTCGCAAATGTATGAAAGCGAGGGTGAATCTAAACAGGCTTTTTACAATATTATCCTATTTCTGAGTTCTGTATATTTTGGTGGATAATTAGTACCTTTGGTTATACGAATAAACCCTTTTATGCAGTTCAAAGACTACTTCTCCGCACAAGCTGATACCTATGCAAAGTACAGGCCCAAATACCCTGAAGAAATGTTTGCGTTTCTTTCTTCCCTATGCCCTGAACATGAACTGGCATGGGATTGCGCCACGGGCAACGGACAGGCAGCTAATTCGCTGGTTAATTATTTCAACAAGGTAATAGCTACTGATGCCAGCGACAAGCAATTAAGCAATGCAAAGCCACATGAAAAGATTGAATACAGGCTGGCTCTTGCAGAAGATAGCAGCATAACCCCGGGTAGTGTCGACCTTGTTACCGTTGCAGCTGCTGTGCATTGGTTCGACTTCGATAAGTTTTATAAAGAAGTAAGCAGGGTTTTAAAGCCAAAAGGAATAATTGCAGTATGGACATATAATGATGCCGATATAAATGAGAAAGTAAATACGGCAATGGAAAAGTTACATCAAGGTATTTTAGGCAAGTATTGGCCCAAAGAGAGTAGGGTTGTTATGGGTAGGTATAAAGACTTGCCATTCCCTTTTGAAAGAATTAGCACGCCCACGTTCAGCTATGAAAGCAAGATGAATTTAAACGCACTTGAAGGGTATTTATTGACATGGTCGGCTTCGCAACGATATATAAATGAAACGGGCAAGAACCCCATTGATGAAATAAGAGATGAGCTTACAGCGGCCTGGGGCAATGCCAATGAGGTAAAGAGGGTTGTATGGGAATTGACTTTGATTGTAGGAAGAAAAATATGAGATTACTTACAATTATATTCTTGTTTTTTACCACTTCTTGCTTTGCGCAAAGGGATAAGATTGATTATGTGATTTTTGGAGTGTATTGCGGAGAATGTGTGGGTCATTGTGCTACCATGTTTAAGCTGGAGGGAGACAAAATGATGGTGGATACTTCAAATTCATATTTCTGGAATAACATGCTTAAAAGAAAAGATACAATATCTTTCAGTAAATATGAAGCAAGCAAAGAGATGTATCAATATGCTAAGGCTTTAATTGATTCAATACCAACTATATTACTTGACACCAATACGCATAGCTGTACCTTTGGCGAACCTGATGCCAGAGACCAATGTGGTATTTACCTGGAGTTTAAATATAAAGGCAAGCAAAAGCAATTTTATATTGATACCGACTCAGAGTATATACCTGTATGGTTATTAAAATACAAGGCATCAATTGAAAATACAGTTAATGGCTTTTACAAAATGGTTTGGGGTAGATAAACTGAACAAATGAAGCTAATCCTTTTAATATTTGCCGTTTTGCTTCTTTCTGCTTCTTGTAATAATGGAGCAGAAGTAAGGAATGCGCCAATAAAGCAAATAAAGCAAGAAGAAAAGCTTGATTTGACAGGCTATGTGAAACATTACATAACTCTAAAGTATGGGTTGGGTACAATATCAATTTATTTGCCAGAGAAATTTGATTCTTCGTTTGCTTTTGTTCAGAGGTCAGATTGTGGCTCATGTTGTGAGGAATACGTCAATCGCTTTTCATCAAAAAGATATACAATTAATAATGACGGTAGATATACTCAAGAAATGAAAATAGATTCGCTCTATCAATTCACTATATCGCAAACGAATGGTGATTGTCCTGTAAAGATGAAGATAGACTCTGGTTTTGCCAAAGCATTGCTATCAAAATTCTTTGAGGAAGATTTGAGAACGAAGTCTGGGAAGCATAAATCATATATATATCAAAAAGATACTTTAAATATTGCGGTGGCTGAACTGGGGTATAACCATGATAATAAAGCGGATTTAATTATTTCCTGCGTAATGCTCCTTCATAAAAATGAGATTTTTCTTAACTTTAATTATTTTGCAAAGGATACTGCTGGCTTTACCGGCCGCATGCTTACCAGTCTTAAAACAATTGAGATAGATACTACGAAATAAATTGCTGAAATTACCGCGCCTTCGGCTCGCAATGACAACAATTGATGGACCCTCTCATTGGACAAGGAGAGGTGAGGTAGAATCGTTAATAACTTCTGAAAAACTTTTTCTGTAAGAAAAATATATGTAGTAACTTTGTGGGCACAAAAAATAAAGCAATAAAAAGCCTGTAAACTATGACAAATAGCCTTTTTCACCCTGCAGTATTATTGTTAGAGGATGGAAAAGTTTTTCACGGTCGCGCCGCCGGAAAAATAGGAACCACTACAGGCGAGCTTTGTTTCAATACCGGTATGACCGGCTACCAGGAAATTTTTACCGACCCTTCGTATTACGGACAAATATTAGTGGCTACCCACGTGCATATAGGCAACTATGGGGTAGAGGACCATGAAAATGAATCGGACGGCATTAAAATATCGGGCCTTGTGTGCCGCACGTTTAACGAAGTACCTTCTCGTAAAAGGGCGCAGCAATCGCTTAAAGAGTTTTTTATAAAGAACAATATTGTAGCCATATCAGATATTGATACCCGTGCCCTTGTGCGCCATTTGCGCGATAAAGGAGCTATGAACGGTATTATATCTTCAGAGACTATTGATATAGCCCAGCTTAAAAAGCAACTCGATAAAGTGCCTTCTATGCAGGGGCTGGAGTTATCATCAAAGGTAACCACGAAGAAAGCCTACGACGAAGGTAATGCCGATTCTAAGAACAGGGTTGCACTTATGGATATGGGCGTGAAGGGCAACATTATACGCTGCCTTACCGAGCGCGGTTGCCACGTAAGGGTATTCCCTATGGGTACATCGTTCGATGAACTGATGAAGTGGAAGCCCACAGGCTTTATGATATCAAACGGCCCCGGCGACCCATCGACCATGAAGGGTGAAATAGAGACGATAAGCAAGGTTATTAAATCGGGAATACCGGTAATGGGTATATGCCTGGGGCACCAGTTAATAGCGGAAGCCAGCGGCATATCTACCTATAAAATGCACGCGGGCCACAGGGGAATAAACCATCCGGTAAAGAACCTGCTAACCGGCAAATGCGAAGTAACTTCACAAAACCACGGTTTTGCAGTGAGTGAAGACGAGATTAAGAAAAATAAGAATGTGGAAATAACCCACATTAACCTTAACGACGGAACCATTGAAGGCATAAGGCGCACTGATGTGCCAGTATTTGCCGTGCAATATCACCCTGAAGCATCCCCCGGCCCGCTCGATGCCCGTTACCTATTCGACGACTTTGTAACATTAATAGAAAAGCACCAAACCCCTGTTAAGGGAAAGGTGCTTGCTTAAAATCTATAAAGGGTAAGTAATTGCTTACTCTTCTCCCTCTTTCTTTTCTGCTTTCTTTTTAGGCGCTGCTGCCTTTTTAGCAGGAGCTTTTTTTACTTTAGCTTCAGTAGCCTCGGCTGTTTCAGCAGCTTTAGGGGCTGCCTTTTTTACCTTAGGTACGAAAGCGGCATGGCTTTTCTTCCTTTTGCGGCTGTTGCCGTAGCTGCCTGCCCATATTTTCCCTTTGCGGGACCTTCTGTCTCCTTTTCCCATTGTGTTTTATGTTTTTGAGGATGTCAAAGGTAAAAAAAATCTTCTTGTTACAGGCGCTTTGTTTTCTATATCAAAAAAAGTATTACTTTCGTTTATTGGCATGTTTTAGGACATGTATTAATCATATTATCTTTGGTCTCTTAATGTTGTAACTATGAAGAAAATTATTTTCACTGCCGCATGTTGTATGATTTTTTCTGCCACCTTATTTGCGCAGGCTAAAACAGGCATTATTGATAAAACAGGCATTGATTTGAAATTATTCAACGCCCACCAGGATTACCTGAGAGGTGATTTTGCTGAGGCCTTGAAGAAATATAAGGATTGCAATACTGCGAAACCTAACGATGCCTCTATTTTGTTTCACCTGGGCCAGTGCTATTTATCGCTTAATGATGTAGATAATGCTATTTCGAACTTTGAGAAATCGGAATCGGTTGACCCCAATGGTGGCGACGACCTTCATCTGAACCTTGGCCAGGCTTACCTGCAAACCGACCAGGTTGATAAAGCATTGAAAGAATTGCAGATGTATAAGCAGAAATATGCCGATGATGCCAAGAAAATTAAGGAATCGGAAGTTGATTATTATATTGGCCAGTGCAATAGCGCAACAGAACTTAAAGCACACCCGGTAAAGGTTACCATTACTAATTTGGGCGTTGCCATTAATTCGGAATACGATGATAAAACCCCTTTGCTTTCAGATGATGGGAAGACAATGATATTTACTTCGCGCCGCCCTTCTATGTCAACCAAAACGAAGAAAGGAAGCGATGATGACGGCGATGTAGTACAACAATCGTTCGATAATATCTATTTCTCTGACTGGGATAGTGCTACACACAAATGGGGATTATCGTATATGATGCAGGGCGATATAAATGAACCATACGCATGGAATGCGGCGACTGGTATATCGGCCGATGGAATGTTGCTGTTCATGTTCAGGAATAATAATACAGATGCCGAGGGAGGAGATATTTTTGTTGCAAAAAAATCGCATTCTGGTAGCTGGAACAACCCTCAAACCTTAGGACACCCGGTAAATACAAGCTATTATGAAGATGGCGCTTCTCCTTCACCTGATGGAAGCTGCATTTACTTTATGAGCGAAAAGCCCGGAGGATACGGGCAGGCCGATATTTATAAATCAGATAAGATTGGTAAAGGCGAATGGGGCGACCCTGTGAACCTTGGCCCTGCAGTAAATACACCTTACGATGATGGTGCACCTTGCCTTGGACCGGATGGAAAAACTTTATTCTTTAGCTCGCAAGGGCATAACTCAATGGGTGGATATGATATTTTTAAATCGGTAATGACCGATAGCGGCAAGTGGGGTAAAGCGGTGAACCTGGGTTATCCTATCAACACAGTTGCTAACGATATGAGTTTTACTATAACTGTTGATGCTAAGACGGGTTATTTTGCCAGCGATCGTAAAGGCGGGCAAGGCGGAAGGGATATTTATATGGTTGACCTTTCACAATATCCGCTGCTGGCAGCAGACAGTGCTAATGCGAAACCTACGGGCCTTTCTGTATTAAGAGGCAAAGTAACCAATTCAAAAGGAAAGGGTATTGAAGGTGCAAAAGTAACGGTAACCGATAGCACCGGTACCAAGATAGGCAACCTGCAGACTGATGCCGACGGTAAGTATTATATTACACTGAAAGGCAATGCTAATTATAAAGTGAAAGCAGGCGCCGCTAATTATAAAACGCAAACCCAAGCCATTCACTTACCTGAATCAATGGTGGGTACATACTCTATGCAACAGGATTTTCAGTTAGAGAAAAATTAAGGAAAGAAGAAAAGTAATTGAGCCTCTGCTGAATGCAGGGGCTTTTTTATTTGAAAATAGGATTAAGCCTTATTATCCTTGCTTGATTTGAACAGGAAATCTTTTTCGTCTTTTGAAAGGCTGTCGTAGCCTGAGCGGGATATTTTGTCCAGTATCTCGTCTATTCTTCTCTGCTTATCGTACATGTGCACTACTTTCCCTTTACTTTTTGGCTTTTTCTTTCTTCTTTTAAAGGTAAGAAAACGGCCAATGCTTTCAATAAAGTCGCCGAACTTGCCCGATATGTCAGTTCCTTTTTTGTACTGGGTAATGAATAAGATACCATATAAAGCGCCACCGAAATGGGCAATTTTGCCACCGCTGTTTACGCTGAAATCAATTACAGATGATAATATAAATGCACCAAGGGCGAGATATTTAAGTTTTACTCTTCCTAATAACAACAACATTAGCTCATAGTCGGGTACAAGAATTGCGGCAGCGACAATTACAGCCATAACCCCTGCAGATGCCCCAATAAGCGTCGGGTAGGAATCAGGTGATGCTATAAAGGGTACAGGGTATAATAGCGGGAAGGTAGCAACGTATAAGAGACCACCGGCAATACCGCCCAGAATGTAAGTGTATACCAATCTGCGCTGGCCCATGAAATCGGAAAATATTATGCCAATCCAATATAACCAAAGCATATTGGAGAAAATGTGCATGAAGCTTACATGCACAAACATATACGTAAAGAGAGTCCAGGGATACCTTGCTAATAAAGCAAATGAGTAAGGGAGTGAAACATAATTAAGTAAAAACCTGGTACCCGGAATACTGTTGAGGATATTCGCTATGATGAAGACAATAACATTTATCATGATAAGCCTTGTAAGGCTCTCAGCATTTCTTCCCAGTAGTTTATTTGCTTCTTCTTTCAGCGACATAACAACACCTCATTGTTAAACATATACATGAAATACCTAATGAAATACTTGTTTCCTTTTCCATATCATGATAATAATAAACCCTGTTATAAGCCCTCCAATATGGGCAAAGTGCGCCACATTATCGCCTGAACTGTTAGTAATACCTCCAAAAAGTTCATATAAGCCATAACCAATTACTAGGTATTTTGCTTTTATAGGAATGGGGACAAAAATAAACTGAAGGGGAACATTGGGGAATATCATTCCGAAGGCGAGCAGAAGGCCAAAAATAGCCCCTGAGGCTCCTATAGCCGATACATGGTCTATCACAAACTGGTACTGGTCGGGTTGTAAAGCCATTATTTGGTTATCGCCATGAAGCATATAATACCATGCCAATTGCTGCGTCATTCCCGAGCCTATACCGCATATCATATAGTAGGTGAAAAACTTCTTTGAGCCCCAGTGGGTTTCGAGTATTTTGCCGAATATCCATAAGCCCCACATATTAAAAGCAATGTGAAGTATATTGTTGGGGTCGTGCATGAACAGGAAAGTGATAAACTGATGGGGCTTAAAATTGGCCGACTTATAGTAGAAAAGCCCCAATACGCTATCTAGATCAAATCCCTGCGATTTACGCACGAGGTATGATAAGGCGTACATAGCAAAGTTTGCTATAAGAAGGTTTCTTACAACCGGGCTATTGAATTTAGGGCGCTGGTAATAATCCATTTACTTATTCTCTGTTTTAAATAGCGAAACTATATTTTCCTGCGATAATTCTATGAAAACCTTTTTACCTTCAGACGAAATACCGGGTGTTTTACTTGCAAAAAGGCGGTTAATCAGCTCTTCTCTTTCCTCTTTTTTTAGCATTTTGCTGTTTTTCCATGCCAAGCGCTTGGCAAATATCCTCGATAGGGTCTCTATACGGGGTTTCTTCAGTTCCTTGCTGAGCCCTTGCTTAAAATGCTCCACAATCTCCTCTAACAGCCCTTGGACGGCAGCCGATTCGACCCCTGAGGGTATGCCATACACTATAAACGTTTGTTTGCCAAACTCGCTCAGGTCGAAACCAAGGCATCGCAAATCGCCCAGCATTTCAGTTACCAGTGCAAAATCAGCAGGTGGTAATTGCAACGTCTGTGGGAAAAGCTCTTTTTGCGAGGGTATATTCTTCTTGTTCGAGATAGACTCAAAAGCTTCATCATAGAATATACGTTCCCACGCCAGTTGCTGGTCTATAAGCAATAATTTGTGTTCGCGTAAAGCAATTATATACTGCGAACCCATTTGTTCGCTCCATATTATTGCAGGATGATGATACTCAAATTCATGCTCTATTACCGGGGCCTCGACACGTTTCGATATTTCCCTGTGTATATTATGGGTAGCTTCAATCGAAGCTCTCGATGGTTTGGTAAATGATGCTTTCTGTTTTTCCTCTTCTTCAAAAGGATTGTACTTCGGATTAACCTTTATTTGTGGTTGAGGTATAAAAGTACCAGGCTTCACGGGATTTATCTGTATCGACATTTCCTGGTCGAAATCCATAGGAGGGATTATATGATGCTGCCCCAATGATTTCTTAACCGCGGCCCTAAGTATGGCATATATGGCCGATTCTTCTTCAAATTTTATCTCTGTCTTGGTAGGGTGAATGTTTACATCAATTTTATTGGAAGGTATTTCCATAAAAATGAAGTAGGAGGGGTATGTATTCTCTTTGGCTATAAGTTCAGCATAGGCAGCTTGAACTGCATGAGCCAGGTAGTTGTTCTTAATAAAACGGTTATTTACAAAGAAAAACTGCTCTCCCCTTGTTTTCTTAGCATATTCAGGCTTACCTATAAACCCTGTTATTTTAAGTATGGTTGTCTCTTCTGAAATAGGCGCTATTTTCTCACCATAATTGCTGCCAAGGAGGTTTATAATGCGTTGCTTTAATCCTCCGGCAGGCAGGTGAAATACCTGTTGTGCCTGGTTGTACATAGAGAATTCAATATCGGGGTGGGCAAGGGCCACACGCTGAAACTCGTCAATAATATGGCGCAGCTCGACAGGGTCCGATTTCAAAAATGTTTTACGGGCAGGAATATTAAAGAACAGGTTCTTGACCGTGAAAGAAGTGCCGGGTTCGTTCTGGCAAGGTTCCTGCTTCACTACTTTACCATATTCTATATCAATCAGGCAGCCTACATCACTATCTTTTTTACGGGTTTTAAGCTCCACGGTTGCAACCGCTGCAATAGATGCCAGGGCCTCGCCACGGAAACCTTTGGTGTTTATGGCAAATATGTCTTCCGCAGTCGATATTTTTGAAGTGGCGTGTTTCTCAAAGCACAGGCGGGCATCGGTTTCCGACATGCCGCTGCCATTATCAATAACCTGTATAAGCGTTTTGCCTGCATCCTTTACAATAAGCTTTATTTTGGTGCTGCCTGCATCTATTGAATTTTCCAGTAGTTCCTTAACGGCAGAAGCCGGCCGCTGGATAACTTCTCCGGCAGCTATCTGGTTGATTACGTGGTCGGGCAGCAGCTTAATTATATCGGCCATTGGGGTACACTCATATTTTATACAAAAATACAGAATCCACTCTATATATTTGTGCTAATTATTTTAACATTGAGCTCCTTCGTAGAAAGCATAAAGAGTATAGATACATCAGTGGTTTTATGGATTAATGGCCATAATTCGCCTGCCCTTGACGCTATAATGATGGCGGCAAGCGATACCTATACCTGGATACCGCTTTACGCCATGATGGCTTTCCTCCTGGTTAAAAAATATGGTAAGGCAAGCTGGCTGCCTATAATTTTTGTGGTGCTGGCCATTGTAATAAGCGACCAGTGTTCTGTGCATTTTGCCAAAGATATATTTATGCGTTACAGGCCAACCCATAACCTGCTATTGCAGGATCAGTTGCATATAGTTGACGACTACCGCGGTGGCCTGTATGGTTTTGTTTCATCGCACGCGGCTAATACAGTATCATTCACCACTATAATTCTTTCATTATTACGTAAAAAATACATTGCCGCAGTGCTCTTCTTCTATATACTTATAGTGTGTTATAGCCGCATGTATCTTGGGGTGCATTATCCTACCGATATATTGGGTGGAATGATTCTCGGGTTTATTGCCGGAAGCCTGGCGTACTGGTTATACCGGCTTGCTGATAAAGCAATTAATGATAGACAGGCTGCACAGAATTAGATCTTGTAGAACTCTTTTATTTTGCTGGTAACTGTCATTACATCCACATCCTCTAGTTCATAGAAAAAGGCGAGCCTTAGCAGGCAATCAGTGTACCTATCGCTTTGTGGCAACTCCCTGCCATCGTGCTTATTTTTATAAAACGAGCTTTTATGTAATGACAGGTAATGAAATACAGATTCTATACTGTTTTGCTTAAGATGTTCAATAAGTGCGCTGCGTTCTTGCAGTGAATTACAAACCACGTAGAACATATGGGCATTATTGGTAGCATAAGCCGGAATAAATGGCAATTGAATACCTCTTTTCTCCCTTAATAGCGCTAACTCGTGGAAATAAATATCCCAGATATGTTTACGCCTTTTCTGTATCATTTCAAGGTTCTCGAGCTGGGCATAAAGGAAAGCGGCAATAACCTCAGACGGCAGGAATGATGAGCCAATATCAACCCATCCGTATTTATCTACTTCTCCGCGGAAGAAAGCGCTTCTGTTGGTTCCTTTTTCACGGATTATCTCCGCACGTGTTATATATTCAGGATGGTTTATAGTTATCATTCCGCCTTCGCCTGAAATAACATTTTTAGTCTCGTGGAAAGAAAAAGCCCCGAAGTGTCCCAGCGAACCAAGTGGTAAGCCATTGTAATAAGAATCTATTGCCTGTGCAGCGTCTTCCACTAACAACAGGTTATGCTTCTTTGCAATCTCCATAATGGGGCCCATATCGCAAGCAATACCTGCATAGTGAACAGCTATGATAGCTTTTGTCCTGGGTGTAATGAGTGGTTCAATCTGTGTCTCATCCATGTTGGGATTATCGCTGCGGCTGTCGATAAAAACAATTTTTGCACCACGAAGGATGAATGCATTTACGGTTGAAACAAATGTGAAAGAAGGGGCTATTACCTCGTCGCCTGGCAGTATATTGCACAATATGGCTGTCATTTCAAGTGCATCGGTGCATGAAGTAGTTAGTAACGCTTTTTTGAAACCATACTTTTCTTCAAAGAATGTATGGCATTTTTTTGTGTAAATGCCGTCGCCCGATATTTTGCCCGATTCTACAGCAAGCTTTATATACTCGTTTTCTTTGCCGGTTAGCAGTGGTTTATTAAATAGTATGTGTTTCATTTTGTCTGCGGGTTTAGCCCTATGTCTTTATTTGGTCACAGAAATAGTGAATTCATAAAGCGGGTAATCGTGCATAAGGGCGACATACGTAGAGAAATTCTTTTTACAGTAATCGAACAGGTAAAGTGGGTCGGCATAATACAATGAATCGCGCAGGTTTTCCTTATCTGAATACTTGGTAAGCACATTAAACGCAAATCCTTTTGTTGAATACTTATCCATTTCGTGCAGGGTATCTATAACAAATTTTTCCCATGCATCGGTTGGGGTATCCTGCTTTACATTCAATATGCCACTGGCTACTACAAAGTCTTTTTTGTCGCTATCGGCTAGTTTTGATTTCCATTGCAGTGTTTCTGAAGGGTGATACATTTCTGAAGCGGTCTTTATCATCCCTTCCGATATATCGTGCCCGAGGTATTCGAAGTTTTTGTAACGGTGCTGCAGGTATTTATAAAAAGCACCATACCCGCAACCATAGTCAAGCACGCTGAAATGTTCATTGGATTTTCTAAGTACTCTTAGTAGTTGTTCAAACCTTAAGTCCTGCGACTCATACGAATTCCAATCTACGCCTGCAGGAGTAGTACCGAACATCAGTAACTTCTGGGTGTAATAGTTGCTTACTTTTTCCAGTAATTCCTGGTGACTCGGCATACCTTTTATTATGATTTAGGTTATGCCGCAAAGATATGAATAAAAGACAATTTCGGGTACCCTGTTATAGGGTTGAGTTTGGGTTGAAACTTTTCATGAATTTAGTGGCATTAGGCCCCTCATTAAAAATCAGGTCGAGAATACTTACTTCATGCACAAATTCGCCATATAGCTGCTTGTACGCAGGGTAGTTGCTATAGTCGAGCCAATGCACTTTTATGCCTTCTTTTTCAAAAAGGCTTTCGTCAATATAGTTTTTAGCTGCCGGCCCGCTATAGTATTCGGTTGTATTAGTCTTTTTACAAAGGTCAATAAGCCTTCCGTTTTTTTCTTCTTCGGTAAGGTTGAATTCCCCCGACCAGCGTATAGGTGTTTTTATTCCCAGCAGCTTATTTATTTCGGTAATAAAGCGGTAGTTTATTTTACTCAGGTAGGTTTCGGTATTCTTCAAATAAATATCCTCAAACAATTCCTTGTACGTATTGAAATGGGCGGCTTTACCATAATTGGCACGCAACTGGTTCCAGTGGTCCTTGCTCCATTTAGGGTCAGCTACCTGTGCTTCTTCAATTTTTTGCAGGTGCGACGACTTTATTTTTACAGGTATACTAAGCCATACAAGCCCGTTAGGGGTTTTTATCTTATTCCGGTTTCTCCAGTCATTCTTCGTATACTGCCTGTCGTCATGAATAACCATTTCGTCAACCATGTTAATTGCGCCAACGGCCCTTATATCATATAAAAAAGACCTATAACATATGAGTAGCGAGTTCATAAAGGACCAGCAGGAAAAATACTCAAAGGGCTTCCTTGAACATGGCGACAGCGCAAAAGGCGTTCTATGGCACGACAAAGCTTCACAATATCTAAGATTCGACAGGCTGCTTAAAAACTTTGACCTTGATAGTAACCCCAGTATTCATGATATCGGCTGCGGCATAGCGGCTATGCATGAATATATGAATGAAAAAGGAATAGCCCATCAATACTATGGAACAGAGATTGTTCCTGAAATGATTGAATATGCGCGTAAAAAATACCCTGGTATTAAATTTTTTCAGCGCGATATACTGACAGATAAAACTGTTGAAACATCTGATATTTCTATAATCAGTGGTATTTTTAACCTTGCCGGTAACCAGGACCAGGAAAAATGGAAAGAGTACTGTTTTAGTGTAATTAAAAGAGCCTTTGAATTAAGCAACAAAGGGCTTGCATTTAATTTCCTTACTTCTCACCGTACTTTTTCAGATAGTACCCTCGCCTATTTCGACCCTACTGA
>Ga0206836_10072_pt1 | contig 28023 bp, 26 predicted proteins | sample Alteio_BWOrgCont_28_FD_152871 | JGI IMG/M metagenome (GOLD analysis project Ga0206836, IMG submission 152871) | Enriched cells from forest soil in Barre Woods Harvard Forest LTER site, Petersham, Massachusetts, United States -... | ecosystem: Environmental > Terrestrial > Soil > Temperate forest >...
CGGTCCCGGGATGGCGGTTCGGCCGCACTCGGGCTGGCGGCTCGGCCGCACTCGCTGTCAGCGCCGAGCGCGTCGGCCGCGCTCCTCGATGGAACCTCGCAGCCGCGCACTATGCCCTCGATCGATAGCACCCGGGCGCGGCGGCTCCGTCATTTGAGCGCGGGCATGTGAAACCCGGGAATACTTCCGATCAGGCCGAACGTCTGCAATAGCCAGATCAGCAGCACCACAAATACCACTATATTGAGCAGGCTCTTGATGGCTCCCGCCATCGGAATGTAGGTGTTGATCATCCACATTATGAGTCCTGCTACGACCAGAATCAGGATTATTTCGACCAGTGACATAGCTATCTCCTCCGAAGTCCCCGCCCCCTTCCTCGAACACTTTTCATTCTAGCAAGGACCGTGCAGGGCGTCGCTGATCTCTTCGTTCCGCTCAGGTTCATTTCGCTCCGCCTCGCGACGCCTGCGTGTTAATCGCACGCTGCGTAGGTCCATTCGTTTTCGTCAATAGTGCGGGCGTAGCTGATTTTCTCACGCCGCGTGCGTCCATTCGCGCACGTGTCCCCTGCCTTACTACTACTTAGGAAGAACTGCCGCGGTATCACTGCGTCGATCCGCGTAGGTTCATTTCGTTTGCTCCAGCACGGAGCGCGTCGCTTCTATCCGCACGCTACGTAAATCCACCGCGCGCTCCGCCTCTCGACGCCTGCGTCTAAACGCACACTGCGTAGGTCCATAGCTCGCTCTGCCTTGGCTGCTTCCACGCGATCGCTTGCGGTATCGCAGATTCATTCGCTCGCCGAGCCTTTGGCGGAATTCTCAGTCTGGGCGCAGCACTCATCCGTGATCATCGGCGATCATCGGCGATCAATCACCGGTTCCCAGACCGCGCAGCTTCATGCTCGTGGGCGACGTTACGATCGAACGGTCGGAGAAGCCACTTCGCTTTCGCCCAATAGTGTTACATGGAGCACCAAGGAAGCCGAATCAAAACCCCGCGCGCGGATCAGGTCTGATACCTTTGCTCAATGGCTGCGTTACGAGCGACAGGAATCCGCAAACTACGCGGGCTCAAGAACATCTCCTGGCTCTCTCCCCGCCAGCTCACCCGCCTTGCCACCGCCCTCGTAGTCAGCACAGTCGAAAAGCGCGATATCATCATCGCCGAAAAGCACCCTGCCGAAGCCAGCTATGTCCTGCTTTCAGGCATCGCGCGGATCACCTGCCGCAACCGCAAGGGCGATCGCACCTTGGTCATCATGGTCGCCCCCGGCATGATTCCTGGCTTTCCGCCGCCGGTGCCGGGAATCAGCTACAACTTTCGCTGCGAAGCGGTTACCGAGTGTCAAATTGGAACGGTTGATCTGAAGACCTTCGTCGAGATTTCGCTCGGCGTCGCCTCCGATGACTTCAAACGGATGGCGTCCAGTTACATGGGCCGATGGGATCTGGTGCAACTGCGCTGCGCGAACTTCATGAGCTGCACGCTCGAGGAACGGTTGGCCCTGATTCTGCTTGAACTTAGCGAGAACTTCGGGCTCAAGGACAGGCGCGGCACACGCCTGAGTATCACTCCGCGACACAAGGATCTGGCTGATCTGGTCAGCGCTTCGCGCCCGCGCGTGACCGAATTTCTCATTCAGTTCGAGCGCGACAATATGATTATCCGCGATCAGCGTCATCTGATAATCCGACGCGATCGTCTGGAGAATTTCCTCGGCCAGGCTCATTCCAACAACAACGGTCGCTAAGTTACCCGTTTACGCGCGCATTTCGATTGCGTACTGCGCATTTGAGTCGTACTGCCCGAGCATGCGTTGCCTGTGATTGTTCTGCACCTAGACTTTTCCGCGTTATATACGAAACATTAAATTTGTCTCATACATAACATTCGTTTCTCTTATACATGCATTGGGAGTAGAGTGGTGTTCTGTCCCCCGGTGTACTAATGAACAATGCTAAGACCCTACGCGAGACCGACCTCGAGAAACTTGGTCGGCTCAAGATTTTTTCGTGGCTCTCCCCGCCAGAACTTAAGGTGCTCGGAACTTCGCTGCGGATGGAGAATTTTCAACGCAACGAAGTAATCCTTCGTGAAGCCAAGGCCAACCTTGGCGAAGCTCACGTATTGATCGCGGGCATCGCTCGTGTCACCTGCCTCAACGGCCACAATGACCGCGTCACCATCGCCTTGATTGCACCGGGACCGATTCCCGAGTTTCCGGCACTTTCGGCCAACCGTTTTGATTTTCGCTGCGAAGCCTACAACAATTGCCGCGTCGGAGTGATGGAGTGGAATGGCTTCGAGAGCATCACCATCAATGGTCGCGAATCGGCATTTAGAAAGTTCCATCAAAGCGACTTGAAGCATTGGTACAGGTTGTTTCTGCGCAGCTCCGGATTGCTCAACCTTGATCTTCACGATCGCGTCGCCATCACGATGCTCGATCTTTGCGACGACTTTGGTATCGAAGATGCCCGTGGAACATTGTTGAAGGTTTCGTTCAGTCACAAGGACATTGCCAGCATCGTCGGCGCGTCGCGGCCACGAGTCACCGAGCATTTGGGGCAGTTGGAGCGCGATCATTTCCTGTTTCGGCAAGGGCGCCAGTTCATCGTCAGCGAGGATTTGCTGACGAAGTCGCTGTCTGAAAATTCTGCGAACTCATCCTCCACACATGCGGCGTAAACCGACGGTTCACCGGGTCCTGCCTTAACGGCAGGCTCGGTCGTCAAACCCAATCCGTTTCGCCAATAAATGCGCTGGCCCGCGGCCCGCGTTCTCGCCAGCGACTAGGCCTGCTTCCATCGATTGCGTTGATTGCTAACGTCTTTCGGTACCGGTGCTGTTCGAGACGCGCACGAACTGGCGCGACAGATAATCACTGATATCGCCGCACCGATGTGGCGGGATTTGCCTAAATGCTGGCGATGTAATGTGCCCGATTGAGTAATCGCACAACTCGCACCGAAGCCAGCTTCAGTTCATCGGGATGCGACGGTCACGCCGCCGACTCGTACGCACCCGGCGCTCGCGCCCGGTGTTTTCGCTCACGATTGAGCCGTTACGCACCACCGGGGACCGTCGCGCGACACGCTGCACGAGGTCGCCGCGCGGCTGCATCCTGCGCCATTGAAGCAGACCGGAGCGCAAGTACTCCGGCTCAATCCCGAGCATCTCGCAGACCATAGTGAACGAAAAGAGCGCGTTGCCGCCGTCGCTATAGAGCCACTGCTCGGCTTCCCAATACATCAGCCGGCGCGCGCCACTCTTGGCTTGGGCATATTTCTGCAAACATCGGAGGGCATCTTCCAGGATAGCCAGCATGAGGCGCTTGATCGGACGCATTACGCTGTCGTCACGCCGCTCGTCGTAGAACTGTTCCGGCGTCAATATGGATGGCGCGAAAAGCGAACTGCCTTCTGAATTTTCCCATTCCATGTCCGTCAACCTCCTCCGGGTTATCGATCGCGAGCGCGGTCCGAGCCCGGCGCCCCTTCGCGTAACCGACGTCCTCTCCCGCTGTAGATGCCGCGGCCTGATAAGTCATGCGACCGGGCACAAAAGCATTCTCCCAGGATGGAGCTTGACTAATTTATTAACACGATCGCCCGTCGTCTTTCGTCAGCAGCGATATGTCTGAAACGTAGTAATTGTTATCCAAAGAACCGAATTGTATTGAGGCAATGGCGACAAGTCATAGTGTCGTCCGACAGGCTTCCAATTTCGCCTTATCGGTCAATCAGTAGACCGGTTTCAGCGCTCACTTTCTCAGACAACAATAAGTGAATATATTTATACTTTTCGTAATATGTACCGCGAAGCTTTGCCGCAAGAATTCCGCTCCGAATGAAGCGGCCGCCCAGGTGCTGGATTTCTGCTAGACTTGAAGAGCTTCCGCTGGAGTATTTGATGACTAACGAATATCAGACGGGTGATGCGGTTCCGCAGTCCGGCGTCTATAGGGTCATACACGATCGCGCACACACGGCGCCTCACGAAGTCACGTGCAGCAGCGGGCATGCTTTTCCGCCCTGTCGGACCTGCCGACACCCGCACTTCGAATTGATTATGGCCGCGCAGCAGGTCGATCAGAACGAGCACTTCAGGCGTTAACGAATAAGGACATTCAGTAAGGCAAGGGCGACGTATTGAGGCGCCTTTAGCCGAGAACGGGCCGCGATGAGCCAGTCTCGGCGGGACGTGGCGACATCCGGTGGCCAACGGTCGGCGCCTGGTGTTTGCGTCAGGCCGCAGCGTGCTTAGAATCTAACGATGACGACCAAGGCACCATCGAGCGACGTTGCCTTCACCCCGGCGGTAAAAGCGGTGCAGGAGCGGCGTGGATCGCGCGCAACCTATCGGCGGATTGAGGAAAAGGGCGGCTGGCGGACGACCGTGACCGCGGAACTCAAGGCGTTTCTGGCCGAGCGCGATAGTGCCTATCTAGCGACTGCGAATGCGGCCGGCCAGCCGTACATTCAACATCGCGGCGGGCCCAAGGGCTTTATCCACGTGATCGACGACAAGACCCTCGGCTTCGTGGATTACACCGGCAATCGGCAATACATCACCACCGGAAATCTCGCCGAAAACGATCACGCGTTCCTGTTCCTGATGGACTATGCACAACGCCGCCGGGTCAAACTATGGGGCCGGGCGCGAGTGGTCGAGGACGACCCGGAACTTATGAAGCGGCTGATGCCGGAGCGCTATGACGCGCATCCTTTGCAGGTGATTCTGTTCACGCTCGAAGCGTGGGACATCAACTGCCCGCAGCACATTCCGCAAAAGATCGATGCGGCCGACGTCAAAAGGGTATTAGATAAGCTCAATCATCGGATCGAAGAGCTGGAGGCCGAAAACGCGCGACTGCGTGACGAACTCGATCATCCGTCGAATCGGGCCGCTAAGGTCGAGCGGAAGAAGGCGTGAGCGACTCAAGTGCTCGGCGATCCTGATGCGACGTCAGCGCCGGCACTTGCTATCTGGAAAGTACCAGGTCGATTAGTCACTTAGTCACTGCCGCGCATATGGCCTATACGGCCGGCGGCAACTCCACTTCCACTTCGAAGCCCGCGCCTTCGATCAATTCGCGCGTCGGTCCGATACCCCATCCGGTCGTAGTCAGATAGCCATTCACGAAGATTGAATTTACGGCATTGAAGATATCGGCCTGGCGCGCGCCGAGATTCAACTCCCGTCCTCCGGCCGCGCGCACCTCGCTGCGCGGATTGAGCAGCCGAAAAAGGCACGCGGTTTTCAAACAACGCTCGGGGGTCAAGCGTGGCGCATGCTCGAGCGGCGTGCCGGCGATCGGGTGCAGGAAATTCACCGGCACTGACTCGGCGCCGAGATGCCGGGTCGCGTAGGCCAAATCGATAACGTCGTCGTCGGTCTCGCCCATACCGATAATTCCGCCGGAGCAGACTGAAAGCCCCGCGGCGCGTACGTTTTCAATCGTGCGCACGCGATCGTCCCAGGTGTGCGTAGTGCAGATCTCAGGATAGAAACGACGGCTCGTATTGAGGTTATGATTAATCCAGCCGGCGCCTGCCTGCTTGAGACGCTGCGCCTGTTCCAGGCTCATCAGCCCGAGCGAGAGACACAGTTCCAGCGTAGGATGTTCCGCACGAATACGCTCGCAGGCCGCCGCCAGATGCTCAACCTCGCGCGGTCCCGGTCCTCGCATGCTGCACACCATGCAGTAGCGGCGCGCACCGCTGGCGACCGCGACCCGTGCGCCCTCGCACAACTCCTCGACCGACTGCATTTTGTAAACGGGGATGTCCGCGCGCGAAATCTTCGACTGCGAGCAATAGCCACAATCCTCGGGGCAGATACCACTTTGCGCGTTGCGCAGGATGCAGACCTTTACGCGACGCCCGAAGGCCGCCTCGCGCACTTTCAAAGTCGCCGCGAGCAAATCGCCCAAACGATCGTCCGGGCAATTCAGAACCGCATGAGCTTGCGGCCGTTCCAGTTCGTCGCCTGCGAGCACTCGATCGACCATGCGCGCGAGGTCCAGATCTTCAAATTTGATTGGTTCCACTGATTCCAGTCCCTGCCTCTATCTCAGTCAATTAACAACTTCGGCGAATAGTTAGTTCGAAGCGGCGGCCGGCGTGTTCGTAAGCAGCAACTGCCGACGCTGTCCGCTCAAGCGCGCCTGGCCCAGCCGGTGGGCACCGTTAGCGTTTCATCACCGCCCAGGTCGAACTTGCGGTCAACCCTACTTTACCGTCATCCGATTCGACCAGCGCTTCGAGAAACGCCAAGGTGCGACTTCGTCGCAGCACGCGCGCGCTACCCGTCAAAGGCCCCGGATTCAGCGCACGGAGATAACTGATTTTGAACTCCGCCGTCATTGCCCACTCGCCCTCTTCAAGCACCGACGCGATCGCAGTTGAAAGGAGCTCGTCAACAAATACCGCAAGATAGCCGCCTTGCAACGTCCCAAATGGATTGAGAGCCACCGGCGGTTGCGCCCGCCAGACCCATCGCGAAGTACCCGCGCCGAACTCCACCGGTGTCATTCCCAGCGCCAGGTTGGGCGAAGAATATTCGCCGACGCGATTCTCCCTGATCAATTGATTAAGGTCCGCCAGTGGACCGCGATTACTCAGTTCAGCCAAATTGTTTCACCGCCGCGATTGCACATGATCAATTAGCTACTAGCGCGTCGAATAGCTAATCAACTGTTCGACCGATGGGGAGTTCGCTTCCAATTGGCGCCGGCTGGAGCCGCTCTTCATACACTATCAAGCAGGGCCCACACCGCTTTGAGGGCGGTACGCGCCGCATCCAACGGAGCCGCCGCATCGTCTGAGTCGGTGTGATGGCGCTCGATCAGCTGTGCAACGGCCTGCGCATGATAGGGATCGGTATCACGATGAGTGGTGAAAAATTCAACGCCCGCGCTATCGTTAATCCCGTAGAAGCGCTCGAGACCGTCAATCTTGGCGGTCGCGACCTCGGCCACCTGCGTTTCGTAAACGTAGAGCGCGGCGAGTCCCGCAGCGACCGGCAGATCGCGACTCAGATGAGTGAACGTATCGATCAGCGCGGTGGTTGCCGGCATCGGTGGCGCATCCAAAACCTCCTCGCGAGTGAGGCCGAGAGCCGCGGCGAACTGGAGCCAGAGCTCGGGATGGTTGTCGCGACCGCGTTCCTCATCGATCAGGTTTTCGAGCAGGAGCTGGCGCGTTTCGAGATCCTCGCAGCGCGAGTGCAAGCCGCTCAGATAACGCGGAAAAGCAGCGACATGCTGATAATATTGCACGGCGTAGTTGCGGAGGCGGTCGGCAGTGAGCGTCCCGGCAGTCCACGCCTGGTAAAAGGGATGCTTCAGCAGGCTCAACTCCGCCGATAGCGAATTCAGCGACGCGATGGTTTCGTTTGGCATTGGCGCTTTCGTAACCCTGGATAATTATTTGCCCTGAGCGTTACCGGGCTTGGCAATTGTGCGGATTCGGCTTGCGGCGATCAACCCATCAATGGTGCTCCGTCGCGACTACGAACGATCCGGTGTCACACGGAGAGTTGGTCGAGAAGCGCGCGGGCGATCTTCAAGTCGGCGGTGTCGAAGCCTTCGGTGAACCATCCGTAGATTTCATCGAGCAGAGTATGCGCTTCGTGGCGGCGACCGCTCTCGTCGAGCAGACGTGCGAGGCTAATCGTCGCGCGCAATTCGAGACTCTTTGCGTCTTGATCGCGCGCCACGGAAATAGCATCGCGATAGGATCGTTCGGCGGCCGCTCGGGTCGCTTCATCGGGGGAATGATCTTGCAGCAATAACAGGTCGCCATTGAGCCGATGGAGATCGCTTTGGAGATTTCGCTTTCCGGTCTGGCTCATGACGGTGAATAGTTCATTAGTAAGAGCAAGGCCTTGCTGTGGCCGGCCCAATTTTTGATAGGCTTCGGCCAACAGGTATTTCTGATAGAAGCGCTCCTCGCCGGGCAACTCTTTGCTCATGCGAGCGAGTCCGCCCTCCACCAGCTGCAAGCCCTCTTGCCCGAGTCCTTGGCCGATGAGAGCCCATCCGCGCCAGATGGTTGCCAACGTCGCCAGAAATATCAGGCCGTGTTGGCTGGCGAGAGCGATCGCTTCCTCTTCGAGTTGCTCTGCCAGTTGATATTCTCCGCATTTCGAATGGAGATCGCCAAGGTAGGACAACGCAAAGCACAGACTATAAGGATGAGACAGCTTGCGGCCCAGGCTAACCGCCTCGCGGCCTTTGCGCAGAGCCGCTTCCGGATAGCCGAGATCGAAGAGCAGGCGCGCCAACCTGGTCGAACCGGTTACACCCGGATCCTGGACATAATAACTAAGGTAATCCTGTGCGGGATTGTAAAGGGCCAGGCTTTGCTCGAGATGGGATCGCGCCGATACCAAGTCCCCGCGATCGGCCAAAGTGAAACCCATACTGAAATGTGCCCACATCAAGAGGGCGGGACTTCGATCGCTCCTTGCTATGGCGAGCATCTGCTCCGCCATCTCGATCGCGGTCGGCAACTCTCCGCGGTTGCTATAAATCGAGCAGAGCGAACCAAGCACGGTGAAGGTTCGCACAGGATCTTCCAGCACCTGGCAAAGCTTTCTCGCCCGATCGCAAGCGTGTTCGATTTCCGGTGCGGTATAGCCTTTGGTAGCGATTAGAGGAGTTGTGAGCTTGAGTAATAGCCTCACCTCAATCTGAATGCGCTGCGGGCTATCCGGAAGGGTAGTGACTAGCTCAAGACCCTTGCTCCAATGTGCGATCGCCTCCTCGTTCGCGGACCGCGTGAGTGCGCTTTCTCCCGCTTTCTGCCAATAGCGAATAGCTTGCTCGACGAGACCGGCCTCGGTGCAATGATGAGCCGCCACTTCAGCCTGCGATTTGACTAATTCCGGGAAGCGCCCTTCCAGCGTGCTGGCGATGTGCCTATGCAGTTCGCGGCGGCGGCTCTTAAGCAAAGCTTCATAGGCGGCATCGCGGATTAGAGCGTGCTTGAAGGTATAGGTGGCCATCGGGGGGACGCCGCGCACGAATAACAACTCCGCTTCAGTCAGCCGGTTCAATGCGGACCGCAATTCGTCATCTGGAAGTGGATGAATCGCGTGCAACAGTTCGTAGGAAAATTCGCGCCCGATTACCGCGGCGACCTGCGCAATTTCCTTGGCCGGTCCGAGGCGGTCGAGGCGCGCCATCAGCGAGTCGTGGAGGGTAGCGGGAATCTCGCGATCTACCGTTGCGCCACCACGCTCGACAACGGCGCGGGTCAACTCCTCGACAAATAGCGGCACGCCGCCAGTGCGCTCGACGACAGTCGCAACGGTCGCCTCCGAGAATAGCTCGTGCGCCGCAACCTTCTCGATCATCATGCGCACGTTGCGCGAATCGAGCCGGTTGAGCGTAATTTGAGTATGGTGCGCGCGCAGCGGCCATGGTGCACGAAACTCCGGACGCGCCGTGTACAGCAGCAACAATGACGATTCGGCGCCCTGCTCAACCAGCATCTGGGTCAACGCCAGCGTGGAAGGATCCGCCCAATGCAAATCCTCCGTGACGATCACCAGCGGCTGAACCCGCGCTCCGCCTAAAGTCCACGCCACCAGCGTCGCGAGCAGCCGTTTGCGCTGCCCTTCGGGTGAGAGCGCCGACGGTGGATAGCGCTCGCTTGGGACCGTGAGGTTGAACAACGGCGCAATCAGTGGAACTGCCTCGGCAGGCTTCAATCCCGCAAGTTCGAGCGAAGCTTCCAGCGCGGTAAGTCGTTGATGCTGTTCCAGCTCGTCTTCTGAGGGCGGACTCGCCGGCGCGCTTCGTCTTTGATCCCGCAGGCGCCAGCGAAAGCTCTGTTGCAACATATCGATGACCGGATAAAGGGGGGTGTTCTGATGAAAGGGCGCGGTCGCGCATTCGACCCAGATGTGCGGCGTACCGGCAATCTCCTCATGAAAGCGTTGGACCAGGCGCGACTTTCCGATCCCCGCCTCCCCGACGATCGTCACGACCTGTCCGTTGCCGCTGCGCGCCCGCTCCCATCGGTTCAACAGGATGCGCGACTCATCCTCGCGGCCGACGAATGGCGTCAGTCCGTGCGCCGCAGCTGCCTCGAAACGTCCACGGACGCCGCTCGGCTGGATCACACGGAAGAGCTGGATCGGCCGATCGATGCCCTTGAGCGGCTGCGTGCCGCGATCCTCCACCACGAAGAGACCGGAAACGAGGCGATGAGTTTGTGCGGTTATCAAGACCGTGCCGGGAGCGGCTGCCGCCTCCACCCGTGCCGCGATGTTAGGCGTATCGCCGAAGACTGCGGGTTCCTGGCCCTTTCCCGCATCGACGACGACTGCGCCCGAATCGATCCCGATCCGCGCGGATAGTTTGGATCGTCCGGGGCGCTCGCCGAGCCTGGCGATGGCGTCGAGGATCGCGAGACCCGCGCGTGCTGCGCGTTCGGCGTCGTTATCGTGGGCCTCTGGCCAGCCGAAGAACGCCATTACACCATCGCCGAGATACTGGGCGACGTGGCCGCCGAAACGGTTGATCGCGTCAGCCGCGACGCTTTGATACCCACGCACCGTCTCTCGCCATTCCTCGGGGTCGAGCCGGGACGCAATCGCAGTCGAACCGACCAGATCGCAGAACAACACCGAGAGACGACGCCGCTCCCCTTCGTGCGATGAGACGGCTGTCGGCGGTCGCCGCGAGGTGTTGCCTTCGCTTGATGCAGATGGGTGATTGCCGGTCGAGGTTGCCGTGCTCAATGGCGCGCCACAGTCGCCGCAAAAGCTCGCATCCGCAGGATTTTCGGAACCGCATCGCGAGCATCGGAGGTCCAGCCGGCTGCCACATCGCAGACAGAACTTCTTGCCCGGCGGACTTTCGGAGTTGCAAGTATGACAACGCATCCAGAGCCTGGTGAGCACCCTCGGCTCACATCCTCCAGCTTTTTATCGCAAATGTTGGTCAGTCGTTAAGAAGAGTTACCAGCAGTCGCGCAGTCGAGATACCGTTGCGCTTGTCGAATATAGTCGCGCGAAATCGAAGCGATTATGTTCGACTGCGCACCTGTAAATAATGTAGATGAGTTTCTGTGTGGTGAGTAGCGAATGCGAAAAGGAAATCGTCAGTGTTGAAATGCGCAGAATAAAGTTCTGCAAAGAACTGAAAATAATCAGAAATTTTGCGAAATGGCGTTAAGTAATTATTTCAGTATTGTATCTGATTAGTTACAATACGAGGTAGAAGGTTTGTCGTGGCGTAGCATCGAGCGGCACGGAAGTTGCTCCAATTACAAGACGACACAGCCCGGCGCAGTGGAGCGTGGTCGTGGCGTGGCAATGGAGACGACATGAGCAACGGCAACGGCGGAACGAGCCTGAACTTCCTGGATTTGCTGCAGGAGTTCCGCGTAGTGAGAGAGGTCGCGCAGTTCGCCGGACGCGCCTGGACTTGGCCGATCGCTCAGCGTGCCGATCGCGCGCGATCAATTCTTCTCATACCGGGATTCATGGCGGGCGACGCGACGCTGTATCCCTTCGCGAACTGGCTTCGCGCTCGAGGCCATCAGGTGTACTTCTCCGGCATCCTCGCCAACACTGACTGTCCGCGGCGCGCGGTCGATCGGCTCGGCCGGATCCTCACCGAGCTCAGCGCCAAAACCAAGGGTAAACTGGTAATTATCGGACACAGTCTGGGTGGCATATATGCGCGCGAACTGGCGCGGCGCTTTCCAACCCTGGTCGATCAGGTGATTCTGATGGGCTCGCCAATCCACGAGCCACATAACCATTCCAATCCTTTCGTTAAGATGCTGGCGTCCTTGACCCAACGGATCACCGGAGCGAACTGCAATTGTCCCGGCTACCTGCCGGATGTCTGCGGCATCAATCAGGTCGGACCGCCGCCCGGCATACGGGAAACCCTGATTTATTCGAAGAGCGATGGCGTGGTCGATTGGGAAAGCTGCATCGAAGTTGGCCCGACGATCAAAGCGCTGGAAGTCAAATCAACCCACATGGGTATCCCGTATAGTCTCGACACTCTGAAAATCATCCGCGAGCGGATTGAGGCAACAGACGCCGCTTCATTGCGCGAGGAGCAGGCGCGAATGCAATCCGGCTAGAGCGCGCGGCCAAGGCTCTGCGAACTGGCTGCAAAGCTTCTAGCCCTCACCGACAACCATCACCGTTGCCATTGATTCGAAGGTGTTCCGCGAGCGCAGGGCGATCTACTGCGCTGAACGTTGCACGGGGCACCGCCACGACTCCACGCTAGAACGCCGAGCAAATAGGAGACGCCGTTGATGTCGCGTGGCGTTACGCCTTGGCACTCGGGCGGGCCGAAATTTCCGCGTGCCAACGCTGTAGATTCACTTGATCGGGCTTGATCGCGATTTTCGAAACGCGACCGAAATCAATCGCGACGACCGCCGTGATATCGGCGATCGAAAACTGGTCGCCCGCGATAAATCGACGCTCGGAGAGTTCCCGATCGAGCCAGGCGAGACCATCCTCGGCGTTGAGGCGCTGCACTTCGGCGTATGCCGGCAATTGGCGAATGCGGCCCTTGAAGAAATCGTGATGTTGGCGAAACGAATCCGCGATCGGCTGCAGGAGGTTGAACTCCATGCGGCGATTCCACATTTCGACTAACGCGCGCTGTTTCGCGTCGTTACCGAACAGCGGAGGTTGCGGATGGATCTCCTCGAAGTAACGACAGATGGCGACGCTCTCCGAGATAAAGGTGCCGTCGTCCAGTTCAAGCACCGGCACCGTGCCGAGCGGGTTTTTGCGGCGAAATTCTTCGTCGCGATTCACCCTTTTGACGATATCAACTTCCTCGTACGGAACCTGAATTCCCTTTTCGGCGAGGAATATTCTAACGCGGCGAGGATTCGGTGCATTATGGCTCTCGTGAATTTTCATTACTCACTCCTGAAACTTATCGATCGCGACAATGCTCACCGCTGTCTCCCTACTTCTTCGGCGCAGATGGAATACCCGCTTCGATCGTGAGCGGCAAGACGAACTTGATCGCCTGCGGCGGTTCGCAGACTTCGTCACTGCAAGCTTGAAATCGCAGCGTCCCCGCGATTTCGTAAAGGCCCGGTTTAATCGTCGCTCCAAGCGGCTTAAGAAAGGGCGCCGGCATTGGAGGACTCCATTTGATGCCGACCTTGCCGTGAGCCGTGAAGCCGCCGGCATAAACCGGCAACGTTTCTCTCAACGCCTGCAATAGAACTGGATGCGGTTCGGGCAATTCCAGTGCCTGCTCGCCGATCAGCGGACTCTCCAGGATCAGATCGAGGGCCTGGTAGCTGGCTGGGAGCGGTTTCCCGTAAATATGCCAGCCGGAGTCCACACGCAGATCGAGGGCCAATCCCAATTCTTGCCCAGGGAAACATCGGTCCGTTGAAAGGGACACCGTCGCCTTGATTACGCCGGCATCAATCTCGACGGAGTTTCCGTCGGCATTGCCGAAATGCCGCAATACGACCGCGGAGGCAGACGGTCGATGTTCGTAATTGCGCAGAAATAGTTTGTCGCGTACGGTGCCATCCGGCGCGATTAGATATTCGCCCGGCCACGGCATTCCGTACATCATCTTGTGATCCTCGGGAACATTGGTGTTGAGAATTCCGAAGGCGCGGATGACTCTGCTGCCGACGTCCGCAAGCAACGGGTACTCGATTTTATACGTGTCGCCGAAATTACTCAGAATTTCTTGCGAATCGTAGGTAATCGAGGCGGCGTTGATCCCGTGCGCCTTCAACTGCCCAAGTGTGTTTTGCAGCTCGACGAGCTGGTTGCGGCAATAGGGTCACCAGTCTGCGCTGCGGCTGAACAGCAGCAACAAGCCTTGTGGACCCATCAAATCGTGCAAAGATCGAGTGCGCCCGGACTGATCGGGCAGCGCGAAGTCGGGCACCTTTGCGCCAATCTCAGGTCCGGTGCGGAAGCCGTCGTTCTGAGCCTCGACGAACTCGACCCATTCGCTAGTCTGAATATCCGCGCCACCCGCCATCATTTTGCGCACGACGCCGTGCAGGACCTCGGCTTTCTTTGCTGCTTCCATAGAATTCAGCCGCCTCTAATCGCCTTTCGGTTTCGATAACTGAAGCGAACACTAATCAAGTTGGAACGATCAGTCAAACTAGAACGAGCCGTTAGGCAGCGCGGAAATGACCGCGCGAGGCGTGCCAACCCTGCTGCAAAGAACTTGAACAATCGCGGGCAGCGCCGATATTATTGATAGGCCCTTTGAGAGCTAATTGGCACTGATGGCTGGCGTAAAACAATTCAACCGCAATGAAGTTCTTGACCGCGCGATGGAGGTGTTTTGGCGCTATGGCTACCAGTCCACCTCAATTCAGGACCTGGTCGAAGCAACCGGCGTCAACCGTGGCAGCCTGTACACGACGTTTGGCGACAAGTGCGGGCTATTCATCGCGGTACTCGATCACTACTCGGAGCACATTGCGCGCCCGACGATGGCTGAATTGAGCAATCCAGACCCACGTCGCGCGATCGAAGGAATGCTTGAATCAATCGTACGGCGCAACTGCGATCCGGCGTGGCCGAACGGATGCCTCGACACTAATACGGCGCTGGAATGTCCGGGGGCAGGCGACGATATTGGACGCAAAATCGCGGAACTGGTGGGCCAGCAGGAGGCGGCGATTTATAAGGTTTTGCGCCGCGCTCAGAATGACGGGGCGCTCGATGCCAAACAGGATGTGCGTGCGTTGGCGAGGTTCTTTGTAGGCGTAGCCCACGGACTGAATGTTGTTAACAAGGCCTCGCGTAATCCGGCGATGCTCAAGGATATGGTGCGGATCGCGATGCGTGTTTGGGATGCCGGGCCGGCGGCGCACGTCAGTATCCGGCGACGTCGGCCGGGTCGAGCGGCAAACGCCGGGTCGGAAGCTGCGGCGATCGCGAAAGCCTGATGACGCGTCCTGCTTAGTAATGTTTTGCAATTAACTGACTAACGTATTTGAAACCCAGGAAGTAGCTACTAGCTAAACAGAATAAAAAATATGCCTGCAATAAATCATGTCTGGTTGATTCGTCACGGCGAAACCCCTTGGAGCCTGTCGGGGCAGCACACCGGCAAAACTGAAAAGGAATTGACCCCTAACGGGGTGGCGATGGGGAAAGCGCTCGGACGCGAATTGGCAGGGCGCCACTTCGATCTGGTGCTGACCAGTCCCCGTATACGGGCGCGAGAGACTTGTCGACTTTCCGGTTACGGCGATGTCGCGATTATCGACGACAACCTGCAAGAGTGGGATTACGGCGACTTCGAAGGGCGCAAAAGCGTTGATATCAAGAAGGATATTCCAGGCTGGTCGTTATGGCGCGACGGGGTCCCCAATGGCGAGAAGCTGGAAGAGGTTTCCGCCCGAGCGGATCTCGTGATCAAGCGGGCACGAGATAACGGGGGCATAGTTGCGATGTACGCGCACGGACACATTCTGCGCGTGCTGGGTGCGCGCTGGCTCGGATTGCCGGGCGACGGCGGTAAATATTTCGCGCTCGACGCCGGCACCATCTGCATCCTCGGCTACGAGCATGGCAGGCCGGTTATTTCGCAATGGAACTCGGTGCCGACGCCGATACTCTAGCTCGCGAACAAATTCGATTTCTCGAATCAGGCGCCGCGCTTTAGCATCGCCTCGGCACGAGCCTCGGGAGTTATCCCTGCAATACGTTCGTGCGGTGAGGAGACTCGGACCGGAAGAATCACCAGGCTCAAACCGTGCAACTGCAGCCACTTGAGCAACTCGAATGCAGTATGGTTGTGCAGGAAGCGGCTGAAAAAGCCGTCGAGCTCCTCGTTGAAGACCAGTTGCCCGGCAAAGAAAACTGCATTCGGAAACTGACTGGCAACTTCCAGGCAAAGATGATGCAGTTCCATCACCACGTCGGGCCCCAGCCCGGTCCTCAATTCCGCATGAAAGCCTAAATCCGAGGCCAGCCTGCAGTACTCGAGCATGTCGTCGGTGATCTCTTGTTCGAGCTGACGCACTTCCTCGGGACCCTTCAATAGTGCGGCGTCCACTTCGCCGACACTGATAAAGACGACGTTGTGGAATTGCCCTTTGAAGAGCCGCGAGATTTTCAACAAGGTTGCGAGACCGAGACCGTTGAAGCCGTTGACCAGCAGCACGGCGGTCGGTGCGTCCGGTTCGCGCTTCGCGGGTTGCTTGACGGAAGCGGCGAACATCTCCGGCAAGACGTCCGCCTCGAGTTGTTCGATCGCCTTGGTAACGGCCCGATAATGCCGGCGCACGAAATAGCACAGGGCGATTACTGCGCTGGTGATCGCGACCGTCACCCAGCCGCCCTCGTGGAATTTGAGCGACACCGTCAGCATCAGGATCAGTGCGGTGAACACGCAGCCGATGCCATTGACGGCGAGCCGGCGAATCCACAAAGGCTCAGTCCGACGTTCGCTCCACCAATGAACGCTCATGCCCAGTTGCGAGAGCGTGAAGGTAACGAAAACGTTGATGGCGTAGAGAATTACCAACAGCCCCACCCGCGCATGAGTACCAATCAGGACCAGCACCGCGGCGAGGCCCATCGCCAGTACACCGTCCTGCGTGACCAGGCGTTCGCTCAGGTTGGAAAAGCGCCGCGGGACCCAACGGTCAATCGCCATCGTCGCCAGTACCTGCGGCCCTCCGACGAAGCCCGTTTGCGCCGCGACAAATAGCAGCGCCCCCTCGGTCAACAAAGTGAACGTCACGATCGGAGTTCCGAGGTGAAGGCCACCGATGCTCCAGCTATCGGTGAGCCGCGCGAAGAGCACCGCGTTGAGGGTCTTTCCCGCTTGCGGTTCGACTCCGGCGAGAAGATAAGCAACGAGAATTCCGCCGGCGATGAAGGCGAGCGAGAGCGCCATGTAGAGCATCGTGCGTTTGCCGGTGACGGTCCGCGGCTCGCGCAAAATTGGCAGCCCGTTGCTCACCGCTTCAATCCCGGTATAGGTGCCGGCGCCCATGCTGTAGGCCTTGAAAAAGACGATCGCGAGACCCATCACGCCAAGTACGTCGAAGCCCTGACGCGCCTGCTGGACCGCGTCGTGAGCAATCACCGGAAGTTCGCTGGCGCGGCTGAGGAAGGCGTATCCCACCAGCACCGCGTGCAGCACCACGAACGCCAGGAAGATGGGCAGCAAGGCGATCACTGATTCCTTCACGCCGCGCAGATTCATCGCGACCATCACGACGACCACGATTACTGCGAGCCAGAACTTGTAAGGCAGCCACGCTGTCGGCAGAAAACTGAAAATCGCATCCGCACCGCTCGCGATCGAGATTGCGATAGTCAGTACGTAGTCAACGATCAGCGCGCAGCCAGAGACCAACCCTGGATACTCGCCCAGCAACTTGGTCGCGACCAGGTAACCGCCGCCGCCGGTGGGAAATTGATCGATCGTCTGCGCGTATGAGGCCGAGATGATGAACACGGTCAAGGCCATCAGCAGCGCGAGAAAAACCGCGAGGTATTGATGCGTGCCCAACGCCAGGAACGCTTCCTCGGGGCCGTAGCACGAAGAACTCAGCCCATCGGAACCGAGACCGACCCAGGCGAGAAATGCAACCAGTGAAAGGTTTTCGAAGATATGTGGATCGCGAACATCCCGCGGACGCCCAATGATGACGTTGGCGAGAGTGCGTTTGTCTTTGGTTGATCGAGTTTGTGATGTCATCGCGGTCAAGAGGTGATTCCTTCAGCAGGCACTACAACGCCGGCAGTATATAGCGATTGCCTGTTCCAATGGCTAATCGAGTTGCGTTCGCAATCCCTGCTTCCGAGATCTCTGTCTGTGTGTAATGCAGCTTCCATCGCAGTCACCGCCGAGCAAGCAGGACCAACCCGCCGAAGAGCGCGACCAGCACGATAAAGCAACAGGCGATCATCAGTGCACGCTTCATATGTTCCGCTTCGGGATTGATCGGATGCAGACGGCTGATGCGGCCTTCCAACTTCACACTCGACGGATCACGCAGGTCTTGGAGCATCGCCTCAGCGCTCGCATAACGGTTTTGCGGCAGACGCTCGATCGCGTGCAGGATGATCTCCTCGAGATGCGGATCGATGTCGGCCTTGAACGCGCTCGGCGGCTGCGGATCGGCGCGCTCCTTCGCGCGCATCGTTTTGACCATATCGAGGCCGCTAAACGGCACCGTTCCCGTTAGTAACTCGAAAAAGATTGTGCCGAGCGCGTAGATATCGCTGCGCTCGTCCCCACGCTGCCCACTCACCTGCTCAGGCGCCATGTAGTCGGGTGTCCCGAAACCCGACGACTTGCCGGCGAAGGTGAGTCGCCGCGCTAATCTGTCCAGTGCTATTCCGAAATCCATGATTTTCAGCTCGCCCTGGCTGTTAATCAGGATATTTTCCGGTTTGAGATCGCGATGGACGACGTCATGGCTGTGAATGTAAACCAGCGCCTCACCGATCTGACGGACGTAGTCGAGCGCAACCGCAAAAGGCAGCGTTGCACCGCCGCGCATTTTCGCGCGCAGCGACTCGCCCTCAAAATACTCCATCGCGATATAGACGCGGCTCTTGCGTTGCGCCGTGAAAATCTTGATCAGATTTGGATGGTCGAGGCGCTGTCCGATGCTTTCTTCTCGCTGAAAGCGGCTGTAGAAAATCGGATCGGTTTCGAATTGTGCGTAGGGAATCTTCAAGACCACGGTCCGGCCACCGATCTCGTCCGTGGCCTTGAAGATCGATGCCATTCCACTCCGTGCGAGCACTTCGATTAGGCGGTACTGATCGAGTCGTTCGCCAACGCTAAGCTCGCGCATCGTACTGATTCGCTACCCTAGAGCGAAAACTCGGCCCAGCCCATGCGATCGTCATCGATGCCTTTGATCTCAGCTTGAGCCACGGGACAAGGCACCATCACGAAGCCGTACCGAAGAGGCCGCGAAGCCGTTCACGCCATCCGATCGCACGCAGAGGTCTGGATGGATGGGAGGTCTCGGCGATCATGCGAAAGACGGCACAAGTGAGGTTGTCATTCGTGCCGCGCTGGTTAGCTGTATCGATAAGCAAGCGGCACGCCGCCGTTGCCTCGAGACCGCGGCTCAATTGTTCAATCTCCCGATCGCGAAGAACGTTATACAAGCCATCGCTGCATACGATTACACGATCGTCCCGGATTAGTGGTATCGAAATTTTCGCAATCGAGACGATCAACTCATGTCCGAGGTTGCGCAACAAAATCGAGCGTTCGGGATGCTCCCTGGCTTCTTCCGCCGTCAGCAGTCCGCGCTTGACCTGTTCCGCGATAAGCGTGTGGTCCTGTGAGATTTGCGTGATCTGATTCCGTCGCGCCACGTAGAGCCGGCAATCTCCTACGTGCATCGCGTGAAGCATCCCGTTTTCTACCACGACCGCGGTCAACGTAGTCGCCATCCGTCTCAATGATGGGATCGAGAGCGCCTTGATGTGCAATTCGATATTGGCCTGGTGCACGGCCCGATAGAGTCGCGTCGCAGTTCCCCATGACAGCGGATTTTCGCAGTACGCCTTGAGCATGACCTCTATCGCCATCGCACTTGCGATCGCTCCGCCGTCGTATCCGCCCAAGCCGTCTGCAACCGCAAAGACCGCCGTACCGGGTCCTTCGACATATGAGCCGCACGAATCTTCATTCGTGGATCGGTCCTTGCCGATGTCCGAAAGGAGTGCGAGATCGAAGTCAGACTCTGCCACTGGAACGGGCTGCGGCGGATTATCCATCCAATCGTATGCGTACCGGAATTGAGTAATGCTTTGAGACATGAGCAGGCCGGCCTCCTGTAACTGGAGACCGGCCCGCTAGGTTTGAGTGCAACTGATGCTCAAATCTATGCCAACTACCCGACCTCCGGATTCGCTGACATCGTCGTTGCGTTTAGGCGACCTTCCGCTTCTTGTCCGCGCGGGCGAACGTACGCCGTCCAATCGGCACTTCGTCGATCGTCTTGGGCGCACCATCGTCGCCGGTCACCACGTATTCCGGATACGCCGGGAATCCGTGTTCATGAAGATCCAGACCCTCGATCTCGCCTTCGGTCGGGATTCGAAGTCTGAACGAGTATTTGATGCCGTACATCAGGATCATCGACACGACGAAGGTCGCGATCGTGACCGAGAAGCTCCCGATCATTTGCGCATAAAGAACCCCGAAGCCGCCACCGTAAAAAAGTCCGGTCACCACCGTGCTGGTGTCGGCGCCAGTCGCAGTAGGAGCGCCGTATTTGCCCGCCGCGAAGAGCCCGAGGGACAAGGTGCCCCATATACCAGCCATCATGTGAACCGGAACGGCACCGATCGGATCGTCGATACGCAGGTACTCCAGCAGGTCGATACCCCACACCACTACGAAGCCGGCGACGATCCCCAGGAGGAACGCACCTTCCGGATCGACCCAGTAGCAAGGGCAGGTAATAGCAACCAGTCCCGCCAGAAATCCATTTACAGTCAGCGCGAGATCCCACTTACCGTCGGTCTTGAAGTAAGAGTAAATGAGCGAAGTCAGACCTGCGGAGCATGCAGCGATCGTCGTGTTAAAGGAGACTCGGCCAATACCCTGCGCATCCAAAGCCGACAAGGTGCTGCCTGGATTAAAGCCATACCAGCCGAACCAGAGAATGAGACCTCCCGTTGCACCGATAATGAGATCGTGCGGTTTCATCGGTGCTCCGCCGTCGCGTTTGAATACGCGTCCGAGCCGAGGTCCGAGTGCAATCGCGCCGGCGAGCGATATCGCGCCACCGATCGTGTGCACGACCGTGGATCCCGCGAAATCGTGGAACGGAATCGGGCTCATGTTCGCGAGCCAACCATCCGGCCCCCACGCCCAATGACCAATGATCGGGTAGATAAAGCCGGTGACGCCCACACTGTAGAGCAGGTCGCCGATAAAATCGCAGCGCCCGATCATCGCGCCCGAAGTAACCGTCGAACAGGTATCCGCGAATGCATACTGGAATACCCAGTACGCCAGCACCGGAACGCCGGTCGTGCCGTAAGTGGGCGCCAGTCCATGCAGCATGAAACCGGTGGTTCCAATCCATGGAGTTCCCGGCTCGAACATGAAGGCGAAGCCCCACAACCAGAACGTCACGCCGCAAATGCAGGTATCGGCGATACCTTCCACCATGATGTTGACGGTCTCGCGCGAGCGCGCGAATCCGGTCTCCAGCATGACGAATCCCACCTGCATGCAGAAAACCAGGTAGGCCGCTACCAGAGTCCACATGGTGTTAATCGCGTTGATGTGCGGTGGGGGCAGCGCCGGTGCCGTGTCCGCATACGCTGCATTCGGCATCCATACTTTCGAGATGAAGAACAATACGATGCCGAGGCCAATCATCTTGCCAAACAACAGGTGAGTGGCATTCCGCCGCACTTGCGGATCTCCCCACCTCTCTTTGAGCAAATGGTATGCTCCAACCATCCTTGAACTAGACACTTATATCGGCTCCTCCTGTTGTGTTTCGATTTCGCTCCCGCCACGCAGCTTGGCAGCTAACTGATCGATTGGGGTGCGCTCGAACTTAAGGTCCTAGAGCAAGGTGAATGCCGATGTTTAAGCGATTTTTTCTCCATCGATTGATGGAGAATCATCTAAGGCAAACGACGTATTGAAAAATCGAACGAAGGTCTTCGATCGTGCGATCAGGCTGGGATTTTGTAGCGGAGAGATACTTTAGGCGTTCGGCGGCTAATGCCTAATGAGTATGCAATGCTCGCCGCTTGAGCATCAGGTCTGGGTGCGCGCAACGCACGTCCGCGCGCCTATTTGAGATAACCGCCGCGCGGTACAAGCAAGGAATGAGTGTTGCTGTGCAGCGGTATCAAAGAAGGGCTCGATGACTCACACTAGCGATTCTGCACTGCTCTAACGATTCTGATCGATCACCGCCACCAACCCGGTCTTGATTGCGTAATGAGCCAGTTCAAGCCGGTCGCGAACGGTCAGCTTTTGAAAAATGTTGTTCAGATGAGTTTTGACCGTACTCTCACTGATCGCCAGCCGCTCCCCCACTTCGGCATTGCGCAGACCGATCGCAACGAACCGAACGATTTCCAACTCGCGCGCGGTCAAACGTTTGGAGGTAGAGCTTCCTTGCGCGGCGAATTCCGCCTGTACCGTCGGCGGCATCCAGACCAGGCCTTCGGCCACCGTTCGGATCGCCGTCATCAAGGTCTCGATGGCAAAGCGCTTGTGAACGACGCCGCGTGCGCCCGAGCGCAGCGCTTGCACACCATTTTGTCCGCTCTCGCTTGCTGTGAGGACGATGATCTTGGTGATTTCGGAGAGTCGCCCGATGTCGTCCATCAACCATCGATCCATCTGCAGGTCGAGCAGCAGCACATCGCATGGAGTGGTAGCGAGGACGGTCGGCACGTCATTCGCGCGATCGACTTCCGCCACAACTTCGATATCGGGCTGCAGTTTCAGAAGGGACTTTAGCCCGTCACGAAAGAGCGCGTGGTCGTCGGCAAGAATCAGGCGTATTGGCGTCTGCATGTTTAATCGTTGGGCATCTCAATTTGTAGGCGTGTCGAACCGTTTTGATTGACGATCAAGTGTCCACCCAGCTCAGCCACGCGCGATGCGATCGCCCAAGGTGGATTGGCCGGCTCCACAAAGCCGACTCCATCATCATCTATCGTGATCAGCAACTTGTCCTCAACCCCATTGACGTTGATCGTAATCGACTGGGCCATCCCGTGTCTGCGCGCGTTGCGCAAGGCTTCGAGCATTATCTGCAGCAGGTGTTCGCCGGTAGTGCTGCGGCCCGTAAATCTCATGCGCACTTCGAAGCGTGGATCCGAACTCGGCGCGACGATTTCGCTCGCCCGCGATTCTTCAACGCCTGCGAGTTCGCGGATGTACGCGCGCACTTCATCGAACTCCCGCGCAACCCCGACCTGCAGCGCGATGAGTTCCGTCAGCGCGTCTTCAGGCCGCCCTCGCCCGATCAACTCACGACAGGTCTGCAAGCGCATGTTCACCCCGGCCAGCGCCTGAACGTAGCCGTCATGCAAGGAACGCGCGATCGAATGTCGCTCGGCGCGAGTTTCGAGCTCGCGCACCCGCTCTTCAAAGTCCGCGCGCTGCTGCCCCACGAAACCAATCAGGTAGCCCGCAATCGCGAGGTATGCACCGCGCATCACGTACGCGTCGCTGATTCGCTCTGACAACAGAATTACCAGCAGGTACAGCGCCACGCTGCAGCAGGTCACACCGATCGTAGTGAGCAGGCCGGGTCGAATACCCACCGCAATAATCGCGAACACGAAAAAGACGTAGGCCGGGCTGGTCTGCCCCTCGGTGACAAATGCGACCGCAGTCGCAAAGAACAGGTCCAAGGCAGTCGAAGCCATCAGCAGACGCGCGCCCTGCGGCCGCCGCAGCAACGCCAGGTACATCGAGACGCTGTACGCCAGATGACATAGCAGCACCGTCAGAGCGTGACCGCTCAGATGAAATAGACCGCCGGCAGTATTTGGATCGACGTAAAGCGAGAGTGTGGCTAAAAGGGACAATACGATGCGCCCACGCGCAATATTGACGTCAAGCCGCTGAAAGTTTTGCGGATTCATAATGGCGCCATTCGGGCCGAATCCATGAGTTTGCGGTGTAATTGCAAAGGATTGAACACGTGACGCGAGTGCGGAAAGTATCTTCATTGGAAAATGAAGACTCTTAACGCAAGAATCGCTCCACCGTTGTAGCCGGCACTATCAACGGCAGAACGATATTCTATTAACCTATTTTCGCCACGGCTCGACAATAATCTTCGCGTGCGTTTCCGGCGATGCGAGATCCTCGAACGCCTTGGCCACACCCTCCACCCCAACCTTGCCGGTAATCAGCGGATCGCCTATTACCTTGCCTTCGGCCAGGTTGCGTAAGGTCGTCGCGAACTCCTCGCCGTTGTAACCGAGGACGAACTGGATGTTGAGCTCCTTGTTGATGCCGAACATCGGTTCGAAGCTGTCGCGCTCCATGCATACGCCGACCACTACAACCCGCGCGTTGGCAGGCGCTGCAGTCATGATCGAATCGATCACGCCCGGCACCCCCACGCATTCGAAAATCACCGCGGGGCGGAGCGCCGGGCCCGGCAGCCACGGCGGAAGTTGCGGCGCCTTCGACGGGTCGCTGTAAACCGCCATCGCACGCCAGCTTTCGTGCGGCGATTTCTCTTTCGGATCGATCACCACGTCGGCACCCATCTGCTGGGCGAGCTGACGCCGGCGCGGCGAAAAGTCCGCCGCCACGATCGGATGCACACCCTTCAGCTTCAGTGCGGTTATCACCGCCAGGCCGACCGGCCCGCAGCCAATAACCAACGGTGCGTCATCGGCGCCGAGTCGGGCCTTTTCCACCGCGTGATAGCCGACCGCGAGCGGTTCGGTCAGCGCCGCCCGTTCGGTCGAAAGGCCGTTCGGTACTTCGAGCAACAGGCCCTCGGTCAGCCTCATGTACTCGCCGTAACCGCCCGGATTTTCATTGGAATAGCCGACCGTCTCGATTCCGCCCGGCCGAATCAGAATGGGCATCGCGCAGACCCGCGTGCCAGCCTTGAAACGTCGCTTCGCGCCCGGCCCGTAATCAACGATTTCCGCGCAGAATTCGTGCCCCATCACGATATCGCGCGCCAGATCCATCACGAACGGGCCGCCCGAACGCTTCGCGCCCTCGACCAGCCGGTCCGCATGCTTGAGCGCATGGAGGTCCGAGCCGCAGATACCGCAGGCCAGGGTCTTGACCAAAGCCTCGCCGGCACCCGGTTCCGGGGTCGCGATATCATCGACTACGAGCTTTTTGTTGCGCATCACGGTCGCACGCATGGGGGGTCTCCTTAAAGGCGCGGGCTTCGAGTCCTTGCGAGGCAATTTATACACGCCCGCCACCATAACCGCCATCGCAACAACCCCACGCTTCAGCCCGCCCGATGTCGCCAGTTTCGCCCGCCGAGCGTGATTGCGACCGCGATCGATTGTCGGCCGCGCCTTTGTCTCGAAGTAGCCCGCTCCCGAGATTACGTTTTCGCTTGACGCCGACCGCCCTCTGAGAGAACGATTGCGCCAAATGCGGTGAATCGTTTTGCGGCGCAACGGCATAACTGCGGAGGACAAAATGGTCCAGGTAACCGAGTTGGGCTACATGGGTATCGGCATCAAGCGGCTCGACGAATGGAAAAGCTTCGCCACGCAAATTCTTGGGATGGAGCTGGCCGACGACGGCGAACGCGACCGCTGCTACCTGCGCATGGACTACTGGCATCATCGGCTCGTGCTGCACGACAACGGCTCCGATGATCTCGAATACCTCGGTTTCCGCGTCGCCGGCGCCTCCGAGTTCGCCGAGATGCAGCATCAGCTTGACGCCGCCGGAATCAAGTTCCGCATCGGCTCCGAGGAGGAAGCCGCTGAGCGGCGCGTCCTCGAAGTGATGAAGCTCGCCGATCCAGGCGGGAATCCGGTCGAAATCTTCCACGGCCCCGAAGTTCAGTTCAGCAAACCGTTTCATCCCGGCCGTGCGATGCACGGGCGTTTCAAGACCGCCGCGGGCGGCCTCGGCCACTGCATCGTGCGCCAGGACGATCCGCCGGCTGCGCAGCGTTTTTACACCGCCCTCGGCATGCGCGGCGGCGTCGAATACAAGTTCCGCATGGGCAAAAATGTCGTCGCGCCCATCTTCATGCACTGCAATGATCGCGACCACACCGTCGCTTTCGGCATCGGTCCGCAGAGCCGTCGCCTCAACCACATTATGGTAGAGGTCGATACGTTCGATGATGTCGGGTTGACCTACGACCTCGTGCGCAAGCATAAACTGCCGGTCACGATCTCGCCGGGCAAACACTCAAACGATCACATGTACTCGTTCTATATGGCGAATCCGTCCGGTTGGATGTTCGAGTATGGCTACGGGGGTCGGCCCGCGACCTATCAGTCGGAATATTACGTCGAGGATATTTTCGGACATCGGCCTGAAGCGGGCGGCTTCGGTACCGAAGACAAGCCGAAATCGTAATCGATTCTGGTTCTTTAATCCTCGTGGCGATCGAGCCCGCCCGTCCGCCACGAGTGTCAGGTTCTTCTTGAGGCTCGCCGGCGCGCCGTTAAGGTCGCGCCGGTGAATTGATCTCAAGCTCGCGCGCGAGCATCCGCCGCAGCAAATCGCGGATCAGCGCATCGATTTCCAGGCGGCCGGCATTTTTGGCCACTGGATTGTCGTGCAGAGCTTCCTGCAGCTCGGCCAGTACTTCCTGCAATTCGATGTTGCGGGCGCCAAGCACTGCCGGCGACGGATACGCTTCTGCCGGCGCGCCTGATCGATCCAGCGTCGCGTGCAGCTTGATCGCCACGCCTGTGAGGCGTGCGTCCGCCTCCTCCGCCGTAACCCGCTCGATCACCGGGATCAGCCGTCGCAAAGTCTCCTCGATATCCTGATTGTCGGCAAAAAAGTACGGGCCGATCTTGTCCCAGACCGACGACGCGCGCCGGATGATTCCGATCGCCGCCTGGATCTGCCGCCGCGTCACCCCCGGCGGAATCTCCGGCAGTACGCGCTCGCGTAGGCTGACGGCGACACCGCTCAGCAGTTCACCCACCGTTGGCTTAATCACGACGCCTTCCCCCGGGTCACTTCCGGCAGCCAGTCGTAAAATTGAATGAGATAGCTGGTCACCGTCGCCGCACGGTCCGCAATCACGATGTTGCGCGTGCGCCCGTCGTGGAACGACTTCGCACCGGTGAGCGAGATGATCGCGTGTTTCATCTCATTGAATAATCGATAAAACAGCAGATTGTCCGGATGCACCGGTATCCCACTCGCTTTCGTATAACGCTCCGCGAATTCCTCCAGCGACATCACTCCCGCCGGAGTCCACAGCGCGCGATACGCCCACGTGAGGTCCTCGACCGGGTCGCCCAGATGCACCATCTCCCAATCGAGCAGTGCGTTGATGCGCTTGCCTTCGTACAGCAGATTGCCGTAGCGAAAATCGCCATGCACGACCGTGATCCGATCCGCGACTGGTTGATGTTCCTTGAGCCAGATGAACGCGCCCACCATTGCTGGATGGGGTTCCAGCCGATGCCGCCGAAATAGCGACTCCCAGTATTCGACTTGCTGCGCCGCCGCCGTTTCCACACTGGTCGCGGGTAAGAAGTCCAGACCGAGTGCCTTCCAGTCCGCCGTATGCAGTTGCGCCGCCACTTCCACCAGATGCTCCGCCACTCCGCGGCTAATCTCAGCCCCCTCCGGTCTCATCAACGCCGGAAAGTCCGACGTGCCCGCGACTCGCTCCAGGATGAACGCGGGCCGTTCGAGCCATTTGCCTTCCGGATCGATCCAGTATGCACGCGGAATCGGCACGCCGGTTTTCCCTAACGCCCGGATAACTTCGAACTCGGGGATCAAGGGCGTCTCGAGTTGCCCCGCTTCCGCCTTGCGCAACATCACGCATCCGAGGCTATGGGACTTCCCGTGCTCCGTCCAACTGGCGTCGAAGGACCACGCATTGCGCGTATTTCCCGCCGTCAGCGGCGCGAGATTCCCGACTTCGATCCCCTGCGCCGCCGGCTCCTGCGCCTGGATAAAATCGCGCAGCCGTTCCCGCAGTACGCTGACGGCGTCACGCGCAGCCTCCTTCATTCCATAAACCTCCAGCCGCGCAGTTTCTTCACGCAGGCTTCGTAGGCGTCCGGTTCGAGGGGCTGCAAAACCCCCACCGTGGTCTCGCCCTCGCAACTCACTTCACATTGATGTTCGTCGAGGCCAATCAACCGTTGCCGGACGTCAGCTTGCGTCACGTCGAAGCGGTCGCCTTCGACCACGTTATCGCCCACGTACACGCCATGATGGATATTCTTGTCGGGCGTTCCGCCGTACATACCGCAGCGCATGTATGCGGTCTGGAAACCGATGCGACGAAAGTTCACCCGCTTCACCGCGCCATCGCCGAGCGTATAGTCGATTTCGCC
>Ga0206836_10073_pt1 | contig 27348 bp, 25 predicted proteins | sample Alteio_BWOrgCont_28_FD_152871 | JGI IMG/M metagenome (GOLD analysis project Ga0206836, IMG submission 152871) | Enriched cells from forest soil in Barre Woods Harvard Forest LTER site, Petersham, Massachusetts, United States -... | ecosystem: Environmental > Terrestrial > Soil > Temperate forest >...
ACCAGCCCGAAGAAAGAATCACGTCCGTTCAGCTCGCGATTTTACAGAATTTCAAAGACGTTCTTCTTCCTGCCGAAGGCTGATCTTTTTCGTTAACCGAAAAAGGAGCCGTTATGAATTACCTCAAAAAAATTGGTTTCTCTACCTTAGCTTTATTGTTTCTTATCTCCCCCGGTTTTAGCTTCGCTGCCGGAAACTACCATCTTTTAAAAAAAATCGCTTTGGGCGGCGCGGACAAATGGGATTACTTAAGCTTTGACCCCATCAACCAGCGTTTATATGTTTCCCACAGCACCGAAGTAGATGTGTTATCGCCGAGCGGAAAAGTTTTAGGAACCATCCCCGACACCCCGGGTGTGCATGGAGTGATCGCGGTGACGGACGCGGGTATTGGTTTTACCTCCAATGGCACTGCCAACAACGTTACGATGTTTGAGTTAAAATCCTTAAAAGCTTTGGCGCAAGTACCCACCGGCAATAAACCCGACGCGATCGGATATGACCCCGCCACCGGCTGTGTTTATGTTTGCAATGGCGAAAGTGAAAACGCCACCGTGATTGAAGCCGCTTCAGGCGGAGTGGTCACCACCATACCTTTAGGCGGCTCGCCTGAATATCTCACGGTAGACGGCAAGGGCAATCTTTATATCAATCTCGAAAAAAAAGACGCCGTAGTGGCCATTAATACTCGTTCCCGTAAAATCGTCAGCACTTGGACTTTGCCTGCGGGCTCCAATCCCAGCAGTATGGCCATTGATAAAGCCAACGGGAAATTATTTATCGGATGCCGCAACAAAACGATGGTCGTGTTAGACACCCGGTCAGGCCAAGTGGTTCAATCGCTTCCCATTGGCGACCATGTCGACGCCACCGTGTTTGATGTGACCACGAGTTCTATTTTCAATTCCTGCGGAGATGGAACCATTACGGTCATTCATCAGGATGCTCCCAGCACCTACAGCGTCAGCGACACCATTAAAACTTTACCGGGGGCTAAAACCATGACGTTGGACCCTGAAACTCATAACCTTTATCTGCCCGCGATGGACGGTACCACTTTTAGTCTTTTGATCTTCGGTCAATAACAAGACTGATAAAGAACATTGTTTTTCCTGCCAAATTTTCTATTCTTACAATCGAAGATCTCTTTAAAAGAGTAACTTTTAAAGAGTTTCAAGCGTCTAAACAAACGACACATTTTCCGGAGGATTTTTATGCGAAAACTATTGTTGTTCTGTCTGTCTGTCCTATTGATAGTCCCTGCGGTAGCCAAAGCCGCCAACGCCCAGGCCCAGGAATACGATGATTTAGGTTTGGCTCTTTACCGTCAGGGACTTTACGCCAAATCCATTCCCTATTTTCAAAACGCGGTTCAAGCCGACCCGACTGATTGGCAGGGCTATGAAAACTTGGGAAACGCTTACTTTAAAATCAACGCTAACCCTGACGCTTTAAGCGCTTATCAAAAAAGTCTGCAAATTAACCCTAACAACAGCACTTTGGAAAATATTGTCCAAACCCTTCAAGCCAGCGCTACACCCGTGAGCGCTAACGCCAATACGGCGCCCGCGGCGGCCCCAGGCAATAATCCAGCCAGCACTCAACCAATGAATAGTGCGCCGCCCGCGGGAGACGCGCCGCCCACCTCGCAATCCAATGTTGAAAGTGACCAGCCGATTGGGAACAACCCATCTCAAACCTACGCGACACAACAGCCGGGCACCACCGTTGTGGTTCAACACCGCCGCCGCTGGAGAAACTATGAAACTGAAGCGGAACAAGCTTATGCTGATGGTTTGGCGCCTATTGACCATGCGAAATTTTGGACAAAATTGGAACTGGGATATACCTATGCGAGCATGGAAGATTTTGTGAACGGCGCCGCGAACATCAATAACGGAAGTTATTTTAATAACGACCCCACAGGTTATCTCAACACAACTTATTCCGGTTCAGCTTTAGCCAGCAATAGCGGCGCTCACGCCGGAATAGAACTCGGATTTTTGTTAAATCAAAATTCTGGTCTTGCCATTGGCGTAAAATACGCCGCGCTGAACAGCTACACCGCGAATGTCACTTACAACGATTCTTACGCAGATTATGAAAACGCCACCCTGCTCCCTCAAGTCGTTCCCATTACTTTAGATTATTATTTCTTTATGCCTGACTCGGGTGGACGGTTTTATATCAAAGCGGGTGTGGGTTATTACTTTAGCGATATTCAGGTTAATGAATCTTATAGTTATTCAAACTTTTATAACAATCAAGAAACACTATCGCCCTATGGCAAAACCTATACCGGTGATTTAACCTCGGGTTCCTATGGTTTTCAATTAGGCATTGGCCGGGAGTTCGCAATCACGCGCCGCTTTGGAATTGAGATTTATGTGGAAGGCCATTACTCAAAAATTACCAACTTTCAGGGAACCTTGTATGACCAAAATGGCCATCCCTACAACGCGGGTTTAGTGGCTGGCAATACAAATGGAACCATCGATTTTGACAACACCTCTAATATTGGTTCAACAAACGGAGACCATTATGCGACCCTAGACTATACAGGCGTTGACGTGGGCATCGCCTTTAACTGGTACAGTTTCTAAAATAAAATGAGCGTGGTAAATGGGCCGTGGTTTTAACCAACCTCGGCCTTTTTTATTTTTAACGGTTCTCTGAATTTTATGGAACGATCTTTTTTAAGAAATTTGACAGGAATAAAAAATGAAACTATCCATCCTTCTTATTTCTTTTTTATTTTTCACACGCACTCTTCAGGCGCAGGATTTTGGAGACGCGGCTCAAACTGATATCACTCGAAAAGATTACACCAGAGCTTTTGAATCGACCAAAATTGACGCCCAAAGAGGCGATCCTAAAGCCCAGGGTGAGTTAGGACTCATGTATGAAAAGGGTCTTGGCACAGATCCTGACGATAAGAACGCGGCCTATTGGTTAACCAAAGCCGCCAAAAAAGGCGACGTAAACAGCGAGAACAACTTGGGGTTTTTATACTTCAATGGTCATGGCGTCACTCAGGATTACACTCAGTCTTTACAGTGGTTTCAAAAGGCTGCGGATCAGGGGCTGGCCTCCGCCCAGGCCAATTTGGGCCTCATGTATGGCGCGGGTTTAGGGGTATCTAAAGATTATTCAAAAGCCCTGGAGTTCTTTAAAAAGGCAGCGGACCAGGACGATTTGGATGCCCAAGTCAATCTGGGCATGATGTACTCTTTGGGTGAGGGAACTTCTCAGGATAACAAGACCGCCTACTTTTGGTTTTATCGCGCCCTTCAGCATGTTTTTGAGGATGGGGACAAAAAAAATGAGGTCCGTGATGATATTCAATGGTTGGAAAAGCATATGAATAATGAGGATGTGGCCCAGGCCAAAACGAAAGCGATGCATTGGCGGTCCGCCGGCAATCCAACTGAAACCACTCCACCAGCCTCTGAACCGTAACTTATCTGCCCTGTTTTTCGTATTTACAAGCAACAATAAGGAGCGCTTATGAAAAAATTAAACGTTTTTCTAATATTCACGCTGCTGATGAGCTTTGGTTTATTCAACGTCATAAAAACCCAGGCCGCGGGAACTGAAACTGTTACTTTCGCGGGCGGATGCTTCTGGTGCATGACCCCTCCTTTCGAGAGATTGGATGGGGTTTTAAAAGTAGTCGCGGGCTACGCGGACGGTCAGGGTACGGACCCCACTTATGAAGACTACGCTGAAAAGGGTTTTACCGAGGGTGTTCAAATTACTTATGACCCGGCCAAAATAACCTACTCTGATCTAGTGGATGTGTTTTGGAAGCAAATCAACCCCACCGACACGAATGGCCAATTTGTGGATCGCGGCCCCCAATATCGCGCGGCGATCTTCTACAACAACGAAACTCAAAAAAAACTCGCGGAAAGATCTAAGATGGCCCTGAACAAATCAGGCAAATATGACGGCCCTATTGTCACCAAAATCCAACCCTTCACTAATTTTTATGCCGCTGAGGATTATCACCAGGATTACTACAAGAAAAATCCCTTTCACTACAACATGTACCACGACCATTCCGGCCGGAACGAGTATCTGGACTCCATCTGGGGCGAAGGCAAACATTAATATCCCCAGGATCGTTTAACCTCTTCGCTCAAAAATAAGCTGGGAACCTTTTTAATTTTTCGCCCAACGGGTAGGATAATCGCTCTTTCAATTTCTTGGGAGCGGACCACATGAGCGAATTAGACCAATTTGAGATAGGCGTTGGCACCTGGGCCTGGGGCGATAAAGGGGTTTGGGGATACGGTCAGGGATATAACGATTCGGATCTGCAGCAAACTTTCTTAGCCGCGGTGGACGCGGGGGTGCAGTTCTTCGATACCGCCGAGGTTTACGGCGACGGCCTTTCGGAGACTTATCTGGGCCGTTTTATGAAAGAACGCCCCAACATTACTTTTTACATCGCCAGTAAATTTATGCCTTTTCCCTGGAAAATTAGCGCTTCTCATTTACTCAAATCGCTCAAAGCCAGCCTCCAACGATTAGACCTCCACCAACTAAACCTTTATCAAATTCACTTCCCTATGCCCTTTCGATCCATTGAAACTTGGATGGAACCTCTGGCTCAAGCGGTAAAAGAGGGTTTGGTGAAAGAAGTGGGTGTTTCCAACTATAACCGCTCCCAAATGCTCAGAGCTCAGGATGCCTTGGGAAAACATGGCATTCCCTTGGTCTCCAATCAAGTCCAATACAGCCTGGTTCGGCGCAAAATGGAATTCAACGGTGTGCTAGACGAGTGTAAAAAATCGGGTATTAAACTTATCGCCTTTAGCCCCCTGGGAATGGGCATGTTGTCGGGGAAATATTACTCTCAAAACCCGCCGAAGGGACCCCGCCGAATTTTTTATTTCAATCAATTAGACCGCATTCAGGTTTTAGTGAAACAGCTCAAGGAAATAGGAGAAGCTCACGGAGGAAAAACCTGCAATCAAGTCGCCCTCAATTGGCTTCTTCGCAAGGGTGTTCTGCCCATCCCCGGCGCTAAAAGCGCCACTCAGATCGAGGAAAACCTCGGCGCTCTGGGCTGGCGTTTGACGGGTGATGAGATGACCGAGTTAGATGAAATAAGCTCAACCTTTACCTGGTAAAAGACAAGGTTGCTATGAAACGCTCCGCATCCTCAAAACTGCCTCAAGCTGCCCTTGAAACCACCAAAGTAGATTGGTCCCAATGGGATCCTTGGGCGGGGTTGCAAGGCTTAATCGGCATAGCGATCCCTCTCGCCTTGGGATTTTTTCTGGCGAATCCTTCCGCCGGCGCCATCGCAGCGGGTGGCGCTTTATACATTGGGTTAGGTTCTTTTGACAAACGAACCCGAACCTCAACCGCTTCCATGCTCATAGGCAGCTTCATCATGAGCTTAGCCGCTCTGGCAGGCAGCTTAGCCGGTGGGCAGTTATGGATGATTGTCCCGCTGGCCGGCCTGTGGGCTTTTGGTGCGGGGCTTTTGGCGGTTTTAGGCCCGCCCCTTTCATTTATCGGCCTGAAATCCTTAGTCACCCTTTTGATCGCGGGAGGTTATCCCTCTTCCACAGAAGACGCTTTTGTCCGGTCCGGTTTAATCCTCGCGGGCGCATTGCTGCAAACTTTTCTTTTCTTCGCCGAGGATGCCTATTTAGCTCGGTTTGGAGCTCCTCGCCGCCTAATCACACCTCAACCTCTTTGGAAAAAATCCTGGATCTCCCTTAGAGCCCATATCAATCCCCGGGCGGATATTTTTCAACACGCCATTCGTCTCACGCTTTGTATTTTGATTTCTGAAGCCGTTTGCCGGATTCTTCTAAGTCACAACACTTATTGGCTTCCCCTAACCGTAGCGATTGTGATGCGGCCTGATTTCGAGCAAGCCTTGAATCGCGGATTTGCCCGTATGGCGGGAACCATCATTGGCGCGGGCTTAACCACCTTAATCGTAATGTGGCTGAAGCCCAGCGGAATAACACTGGCCCTGCTAACTCTTCCCTGCGCCTGGCTCTGTTTCAGTTTATTTAAAGCCAGCTATACCCTTTATTCGATCTGCATCACCGCCTATATTGTTTTCATGCTCTCTTTCATCGGATTACCCGAAGTATCCGTGTTGATTAACCGTCTCATCGCCACTTTTGCCGGCGGTTCCTTTGCCCTGCTGGTTTACGCCCTTTGGCCCTCCCACCGCAAGGCCGCCCCATGAATCTTTATTTTCGGCTTCTCAAACTTATCCTTTCCCGTTTTTTCTTTCGAAAACCCTTAAAACTTTTAGATACTTCAATCATTGAAGGCCGGGTTTGGCCAACCGACATCGATAACAACCTCCATATGAATAATGGACGTTACTTGACTCTCATGGATTTGGGACGCTTTGATTGGATATTAAGCTGCGGCTATATCGGTCTTTGCTTTAAAAACCGCTGGTTTCCGATTGTGGGCGCTTTAAAAATACTTTATCTCAAACCATTAAAACCTTTCGAAAAGTTCCAATTAAAAACCCGCATTTTGGGATGGGACGCTAAATGGATTTACGTGGAGCAAAGTTTCGAGGTAAAAGGCGTTCTCTGTTCCAAAAGCGTTTTGCAGGGATTATTTCATGGGCCGCAAGGAAAGCTTTCGACGAGCGAATGGCTGAAAGCGGCTGGCTATCAGAAACCCTCGCCTAAACTTCCGCCGGATGTTCGATCATGGCTTCGTTCATCCCGTTAAGATATCTATTGGGATGGGTCTTGATAAAGACTGGAATATTTCGGTTTTTTGCCGCCAGTCCAGTTTGTGACCGGTTTGGACAGCTTGCCAGACGAGGATAAAGGAATAGGCGTCTTTTGTTTCAACGCGTAAAAACGATCCGCTTTATGAAGTGGAATGCTTTTTTTTCTATCTTGGGTTGAAATAGCTTTATTCTTCGGCGGGTCTTTTTTCGCCGCGGGCGGATAAATCGGATTGGGATTGGTTTGATACTGGGCCATCGCCGGCGCGACTAGACTTAAAATAATTAGAAAAATAAAAATTCTCAAAATAAAAACCTTTCTTGTTTCATCCATTCAAAAATATTTATGGTCTTCGGGACTGCCGATGTTGATCTGCGGATTGACTTTTTTAAGATACGCGATCAGCTCCGGCATATTGTCCATTTCCGCGAAGGTAAAAGAATATTGAGCTACCTTAAAATAATAATCAAAACCAAAAACAGTCTTAAACACGGTTAATTCATTAATGTGCCTAATAGAATAAGTCTTTTTGCGGAAAGTTTTTACAAACGTGAGCGTTCTTTTGTCTTCATCACAGAATAATGACCAAACACACCGATAAAACAAAAAATAAAGTCCCACAACCGTAAACAAAGGTAAAAAAACAATACAAACGATTTTATAAGTGAAGGGAGGGGCCGTAAGGACTACTTTAAAAAGAATTGGAAAGATCACCGGTATTCCAATTCCGACTGTAAGATTGAAAAGTCTGTTTTGAATATAGGGCCGACAAACGATCATGGGTACTGTCTTTCGTAAATCGTTCTTGGTTTACCACTAGCCCTAATTTATACCTAACTTGCGGCAAAATGAATCCTTTATTCCTATCAGTCATCACACCGATTTTTATGTTTTCCATACCAAAAAAAACGCGAGGGAAATAACAACGCCCGAACAATGATCACCAACGCGAAAAGTCCGACGCAATGCCAAAAAGGTATATGTTGATATACTAGAGGGAGTTGGGACGCGTAAATGGGTACTAAATAATTCCATAAAAAATAAAACGGAATGGATAGAAAAACAGCTACCCAATAACTCATAACAGCTCCTTTTCCCTTATTTTCCTCTATATTTGAATGATCCTATTGGAAGCTTTTTTGTCTAATAAAATGTTAAAAACAAAAGAAAAGACTCTCTTCCATGGATTTCAACGTCTAAAATGTGAGTCTTTCAAAGGAGTTTTAAAATGAAGTACATGATTTGGACATTGGGAGCGGCGCTTGTGATTTTTGCCGCCAGTTGCAACCTCTTGGATCCCACAGCCAACCAGGTGACGATAGAGGCCAGCAACAAATATGGAGGTGGCTGCCCCGTTATTGTGAATTTGGATGGTAATAATGCCGTCACCATCGCCAACGGAACTTTTTATACTTTTCCTTTGGTAAGCCCTGGTTCCCATACACTTAATTTCTCAACCAATGGCAATGGTGGTTACGGAAGCAATTGTATTTTCCAAAATAACAATAGCCAAAATTACAGCACTACTTTTAATACCAGCGCCGGAACCCCTTACGTCGGAGTAGTCAATCAAGGCACTAATCTTTATGATCTAAGCGAATCTGGGCCCTAATTCTAAACACTCAATAATTAATACCCTAAAGTGATTGCCGAATCATTCTCAATGCGCGTCCACTGGTTTGGCGGCCATGCCCTGTGGCTTCTTCAAAAGATAAACTGGGATTAAAGCAAAGAAAAAAATAATCACCATAAGCCAGCACATGTTTTCAAAACTCAATCCAAAAGCCTGTTTTTTTACCCGGAAATATGCTTCTTTGATCAGTAGATTATCAGGGTGATAAAGACCCAGACCATCGCTAAAGCGATAGGCAATACCCCTAGCGGATTGAGCCCACTGGCTAAAACCCGGGCTGAGCGGACTGATGTGACTGCGTAATCTCTCAAAAGCCAAATCTTGCGATTGGTTGAACATAGTCGACAAGAAGGCGATACCCACGCTACCTCCCAATTGACGGGATAAGTTCATAATCCCGGCCGCCTGGCCTAAAGCCGGGCCGCTAAACTGGCCCAAAACCACGGCATTAATAGGAATAAATAATCCCGCCATTCCTAAACCACGGATCATTAAAGGCCAAAACATATCTGAGTAAGTCGTCGAGGGATTCCAGAAAGTCATCATGAAAAGACAAACCTCCACACATCCAACACCCCAAAGCATAAAAAGCCTTGGATCAAATTTATGCAATTGGCTTCCCATGATCGGCATCATCACGCCCGCGGCGATGGCCCCCGGCGTAAAGAGGTTTCCGGTTTGACCAGCGTCCATCCCCATAATCACCTGGGCAAAAATGGGGACGAAGAAAATCAATCCATACAACATCGCGCCCATGGTGGCCATAATCACCGTGCCATTAATAAGGGCTAAATTTTTATAGAGCCTTAAATCCATAATAGGATTTTCGATTTTTAACTCCCACCAGACAAATCCCGGCAAAGTAATAACCGCCAAAATGGAGCAAAATAAAATAACCCCGCTGGAGAACCAATCATCCGCCTGTCCTCGTTCCAAAACATACTGGAGACAGCCAATCCCCGTGATCAAAAGGGATAATCCGATCGTATCCACGGGGGCACTCTTCATTTTTTTATGCGCCGCGGCGTCCGCTCCTTCGGACGCGTGATCTTTGATATAAATTCCGGCTAAAAACAAAGCCAAAATTCCAAAAGGAACATTGATATTAAATATCGAACGCCAGCCAAAATGATCCGTAAGATACCCGCCCAGAGGGGGCCCCACTGTGGGGCCGATAATGACCACCATACCGTAAAGAGCGCTGCCTAGACCTGACCGGCCTGGAAAAGCCTCTTGGATTAAAGCCTGTGAAGTTGGAAGCAAAGCGCCGCCCGCCGCCCCTTGAATAATCCGGAAAAAAATGAGCGAGTATAAATTGGGCGCCAGCCCGCAAGCCACTGAGGAAATCACAAATAAAGCGATACAGGTCATGTAATAGCGGCGGCGGCCAAATCGTGTTCCCAACCAGCCCGAAATAGGCAGAACGACAGCGTTGGAAATAATATAGCCCGTCACTACCCATCCAATATCATCCAAAGTGGCTCCTAGATTTCCCATCATGGTGGGAATCGCCACATTTACGATGGATGTATCCACAATTTCGAGGAGAGACGCTATACCAGCGGTGATGACAATCATCAGCGCGGCGCGGGAGATTCCTTTTTCTTGACTCATAAAAATCCTTTTAAACCTGGTGTCAAACCACCAAGACGTTCGGAGAGACCTGATTGGTTGATGAAAAATAATTTACATCAGCCGTTTAAACCAGACCCTTAAGAAAACCCCTGTCGTTTTCCCCTCGCGTCTTTGCGGTTTGACACCGAATCGCTTCAGCGGATATGAATCGAAACCACCGCGGATAATCCCGCGTCCAAACGGTCAATATCCGCCGGGGTTAAATTCGACAAAGTGATCTTAACCGGCACTCTTTGAACGACCTTCGTAAAGTTACCGGTCGAGTTATCCGGCGGTAAAAGGGTAAAAGTCGATCCCGTGCTGGGGCCGATGCTATCCACCACGCCGGAGAATTTTTTACCCGAAATGGCGTCTACGGTAACATCGGCTTTTTGTCCCGGTTTAATCTTCGACAATTGGGTTTCTTTAAAATTGGCGGTCACCCAGCGCTCCCCGGAACCCACAAAGCCAAATAGGGCTTGCCCGGCCGGCACCACCATGCCCGGCTCCACTGATTTTTTCGCGATGACGCCGTCTTCCGGCGCCGTGATTTGGGTATAGCTCAAATTAAGCTTCGCCTGATCTGCCTTAAACTGATCAGCCTTCAAGCGGGAAGTGAGGTTGTGATACTTCGCTACCGCCGCGTCATATTCCTGCCGGGAAACCGCTTCGGCTTTAAAAAGCGTGGAAACACGTTCAAAATCCTTTTGGGCTTGTTCCAGATCCGCCTGTACGGAAGACTGGTCCGCCACCGATTGTTTGTAACCGGTGGAATAATCCTTGTCGTCTAATTGGGCCAGGACATCACCCAGTTTCACTTTGTCATTCTCGTTCACAAAAACTTTACTGACGATACCCCCGATACGGGGCGCCAGCATGAGTGAGTGCGCTTCCACATAAGCGTCGTCGGTTTCCACATAGAGGAAACTTTGAACGACAAAGTAAACCACTACAGCCAAAGCGGCCGCGATGAGAAAGGGAAATATATTCTTTTTGGCCTTCGGAGCGCTTTCCACGGAATTTTTAGTCATTGTTCAACCTCTTTCCAATTGCTAGTTCTAAATTAATAACAGCCTCCAACATACCCACCTGAGCCTGCACCAACCCCGCTGAGGCCGTAAATTTGTCCAATTCGGCGTCTAAAACATCCGTAGTGGTATTGACCCCCGCCTGAAAACCTAAGGTCGCCAGACGAACGCTTTCTTTGGCCTCGTCCACATCCGTCAGCTTGGCCTGATAAACCGATCCGCTGGAAATGAGTTTGCGTTTCCATAAATCAAAATCATACGGCGCCTGAACTTGCGCGGTCTTTAAGTCCGCTTCCGCTCCATTCGATTTTTCCTCATCTTCTTTCGCTTTAGCTAAGGAAATGCCGCCGTCAAAAATGTCCCAGGTGGCCGCCGCTCCGAAATAATAATCCGTTCTGAAGTTATCATTGGATGTGATGCCGGTCGATAAATAGTCGTCAATGTTGTAAAACTGGTATTCCCCAATCAGAGAAACTTTAGGCACCCAGAAAGAACCGGTGGCCGCGCTTTGGTCTTCCGCGGATTTAGCCTGCATGATTTTGGCTTTCACGTCCGGCCTTTCATTAAAATCCACGGTTGTTATCTGTGTGACAATCTTGTCCGGGTCGATGACTGGCAGATTTCCAGATAGCAGACGGTCGTCCTGCTTTAACCCCATTGCCAGTGTCAAACTTTCCCGGCTAAGCGCCACATTGTCGGCGGCTTCAATTTGATTTGACTTGGCCGTGGACAATTGAACCTCAACCCTTAAAAGGTCGTACTTGGTCGCTTCACCGTTTTGAAGACGGTCTTGAACAATGCGCAAATGATCTTCCAAGGTTTTTACATTTTCATTGGCCATATCCAATAAAATTTTGGCGGCCAAGGCTTGATAATATTTCAACCGGACTTGTTCTTGAATTTGGAAGGCGGACCAGCTCATCAGGATTTGCGCCGCCTCGTGTTTTCGGTCCGCCGAGTCCAATTGATGGACATTTTTAAAACCGTCAAAAATATCCATCTTAGCGTCGAACGTCAGGCTGGTTTGAGGGTAAAGTTCCGGAAATTGAATCGGGTTGGGTGATCCAAACTCAACGTTTAAATAGGAATAGTTTTCAGCGAAGAAGGTTTGACCGCTAATGGTGAGCTGGGGTAAAAAACCCTCCGCCAAAGACCGAACTTGGCCCCAGGAAGTCTCGCTTTCAAAGGCCTGCGCTTTTTGATAATAAGGCGATTGCTTCACCGCCTCTTGCTGGGCGCCCTCTAAAGTCAGCTGGCTCTGGTCTGCCGTGTCCGCGAAAACGGGGGCCAGCGTGCCCGCTAAAATACCCAAAATCCAAATCAAACTATCTTTTTGTCTTTTCATAAACTTACCTCGACTCTTTCGATACGGTAAAGTGGTTCAAAACCAGCTTGCGCAAAATCTGAATCAGGCTCTTTTGCTCTTGCGCGCTCAAGCAATCCAAAAATTCCCGCTCCATCTCCAAGGCTTGTTTATCAATCACCGGCAGAACATCCTTGCCCTTGGCCGTCAAATAAATGGCGTGAGACCGCCTATCCGTGGGGTGCTCTTTACGTTCTACCAGCCCCAGTCTTTCCAAGTCATCCATCAACCCGACCACCGTGGTCCGGTCGATATAGGCGCATTTCCCCAGTTCATTCTGGGAAAGAGAGCCCTTTTCCTCCAAAATCATCAACACCCCGGCATGCTTGGCCGTCAGCCCCGTGGGCTTGAGGGCTTCCTCATAAACTTCCCGGACCCGCTGGGCCGCCTTATTTAAAAGAAACCCCGACCGGCCCAACAGTTTTTCAATGGGGATCAGGATAGGCAGTTGGGCAGGCTGGGCCTTTTTAGATTTTTTCTTTAAAATCATTGTTTCCTCAATAATCACTTCGGATGATCATCAGTAATACTGATTATCAGCACTTATGTCAATAGGTTAGATGATTATTTTTCAATCGGGAAACTTCAACCCCGGTCCCTGCGTATTAAAGGATGAAACAGGAGGCTGATGCTTTTCAAGTCTGTTTCACTTTGTGTCAATTTGTAACAGAGGACGGCAGTTGAAACACCCCTTTATTGTCTTTATGCTCATTGAAAGATAGCCATGAACCAAAAATTTACCTGGATTTTAACCGCTTTATTTTTATTCAATGGTTTGAATTGCCCCCTGTGGGCGCAAACTACTTTTCCTGAAATCAAAAAAGGAATCCCCATGCCGCTTCACCCCGATCTGCAAGGCACCGTCAATGCCCCCGATTTCCCCGCGGGAGCCGAATGGCTCAATATCGACCACCCCATTTCGATGAAAGAGTTGCGCGGGAAGATTGTCTTGCTGGACTTTTGGACCTTCTGCTGTATCAACTGCATGCATGTGATTCCCGACCTCAAAAAGCTGGAAGAAAAATATCCCGGCCAATTGGTGGTGATCGGGGTTCATTCCGCCAAGTTTAATTCAGAAAAGGATTCGGACAATATCCGCAACGCCATTCTGCGTTATGAAATTCATCATCCTGTTATCAATGACAAAGATTTTAAAGTTTGGGGTGCTTACGGCATCAACGCCTGGCCCTCTTTCGCGCTGATTGACCCCAACGGCAAGGTCGTCGGCATTACCTCGGGAGAAGGCGTTTACGAAACCCTGGAACCCTATATTGACGAATTAGCGAAACATTATCAGGCCGAGGGCCAGCTCAATCTCAAACCCATTCCCTTAGCGTTGGAAAAAGATAAAAAACCCGCCATGCCCTTGTCCTTTCCCGGCAAGATCGTCGCGGATGAAAAATCCGATACTTTGGTCATTTCTGATTCTGATCACAATCGGATTGTGGTTGCCACCTTAAACGGTCACGTCAAAGAAGTCATCGGCGGCAAATCATCCGGATTCAAAGACGGTGACTTTCACCACGCTCGTTTTTTTAGGCCCCAAGGCGTTTATTTTGACGCGGCCCACCAAGTCATTTATGTAGCGGATACTGAAAACCACGCCGTTCGTCAAATTGATCTAACAAAAAAGAAAGTTGAAACCCTGGCCGGCACGGGACACCAGGCCCTTCAATATAATATGGAAGGCAAAGGCACCCATGTTGCCCTCAACAGTCCCTGGGATTTAATTAAAATTGAAAATCAACTTTATATCGCCATGGCGGGGTCCCATCAAATTTGGACTTTAAATTTAAAATCCCTCGAGGCCAAAGTTTATGCCGGTTCCGGCCGGGAAAACATTGAGGATCAAAACGACCCCAAACAGGCCGCCTTGGCCCAAACCAGCGGCATCACCACGGATGGCCGGTCACTGTATTTCGTCGACAGTGAAACTTCATCTTTAAGGAGCGTTGGACTTCCTCCCGCGGGCGGCGGCGTGACCACTTTTATTGGAAGCGGCCTATTTGATTTCGGCGATAAAGACGGTTCAGCCAAAGAAGCCATGCTGCAGCATCCCATCGGTATTACCTGGCATGACGGGCGGATTTATGTGGCCGACACCTATAACAATAAGATTAAGCGTTTTGATCCTAAAACCCGCGTCATTACTACGCTTTTGGGCGGGTCCAAAGCCGGTCATGAGGACGGCTCCGCGTCCCAATCTCTCTTGAACGAACCCTGTGGTTTGGCTTTTGCGGGAGATAAATTGTTTATCGCTGACACAAATAATAATTTAATTCGGGTGTTTGACACAAAAACCAATCAAATTTCGACTCTGGAATTGACCGGTTTAGAAAAGCTTCACCCCATGAAAACTCAGGCTTTTGGCGGAGAAAAAGTAACCCTAACCGCCCAAAAGGTAAGCCCAGATGTGAAAGAACTTCAACTCGAAATAGCCCTGCCGGCTGACCGCCAGTTGAACGCGCAAGCGCCCTCCCGCTATGAAATCAGCTCCTCGGACGCTTCAGCGGTTAAACTGGGCAATTCATCAGGGGATTTAAAAAGCTCTCTTCTTTCAATTCCTGTCGTCCTTCAGTCCGGCCATTCCGAATTAACCATGACGCTTCATATTTTTTACTGCTCACACGGCAAAGAAGCTCTTTGTTATTTCAAAGAGGTCCAATTGCGAATTCAAGTGAATGTATCGGATGACGGGGAGAAAGCTTTTAAAACCCGCTACGCGATCCGGCCTTAAATCAGGCTGAAATCTCCGCCCGCAGGGGTTTTGCTTTAAAATAATTGGGGTTCGAGGGAAGCTCTGATAAATCAAAACCATTTTGAGCGATCAATTTTTTATACCAATGGGCGCTCTTTTTAAAAGTACGTTCCTGGGTTTTTAAGTCTACCGCGATCAAACCAAAGGCCGGGTCAAAGCCCTCCGCCCACTCAAAATTGTCCATCAGCGACCAGACAAAATAGCCCTTCAACGGCACACCCCGCGCGATCGCCTTTTGGGCTTCGGCCAGGTAAGTACCCACAAAATGAATCCGAACATCATCTTGTATAAACTCTTCTTTTGTTCTTTTAGAGATGCGGGTGGCCATGCCATTTTCAGTGACATAAAGCTTTTTAAACCCGTAAGTTTCCCAGACATAAGACAGCACATCGCCGAAAGATTTCGGCCTGACTTCCCAATCCATATCCGTTAGAGGCGTTCCGGGCGCCACGAAATTTTCGTTATCAACAATGTTGGCGCCTTTTTTATATTTGCAGGTATTTCTGAAATAATGATTCACTCCCACGAAATCGACAGGCTGTTGAATGATTTTCAAATCCTGGTCTAGAGGGCCTTCAATTTTCCCGGCGAAATCCAAAAAGGCTTTAGGGTAACCTTTCCCCGCCACGGCGCCTAAAAAGGCTCCATTATGAATGTCATCCAATCGGCGGGCATGGGCCATGTCTTCCGGTTTTTCCGTGAGGGAATCAAAAGTCGATACCGCCATCACCGGACCAATTTCGCCTTTGGGATTTAACTGACGAAAAGCGCGAACCGCCAACCCATGGGCCAAATTTAAATGATGCGTCACTTGTCCGTAAGCCGATTTGTCCGTCTTCCCGGGAGGAAACCATCCCCACATATAACCGCAACAAGCGATGACCAGGGGTTCATTGATTGTGGCCCAAAAGGGCGCATAGGAGCCTAATCGCTCAAAAACAACTTTCGCGTATTCTTCAAACGCATAGACTGTTTCCCTATTTTCCCAGCCCCCTTTAGCCCAAACAGGGGTTTCCCAATGGTAGAGAGTGGCTAGGGGGATAATACCGGCTTGTTTCAGTTCTTCCATGAGGGCGCGGTAAAAATCGATGGCTTTTTCATTCACCCGGCCTCGTTCGGGCATAATCCGCGACCAGGAAATAGAAAACCGGTAGGACTGAAGCCCCAATTTTTTCATCAAAGCCACGTCTTCTTTGACACGGTGATAATGATCTAAAGCGATATCCGCTGTATCACCATTGACGATTTTGCCGGGTGTTTTAGTCCAGCGATACCAATCGCTTTCCACAGCGCCGTCCGCCAAAGGCGAACCCTCTATTTGAAAAGAGCTGGTAGCCGCGCCCCATAAGAAATCTTTGGGGAACGAAATAAAATTAGGTGATGTCATGAATGACCTGTCCTTGGGTTACTGTGTTTTAGGCGGCTTGGATTCCAACACCGGTTTTAAATTGGCCATCGCCTGATCGGCGGTTTCGGTTCCGTTCCAAACTTTTTCCAGTTCCGGACCAATGATCCCGCTTTGTATTTCTGTCCAATTTTCACAAAGAGGTCCGTACTTCACGTATTTCACCGCTTCCAACAGCATTTTTTTGTTCAGCGGGTCCTGTCCATCCAAAAAATAGGGAGAATTGGCGATTTTCATTAAACCGGGTTGGGCGAACCCGGTAGAGGCCAGTTTCTTGGCCCCTTCCTCACCCGAAATAAATTGCACCAGCTCCCAGGCTTCTTTTTTGTAGGGAGAGGATTTTAAAATTCCGTATCCGGAACCGCCCGTGGAGAAAGCCCTTTGGCCTCCCGGTCCTTTGGGCAGCATCACCACATCCCATTTAAACTTCTTAATGTTGCGGAACGCCGGCGTCTTCCAAATACCGGATAGGAACATGGCCGCTTCGCCATTGACGAATAAATCGGCATTTCCCAGGCCGCCCATCGCTGAAATGCTGGAGGGTGGAAGCATGACTTTATACTTATTCATAAGGTCTGAGCGGAATTGGATACCCGCCAATGTATTGGGGTCTTCCGCGAAGGTCCAGCGGGTCGGATGCTTAATGTCATCCACATAGCTGCCGCCAAAATCGTAAACCCAGCTTTCAAACATCGCCCAATCGTCCACAAATCCCCAGCAGGTCACTCTCTTGGCGGCGTCCATGCTTTTTACCTTTTCCGCGTCCGCCACAAATTCTTTATAGTCCCAGTCATCTTTAGGGTAAGGAACTCCCGCCGCGTCAAAAATGTCTTTGTTGTAATAAATCACGCAGGTCGGCGCCGTATCCCGTGGAATAACATAAATTTTTCCATCCACCGTAAAGCGGTCTATCACGGAGGGATAATACCCGCTCAAGTCTAATTTATCGGTTTGCACATAATCATTCAGGGGTTCTAAAGCACCCCGAAGATAGAAGTCTGAAAAATTTCCTACTTCCGCGCAAATCACGTCCGGCGCCTGTCCTCCAGCGATTTGGGTGAGGAGTTTGGTGGTGTATTCGGAATAAGGAACGCGGAGCATATCGACTTTGATATCCGGATGAATCTTTTCAAATTGGTCGATTAAATCTAGCAAAATGGCGTTTTCCTGCAGATCGCCCCAGGAAGAAATTTTGATCCTCACGCCTTCTTTTTTGCCGCAGCCAGCTAAACCCAACAGGCAAATAAAAGAAAGACAAATTCCAAAACGGAACAGTAAATTGGAACCTAAAAAAATTTTAAAGTTCATAAGTCCTCTGTTTAAATTTGTGTGAGGCCGTTTGGAACGGCCCCACATATATCACAAGTTGTAATAAACATCAGACACATACAAATTCAGATTGCCGGCAGTCCCTAAATCACTTACATCAGCCCCCGCGCCAAGACTAATAACCCAACCAAAGGGTACGGTCACCGCCGTCAAACTTGACCCCTGAGTGGAAAAGGTATAAGTGAACTGCGTATAAGTTTGGGTGACAGCAAACACTTTATTACTGCCGCCGGCGGCAAAAAACTCAATGCCGTTACCAGCATAAGCTCTGTCAGTTCTGGCATAAAATGTGCAGTTCACGCAGCCGGTGTAATTAGTCGAATTGCCGGTCAAATTCCATCCGTAATAGGTGGCTCCACAATTCTCCATTGTCCAATTAGCGTCATAAGCTTCTGAGTTATACTGGAAAGTTGCATTTGTTAAGTTTATGGGGTTATTCGCCGTAAATGCGCCACCACCACTATCAAATTCGTTTGCCCCATTACCTCCAACAAAGGGCCCACTCCCTCCATTACTCAAACCGTTGTAAATGACATAAGGTGTGGGGGTGGCGCCGGGTGGCGGAGTATTAGTCGGGGTCTGTGTCGGCGGAATAGTGCTAACCAAGGGAGTTCCCGGGAAAGAGGAACATCCAGCCATGTAAAGAAAAAATGAAAAAAGTATGCCCATCACACCAAAGATAAAAAACTTTTTCATGCCACTCCTCCTGCTTCTCAACGACCCAACTTGACGAGATCGTTCTCAAAAATAAAAAAACTTAAGCGGTAATTAAGAACCGCCCGTCCACAAACCTTTTAGTGTCCAATAGGCCTTACGTAACTGCCTCATCGCGGGGCTGCTCTTGCCGTCGCCCTGAGAGACAATGCCAAACCATTCCTCATGTCCCCAGCCGTCGGGGAAAGGTCCTTGCCATTGACCCTGAGACATATCGTGAACCGTGGCTGGTTTAGTCGCGCCCGCTTTCCACCATTCATCCATCCACTCAAAAACACAACCACCTAAGCAATTGCCCTCACCCAAACCGCCGGCGCGGTTATAGACGATATCTTTCCAGGCCCCGGCCAAATACTTAGCCTGTCCGTCTTCATCCTCGCCCTTGCCGTTAAAGAAAGCCGGGCATCCAAACTCACTAATGAACAGCGGCTTGTCGGTCTTTTTCTGAACGGTCTCCCACAAATCGCCAAACCCGCCGGTTCCCCGGTAGGAATTCACCGCCAACATGTCTAAATCAGGCGCGAATTGATCCAATTTATCAAGAAACCCCGCGTCGCCGACGCAAGCCGCCACCGGGTGATTCGGGTCTAATTCATGAACCATCCGGCAGGCTCTCTCTACCAGATCACAATAAGTCGCGGGATATTTGTTGGCGTTATTAGCCACGCCGTAATTATTCTCGTTACCCAGCACCCAGCAAAGAATGTAAGGCTTGTCTTTGTACTGCAGAACCATGTCTTTCAAAACATCCAAAATATGCTGCTGCTGTTGGGGATCGGTATAATCCGTCCCTTTTTCCCATGTCGCGCCCGAATCTAAAGCGTAAGCGCCAAAAGCCACCCCCATCGCCACTTTCACGCCCGCTTGCTGGCAAAACTTTTCAAGACTCTTGGGGCTTTTGGCCCCGTAATAAAGGCGGATGGTGTTGCAACCCATATACTTCAGCAGGGCCGGATCGCCCACTATCGGTTCATTTGAATCCCGGGCGTTATTTTTATTAGTGTCCACCCAGCTGTTAAAAATACCTTCCGGGTCATCTAAGTCAGGAAAGCCAACCATATTTTTAAGATCAGGGCTTTCGCCAATTTTGGTCACACCGTAGCAAAGACCCTTAATGAAGTAAGGTTGTCCATCCACCGTCATCACCCAATGATGATTTTGATATTCGATTAATTGAACCTTACCCGTCCCTTTTCTACGAATGACATCCGTCAAAGCGGGCGGGGTCAGTGAATCTGTCTTCACAAAATAACCCGGATGGATTCGAACTATTTTTTGGTTATCAGCTCCCGGATTTTCAATGTCGATATCCGCACCTTTCAAAGACAAACCAAACTCCGGATGGGCTCTCAAGATGGCTATGATATGGTCTTTTGATTTTTGACCGAGGCTTGCGGACCAGCTCCACGAATCAGCTGAGTTTTTTCGGGTGGCCGTAGGAAACTGAACCAGCAGTGCGTAATAAGCTTTTAAAGCCGACACCCACATCTGGGCGTCTTCAAATGACTGGGCCACAAAGAAAAGTTTGACCGCGGGATCTTGAGCGCTGGTCGACCATCGGTAAAAGTTAATTTGTGCCTGTTCGGGGTCGCCCACCCACAAACCGAAATTGTCTTTGGGAATATTCAAAGTGTCTTTTATTTTTAAGTAAGAGGGATCAGTCAAAACCGCTTGTTCATTGGGATAAATACCTTCACCTGAAGCCTGGGCTAACCCGCTAGGGTCCGTCACTACGTATTGGTACTGACTTGTTCCAACGCCTTGAAATTTTCCAAACTTACTGTAATCCACTAGCGTCGCGCCGGGAACGGCCAAAGTAAAAGGAGTTCCGGCCCAAGCCGAACCCATGGTTCCGCAACCGCAGAGCAGAAAAAATCCACTTATCCACTTCAATCGATTAAAACTTTTCATCATTCGTCCCCGAATCACTGAAATTGAATCTGGTCAAAATAAGTCGTTACCGGCGCGTTAATCGTATTGGAATAAAAATTGGCTACAAATAATTCGGTCGCCGCAGGACCACTAAGAGTTCCCGAAACAGTCAGTGTAACTGCCTGCCAAGCGGTTGTTACCGTAACCGGTGTCATGGCTACCCCTAACCCGTTGAAACTGACGATGCCCGTTGTCACCGGCAAAGCAGGCGCCGGGAGCTGGCCAAAAGCACCCTGAACATAAAAGGTAAGCTCTGAATAGTTATTGGTAATATTGATTGAGCCTGCTGTAAGGATTGGAAACCCTACCCAGGTTGTCGCATTGTAACTAATCAACCCAGTTAAAAGATTAGCCTTACCAACCTGCGGTGTCACAGTAGTGTCATAGCTTAGAGTTACGCTTGCGTTTGTATTTCCGGTAGGTGAGTATTCGTAAACATTCAAAGCAGTTCCAGATGCCAAATAATTATTAAATATCACTAAAGGATCAGGGAATCCTTGAGTATATGTTGGAGAAGAAGGTGTGATTCCATCATTAGTTTTTGGAGAACAACCAACCAGAACAATCGCTCCAAAAATCAAAATCCATTTAAAATTCTTCATGGCCGCCTCCTTCTAAAAGTTCAACATATAAGTTGCGTAAAGCTCATCAACTGGCACGGTAACAGTGTCATTGAAAGTATAAGAAGGAACCTGATAGGGATCACCAGGCAGATTGCTCCAATGTTCATATTTTAGAGAAACTTGCGATAGGCCAAATTTTTCGGTTATTTGTGCCACAATCAGTTGGCCAATAGCCAACCCAAATTGCTGATCCCAGGTTTCAGGTCCCCATACATCCTGTCCATAAGATAAACTCAAGCTAGTGTTATTAACTCGTGTAGTGAGGGTTGATAAGAAAGAATCCGTCGAAGAACGACCACCGAGGGTATTAGAAACAGTGGTCTGCCCTAAAGTCGCAAAACTGTAACCACCCTGGATATCCGCGACCCAATGCACGTCACCAGCTTTCCACATAGTGACCCAATGACCAAACGGGAGATAACCATCGGTGGCAGGTTGTCCTAAGGACCCCGGAGGTTCCCATTCCACTACACCCGAAACACCTAAGACATAGCTGGTTAAATCCGAACTGGTAGGGTAATCAAAAATGGTCGCGATAAAACCTGTCGAGAAATCCGTATCCAAATCCATATTAATGTTATACGAATCAAATTGATTGGGATTGTATTTGAAGAACCATCCCTTCCCTTGATTATAAACAAAAGACAAACTGAACTTGGTCATCTGCCGGTTATTAATGCCCGAAATGGGGTTCAGATCGACTTGAAAGGGATCAAATTGACTTCTGGGTTGCACCAAAGTTCCTAATGTATTGTTAGGATTCCCGTTAAAAACCAACGGATTAGGCCCAATGAGCGGTTGTTGAACCGTAGCGTCAAAAGTAAACAACATTCCAGGTGCTGGTATTTTAGTAATCTCACCTGAAATTCTTTCCAGATCTCCCGCGATAACGCCGCTGTATTCACCGTTCAACATGATGGAATCGATTACAGGAACAGAGGTACTCATGAGTTTGAGCTGATAACCCAGGGCGTCGCCAGTATTATTGGTGGTAGCCGTGTAAACCTGATAGTTAGTACCGTCCGTTCCAGTACCTGGCGCGACAGCTTTAACATAACTGTAAGGCTGATTCGCGTTGGTAGGATTATAAATCGCTACGGCATCAATGGTCACAACGTCCGGGATGGGAATTCTCCAAAAAGCTTCCGTTTCATTTGTTGGGGTCGCCGAGTATCCAACTACCGTAACAGGCACCGGCGCATAGGTCACGCCTTGCTGGTTTTGGTTAAAGTCTTGCAAAGTAATTTTATCCATGACGCCTAAAGTCATTCCCGCAATATCGTGTTTGTACATCAAGATAGCTTCCTGGCCCACGCCCCAATTCAATTCAGTACCCGCCCAGATGTCCAGGCCGTCAAAATCCTTTAAACCTTTAATTTCCATTCCCGTATCCACCGGTGTTCCTGAAACCCGAAAAGGCGTATCCACATCATCTTGATTGGGGAAAAGATAATAAAAATCATCGTTTGAATAATAAAAAGTATCGCGAGGAACCCCGGTAAAAGCCCGGAAAGAAAACTCTGAAGTGTTAAAAGTCGCGTCCGCTTCCTTGAGGACCACAAAAATATTATCGTTAGCCAGTATGGGTAGGTAGCTGAAGTGAAGAATATCAGGAGCGACTTTACCTAAAAACAATAGATCAAAATGACCTACCGCATCCGGCATAGGATTGGCTAAAAACTTCAAATTAAGCGTCTGACCTTGAAGAATTGTCCAGGAATTAGAGTTACTTTCAAAATCTTGTTCCAGCGATCCACCAGCAAGACTCAATGTCGGTTGTTGTCCTTGAGCGCTTTGCCCCTGAAGTTTTTCATTTTGAAGTTCTAGTTGATTGATCTCGTCTTGCAGTTTTTGAAGCTGCTGGCTGATGTCCGGGGTTGGATTAACTGTTTGGGCTTTAGTTTTTAGTGGGAAAGAAAGAAGAACAGCTAATATGAGACCTGTGGCGATTAGCTTCATTGTTGCCTCGAAAGCGAATTCACAGCCAAAATTGAGTACGTTCTCAATTCTACCGCTATAAACTTTACTGTCAACGTTTTAAGACATTAAAACAATTCGAAGAGCTAAAGCATTGATATTTGTATATTTTTCACATAAATTTGAGTTCGTTCTCAGCTAAGGATAAGAAATGCCCAACATTCACGACGTGGCTAAGTTAGCCGGTGTTCACCGTTCCACGGTTTCCCGTGTTTTAACCGGCAAAGGTGCGGTCAGCGAAAAAAGCCGTAAAAAAGTTCTAGAAGTCGCCCACAAGATGAACTTTCATCTGAATACAGTAGCCAGCGCCCTAAAATCCCAGCGTAAATCCGCTATTGGGCTTCTATCTTTTTGGAACTGCTCGCCCAACCCTTCTGAGGCTTATTACCAGCACATTTTGACCGGTATCATTGATGAAATTACCCGTTCAAAATTTCACCTTCTTTTAAACAATGTCCAGGGCACTCTTCACCCCGAAAACGAGCAAATCAAATTCTGTTATGAAAGTATGTTGGGGGGCATCCTGCTAATGGCGCCCCGCATTAAAGACGAAGAAGAAATAAATTTTATTACCCGATTCAACATTCCGGCAATTCTCCTCTTATATAGGCCCACGGATAACCGCTATTCCTGGGTCGATTTGGATAACCGTAAAGGCGCCCGATTAGCCGTAGATCACTTAATTGAACTGGGACATAAGCGTATCGCTTTTATCGGCGGAGAATTGGAATATTCCAGCAACGCCCGGGACCGCTATTTTGGATATCAGGAATCCCTGAAAAAGGCGGGATTAAAAGAAGACGAAAATTTAGTTCGTAACGGTTTCTTTTGGGAAGGCTATGGCGAGGAAAGCATGAAGTACTTCCTTACCCTTCCCCCGGCTCAGCGGCCAACCGCTGTTTTTGCCGCGACCGATGCTATTGCCTTTGGCGCCATGAAAGCGGCTCAGGAAGCCGGTCTCAACATTCCCCGCGACCTTTCGATTGTGGGTTTAGACGACTATGAAAAAGCTTCTCTTTCCTCCCCCACTTTAACTACTGTCCGTCAGCCTTTTCATGAGATTGGTAAACAAGCTGTTCAGTTATTGGAAACCATGATCAAGAACCGATCTTCAAAGCCTCAACATTTGCTTATCAAGCCTGAATTAATTGTTCGCGATTCAACCGCTCGGCCGCCTAAAACAGGCAAGGCTATCTAGCCACAGATGCAGGGGATTCATGGGATTAGTCGTTAAGACCTCAAGACAAAATCAATTGGCCACAGATGCACACAGATGAACTCAGATAAATTTTTTATTTAATAATCTTTAGCCTTCATCCCATGAATCCCCTGCATCTGTGGCTAAAAAATTCTTGACCCCCGCACTTGGGGCGTTTAGTCTTGGCCTATGTCCAAACCTACTTCTATCGCTTGGTTCACCCAGGGTGACCTAGATGGTTTTTTCGGCCTCTTTGTGGACAATTTGCTTCAATTAATGCTCATTGGTATTCTCTGCAAGCTCTTTTGCGGTTTTCCCACGGAATTTCTAACCGGTCAGGTACTGCCCGGCGCTGCCCTTTCTATCCTCATCGGCAATCTCTATTACGCTTGGCAGGCCCGCCAATTAGCTATTTCTTCACGCCGGGAAAATGTGACAGCCCTGCCTTTCGGCATCAATACGCCCAGCCTGATCGCTTTTATTTTTTTGATCATGGCACCGGTTTATCAGGAAACCAAAGACTATCATCTGGCCTGGCAGGCCGGACTCTTCGCTTGTTTTCTCAATGGCGTCATGGAAATTATTGGGGCCTACAGCGGCGATTGGCTTCGTAAAAATACTCCCCGGGCGGCTCTACTTTGCGCTTTAGCCGGCGTGGCGATTACTTTTATCGCCATGGGATTCATTTTTCAAATTTTCTCCAACCCATTAGTTGGGCTATTGCCTACATTTTTAATTCTAATTTCTTACGCGGGCCGCGTGAAATGGCCCGGCGGTTTGCCTGGAGGGTTTTTAGCCTTAGTGTTAGGTACAGCTTTCGCCTGGACTCTTAAATACTTTGGCTTAGTTTCCTTTAACGTTTCCACCGACCCAATTCTTTGGGGTTTTAATCCGCCTCATCCTGTCCCGCAAGACCTTCTCGCCCTGCTCACCAGCCCGACGGGTTGGAAGTATATGGCGGTTATTTTTCCCATGGGACTTTTTAATGTCATCGGTTCGCTTCAAAATTTGGAAAGCGCTGAAGCGGGCGGCGATAGTTATCCCACCCGCCCGTCTTTATTAACCAACGGCATCGCCACAGTCGTCGCGGCCTTTTTTGGAAGCGCCTTCCCCACGACCATCTATATTGGCCATCCTGGTTGGAAAGCCATGGGGGCCCGGCATGGCTATTCCATTTTGAACGGAGTTTTAATTTCACTCTTGTGTCTGTTCGGTGGAGTTACCCTGTTTTTAAGACTCATACCCCAGGAATGTATCCTGGGTATTTTGCTTTGGATCGCCATTATTATTACGGCTCAAGCTTTTCAAGAAATCCCCAAGTCCCATGCCCTCGCCGTGGCTTTTGGCTTGATTCCCGCCTTCGCCGCTTTCACTTTAGAACTGGTGGTGGAACCCACCTTACAAGCGGCCCATGTTTCTTTGGCCGTGGTCGCCCCGGCTTTAGAAAGTAGCCTTCACTTAAAGGGGCTGATCTCACTGAGCCAGGGATTTCTTTTAACCTCAATGATCTTCGCGGCGATTTTAGTTTTTGTAATTGAACGAAAATTTAAAAAGGCCGCTTATTGGTGCTTTGCCGCCGCAGTCTTTTCTTTTACCGGGCTGATTCACGCCTATACCCTGACCACCGACGGCATTATTCTCAATCAATTCGGCCTTTGGGCCGCGCCCGATTTTGGCTTCATTTATGCCCTAATCGGAGTCATTCTCCTGATGCCTCATTCCGGAAAAACCAAATAAAATCAGTTGGTTGGTCACCCTAATCCGATTATGATTTCTCTACTTTTCCACCCGAGGTTGCCATGAAACCGATTTGGATTGTCTTTTTGTTTTTGTCTTTTATTCCAGCTTTGACTCTAGCCGGTCCGTCTACAACGGTTACACCCAGCCCCACTATTCCCGTTTCTTTAAGCTCCTCAGTAGTTCAATGGAACAAATGTTCCAATGACAACGGTTTAACGACTTACTGGTCAAAAGTTGAGGGAAGCCAGGTTATCGCTTTTCGTGGCGAGGGAATTGTGAACGCTCCAATGGAAAAAGTGGCTTCCATCATTATTGATACTGCCCGGGGCGCCGAATGGATAAACAGTTTAGTGGAATCCAAAGTGATTCGCCCGATCTCTGACACTGAGTTTATTGAGTATGACCATGTGGGCATTCCCTTTCCCTTCGACTCCGTCATTTCAGACCGTGATTTCGTTTCGGATGTTAATATTCATTTTGACCCCAAAACCCAGTGGATGACCGTCAGCTATAAACCCACAACCGACCCCTCCATGCCGAAACTCAAAAAATACGCCCGCGGTATTGTGGATTGCGAATTCAAGATCACGCGTATGTCCATACAGAGCCAAACCTATGTGGAAGCCCGGGTTTTTACCGATCCGAAAGGCAATATCCCGAAATGGTTGGTCAACTTCTTCCAACAAGGATGGCCCCAGGACACCTTTGAGGGTTTGCGTAAACAATCCATGAAAAAAGATATTGGGACTCTGCCTGTTGTGGCGCGTCTTTTAGGGGTTACCACCGAAGAAAAGGTCGCGGCTAAAAACTAATCCTTCAATAAAAAAGCCCGCCCTGAAATCTCAGAGCGGGCTTTAAAAATCATCCGTTCAATGTTTACCCGACGTAAGCGTCCGCCTCAATCTCAATCATCATTTCCGGGTCAATCAGTTTAGAAACTTCCACAATCGTCATGGCGGGACGCACATCGCCGAAAAACTCGCCGTGAGCTTTGCCGAACTTCTCCCATTCACTAATTTTCGTCACAAAAAGACGGGTACGCACCACGTGTTTCAAATCCGCGCCGGCCTTTTGCAACCCCGCCTGCAGATTTTTAATGGCTTGAATGGTTTGAGTGTAAGGATCGCCCACACCAACGATTTTGCCGTCCGCACCGCTGCCGGTCGTGCCGGAAACATGGATATATTGACCCACTTTTACCGCCCGGGAATATCCCAAAATGGGCTCCCACTTGGAACCCGTGCTGATGTTTTCACGATTCGACATACAAACTCCTTCGGATAATTTACGCCGTGCCCGTTTTACG
>Ga0206836_10074_pt1 | contig 27278 bp, 25 predicted proteins | sample Alteio_BWOrgCont_28_FD_152871 | JGI IMG/M metagenome (GOLD analysis project Ga0206836, IMG submission 152871) | Enriched cells from forest soil in Barre Woods Harvard Forest LTER site, Petersham, Massachusetts, United States -... | ecosystem: Environmental > Terrestrial > Soil > Temperate forest >...
CAAATAGCTAGATCATATACTATGATAAGAGTTGGAGAGTGGTTAGATAATAATTTATCTCCTGTGTTACTTGCTTATTCAATAGCAGGTTCTGCATTAAAGCAAGGGTCAGGCGCTAGCCAACTTCAGAGAGATTTCCAAACTGTAAAAACATTTTTAACCAGCGCAGGTCTCAACACAATTCTAGATGCCCCATGGTCTATAGCTTACATTGCTGTTATATTTATGATCCATCCTTACATAGGGTTTTTGACAGTTGGTGGTGGTATATTAATAGTCTCGTTGGCATTCATCAACGCTGCTGCAACTAATAAAACCCTTGGTGAAGCAAATGAACATTCAATTAGAAGCTTAAATCAAGCGGAAATAGCTAGTAGAAATGCAGAAGTTGTTGAAGCAATGGGGATGATGAAAAACATTGTAACCGATTGGCAAAAATATAATAAAGCCGCATTAGCTAGACAATCTGTTGCGAGTTACAGAAATGGTATGATCTCAAATTGGTCTAGATTCCTAAGAAACATAATGCAAATGGCTGTAACAGGTATAGGAGCTTATGTTGTGGTTTCAACAAGCGGTAAAGATATGACAACTGGTGGGATGATAGCTAGTTCAATTATGGTTGGTAGAGCTTTGGCTCCTTTTGACAATGCTATTGAACTTTGGAAGTCAATAAGTAACACTATGAAATCGTACAAGAGAATTAATGAAGCATTCAAACTCGGCAATTTGAGAGACACAACAATGCCGCTTACTAATGTACAAGGAAATCTTGTTGTTGATAATGTGTATTATGCACATCCTCAAATACAGCAAAAAAAATCTCCACTTCAAGAAAATGAAAGGCCAAGAAACATACTTAATGGTGTGTCATTTTCTGTGTCTTCTGGCAAGTCACTTGCAATCATAGGACCGAGTGCAGCTGGCAAATCTACGCTTGCAAAAGTTATCACAGGTGTATGGCCTGCATCAACAGGCTCTGTAAGATTAGATCAGGGCGATATCTATAAATGGAATAGAGATGATTTTGGTAAACATATTGGCTATCTCCCACAAGGAATTGAACTATTTTCAGGTTCAATAAAACAAAATATAGCAAGAATGGCTGAAGATATTGATAATAGTATGGTGGAGGATTGTGCAAAATTAGCTGGGGCGCATGAAATGATACTTAAATTGCGGGAAGGCTATGAGACAGACATTGGGGTCACAGGATCTAATTTATCAGGTGGACAAAGACAAAGAGTGGGTCTTGCTCGAGCATTTTATGGTAATCCAAAATTGGTTATACTTGATGAACCAAACTCTAACTTAGATGAAGCTGGAGAAAGAGCTCTGTCAAATGCTCTAGTTGAGGCTAAAAAACGAGGAATAGCTGTGATAGTTATATCTCACCGCCCTTCAGTACTCTCAGTAGTAGATAAAATTCTTGTATTGCAAGATGGAGCAGTAGCGGCATTCGGTGATAAAAATGATGTTTTAAATAGAGTAAAATTACTTCATAACGGTATGATTCACATTGAAAATTAAGTAATAGAAAACGGTAGAAGAAATGAATGAGACACCTAATAAACAATCTGAGCAAAAAGCACCTCAATTATCGCAAGAGCAGATAAAACAACTTATGGCTATGATGCAAAATCAGAAGCAAATGCCTGCATGGAAACAAAAGGTAAGTAAGTTTATAAATGTCGCTATGCAAAATACAACAAAAGCCATACAACAAATCGATAGATTTATAAATTTTATCATCCAAAAAGAAGATATAGATCGAAATAATGTTATACAAACTGCTAGGGGTCCAATAGTTTTCGGCACTTATGTAATCATTATTTTTATTGTCATTGGAGGATTATGGACTGCTCTTGCTCCATTAGATAGCGCCTCTGTTGCAATGGGTACTGTTATTCCTAGCTCTAAAAGAAAAACAATACAATATTCTCAAAACGGAATTGTAAAAGATATTTATGTAAAACTTGGTGATCATGTACGAGAAGGAGACCCAATAATAGCATTAGATGAAGTTCTTTTAAAATCCCAATATGATGCCACATTAAGTACATATAGATCTTTCCTTGCCAATGAGGCTAGACTTAATGCCGAAAAAGATAATTTGAAAGAGATTAAGTTTGATGACTTTTTGCTCAAAGATAGTTCAGTGCCACAAGTAGCCAGTCTTATTGCGTCAATGAGAGATTTATTCGCATCAAGGCAGGATGCATATTTTTCTATGATTGAAGCATTGGAACAGAGAAATCAACAGTTGCTAAAACAATTAGAAAGCGCGAAAGCAAAACAAATTTCTACCAGAAAAAATGCAGAAATATATGCCGAAAGGCTAAAAGCTATAAAAAATCTTTATGAAAAAGGTGCAGTTAATAAATCTCATTTACAAGATGCAGAGTCAAGACAAGCAAATGCTGAAAGTGATTTCACATCTACTGAAGCAGAAATAGCTAGAATTAACCAAGCAATTTTAGCTGATAAAGCAGAAATGGCTTCCAAGAAAAGTCAACACCAAAGCGATATTTTAAGAGAATTGTCTGAGACTCAAACTAGATTAAGTGATGCACGTGAACGCTATTTACAAGCAAAAGATTATTATGAAAAAGCAGTGCTTCGTTCTCCTGTAGATGGTACTATTATTGATATAGGCGTTTCAACAGTTGGTGGTGTAATTAGCCCAAACCACGTAATCGCAGAAATAGTTCCTGATGATGATAAATTAGTTATTGAAGCAAGAGTGCCGCAAAAAACTATTGACTCAGTACATGTAGGACTTAGAGCAAAGATACGTTTTAGCGCGTTTAAATCGAGAACTTCACCAGTATTTACGGGTACTTTGGTTTCTTTATCACCTGATATTGAACAAGATAGGCAAGGTATGCCTCAAGATCCTAACGGACCATATTACAAAGCAAGGGTCGAGATAGATATGGAAGAATTTAATAAAGTTGCTAAAAAGAGGGGACTTAAGCTAAGACCAGGCATGCAGGCTGAAATCCAGATTGTAATTGGAACAAGAACATTACTCCAATATTTACTTGATCCTCTTACTGATAACATGTTCAAAGCATTCAAAGAGAAATAAAAGAACAAATATTATACTTAAGAAAGAATCATCACTATCCTATCTAGCATTAGTTAGCAATGGCCTTTTAAGTAATAACTGTAGGTTGATTTTTTGCTGAATTTATGTATAATTAACTACATACTGTTAATTAATATATGTAGTAAAATTTTATGTCAAGATATAGGCCAGCAATTTCTATTAGAACTGATGCAGTAGATCCGTCTGTAGTGACTGGAGCTGTTGGTGGAGATACAACGTATGATGCTATTGCATCTAAAGTAGAAAAATATTCCATAACTCCAAGAACACTTAAAGCTGTGACTGAATTTGATCCAGCTTATGTAGTTGCATCTCAAGGTGCAGCATCATCTGTTGCAAGCGCTCTTGCGTATAATCCAGAATTATATACTTCCATAGAAGAATATTCTTATGCTAGTAACAATGTAGTACGTTATAGTATCAGGTCTGACTTAATCACTCCAGATCCTTCGGGTGCGATTTTAGGAGAAGGAAATTCTGGCCCAAGAGGACCGTCTATGAAAACCGCAATGTATAATAAATCTATGTCTCAAGCCGCTATTTTACATAGTTTAGAAAAAGACATTATAACTAGAGTAATAACATCATTTATTTCCGCTCCTGGTATAATAACAGCTATTGTTGATATTTTTGAAAGAAATATGGGAGTTGCAGTCAATGTGGAAGCTGGACATCCAATTACTCATAGTGTTGTGTTACATTTTACTGGTAGTGAGGTATGTGTAATTGATCCAAGTAATTTTTTGTTTAGCAGCCATCTTGAGAATAACGACTTTACAGTTGAATTAGGGCTTAAAGGCTTACCACCTATACGCACAATTCACAAAGAGTTAAAAATATACACACCAATAGGTGATCCTGGCTATACCTTCGATAGATATAGAGACTGCACAGATGTCGCTGTGAAACTCGCTTTTAGTATTAATGTAAACCCTATACCTCTTACATCATTTACCCATAAAGATATTGTACTGCATGATGCTATAATGAACATCTCGAATAACAACACTATAGATAAATCTATAGTCATAGATAAGTCCTCTGCCCGTGTAAAACAAGCTTCAAGTCAACATGCTGAGAAAACATTTAGTATATTACAATCATCAATAGATTTTAAGATAAAAATGTGCACGCTTGTTAGACCTGATTTATCTGCAAAATGGAAAATAGATTTTAATGCTGCTATACAAACACCAGCAAAACACGAGAACTTCCTGAATTTATTGACAATACTAAATAGTAATATTGACGCAGAGTTTGGTGCTGCCTTATCAGTACTAGGAACTAATAATACAACATCAGCGTCTGAACTTGTTAGTTTTACAACCGAATGCAGTGGGTTAGACCCTAATTATTACGATTATTAGCGGTAGGATATGTTTTCAACATTAAAAGATTATTGCAGGTGGGGATGGTTTGAGGGAGTAAGTGATCTATTAAATAAGACTAGCGACTTGGATGTAACACAAGATGAGTGTAACTGCATAAATTTAGCAATTGCACTTGAATCTTCGGAGATTTTGGGAGCACTATTGAAGTATTATTCTCAAAATAATCCTAATCCTCCACACGAAGAGCGTATGAGGATAGCGGAAAATTTAGGTGATAGAGTTTCGTTTAAAACAAAAGACATGACATCACTTGGAGATTTAACCCCGGAGATGATGGATATAGTGATTGAGTATACGCCATGGTTAGCTAGAAAAGCGTTACTTACAAGGGCTATGCATGATGATGTAGACACTGTTCGTTATCTATATCCTCATTTTCCCGAAGAACGAGCAGATATTCTGGAAGAAATTGCCACTTTTGAAGCATATGAAGTTATGGAAGTTATAGCGCAGATGCAATCGTCTGAGCATGAAAAAGCAATGGTTTATTGTGATATTGGAGATAGCCTAAACAGAAATGGAATTTATGCAAAGGCTTGTGAATTTTACGAAAAAGCTATTTTAGCAGATCCTACTTATATAATACCATATATTCACTATGCGAATAATATAGTAGAGCAACTATGTTCTTCTGATAGTTTTAATATGGACCTTGCGTTAAAGTCTGAAGAATATTATAAAAAAGCTATAGAGTTTAATCCTAAATATTCAAGCGCATATAAGAAGCTTGGAATATTGTATCAAGAAATAGCTGAAAATCAATCAGATGACTCTCTTAAAGAACATTATGCAATAAAGGCTTTTAGGTCATATATTGATGCTGTAAAAAATAAGTCAGAAAAGCTAAAATATGATTCTGTATATCAAGAAATAAAGCACATCGTCATGCTATATCACTCTAATGATGAAGTGCAAAAAATAATTGGTGGAGAAGTCGATGATACAAAGTTGCAGAAGTTATTCACTCAAATTACTTTAGGATCAATTTCTGAGGATGGATCTGATGTATCAGATACTTCAGAGATATTACGAAAAATGGCAGAGGAAGATTTTGAGTATGAAGAAACAGATATGGATGCAGATTTAATCGGAGAAACCTCAGTTGTAACAGACGTTTAAACCTCATATGATAGACAAACGTATACAATTGTAATATATTTAACACATAAATAACAAATAAAGTAATAAAATGGCGCATCTAGTACAAGCAAAAGTTTCTGATTAGCTTCTTTTCTCCTCCATTGGAATCAAGATACAGAGAATGTTATATAGAGCCTAATTGGTTACTTATCTACAAGATTAATAACGATATACTTGAATTAATTAGAACAGAAGTCCATGCAGACTTATTTTAATAAAATCATTCGACAGACTGATCAAATACCATACCAAGAAATTGTATTGCCAGTTCTTCGTCTACAAAATTGGAAGTAAAATACGACAGAAGTAATTGATACTGACTTTCACCTGAAAAAATCATTCCGATTACAGCATCTATATGCTCTTTCTCTATTCCATTATTTTCTTGATTCGTTATCGGCAATGACATGCTAGTTATGTTTAAAACAAATATTACAGTTTTATTTGCAAAGTTTTGTGTAAATTATATTTTTTACCTGGCTCCGCCTAGTGGACGGTCTTCGAACCAACATAGAGACGAAGCTGCTCCTTGTCAATACTCCTATTTATCAGTTTTTTAAGAAGTGAATGAGTGTTGGGTGGGAATGGAAGTAATTTTTTTGGCTAGCCAAAACCTTTGAATTTGTTTGGCATTCAGCTAACAGCTAAATTGAGATTGACGTTCTATTAAAGGGCGTCGATCACTTATTACACGCATCCTTAAGCGCTTTTCCTGCCCTGAATTTAGGCTGTACTCTTGCGGCAATTTTAAGCGCAGCTCCTGTTTTTGGGTTACGCCCTTCTCTTGCAGCTACTTTGCTTGCGTAGAATGTACCAAATCCCACTAGAGTAATTTCTTCGCCTTTACCAAGCGCCGAAGTTACTGAACCGGTAAACATATTTATTGCTCTTTCTGCGTCAGCTTTGGTGCAGCCATGTTCTTGTGATATGTGATCGATCAATTCGCTTTTGTTCATTTTGGAGTCCTTGTTTTGGTTAATAGATTTACTTTTACGTATTCCGGATTCAGGATAATGTGATTTGGATGGCGGAGCAAGAAAAAAGATGATTACACTCCAACCTTACAAAATGACAAGATTAAAATTGTTAAAAATCCATGTTTGCATAATAATCAGCTAAGTCAGCCTGATATTGCACCAAATCTTCCATGGCCTTTATAGATTGCATAGCCTCTTTATACGTTCCATCGGCGGACATAGATAATATTAGCGGCAGTCGACTTTCTTGAATCCAGTGCTTAGCTGTTTGTCTATCGCCTTCCCAAAGATGAATGACAAATTTCTTGATGTCCTTTACTGCATGATATTCATCAAACTCCTACTCTTTGATTATAGAGATTATACTTTCCTCTCTCTGTATAGATAAGGATATTGGTATGGCGCCAGTGGTGGAATGGAAAGCAAAAGCTTCGCTTTGTTTTCCGAATGAGCCATGGGCGGTAAAATTCCTTATCTGCCTTCGTATCAAAACAAGAGTATCGAAGTGTAGTTTTGTGATTTTATCATTTATATCAAGAGCTTTCTTAAACTTTTCTGCCCAATCTGCTTGCGCCATGCTAGCAACATCATTTCCATTCACGCAAGAGCCTTGTAAAATTGCTATATGTATGAAAACATGTTCTGTCCAACTGAAGAATGCTTCTATTGTAGCTTGTGCAAGCCATCGCGCTCTTTTTCTAGATACTATTATTTCTGGCCATTCCTTGCGCTTACCAGAATTTTTATACTTATATTCCTGTAACTCTTTTTCATAAGCTTCTAAAAAATACTCATAGCGCTCGAATAGCTCGCTACTATGGTTCACCACATTTAACTCAGAGGTTTCTAATGCCATCTTTGCTCTCCATTCAAAAAATGGTTTTGCAGTTTTGACGCCTTTGCATATCAACCTTACTATCTCTTCTAGCTGCTTTTTCTGAACCTTTGAATCCAATGCAAATAGCTCTAAACCAAATTTCGCGAATTCAATACAAAAAGCAACTCCTTGATAGTCTATCAGAATAGACCAGGCTACTTTTTCTAAACGCCTCCAATATACTTTGAATCCAAGTAACTCAACAAACAAAATATATACAAGATAATATGATGGCAGCTTTTTATCAGCTTTTAGTAATCGTCCTTCGGATGTGAAATTCATGTCAGATTTAGTATCATCAGTGATATGGGATATTTTTCCAATAGCTTTTCCAGCAGCTTCTTTTGTCCTCTCCATTTCTTTCGATATAAAACTAGAATTTTTCATAAATCAGTCGTAAGTTTAGTTTTAATTTTATTTTGTTGTAAAGAAGATCTACTCACCATCAAATTAATGGTGAGTAGTTACCAATTTTGATCTTTCTGCGAAAGTAATTGCATCATCTCTGATAAATCTTCATTAGGAATTGCAGCTAAATTAAAGAAGTTGAGTATATCTATCCCCATTCCGTGTGGACTTATGTTTGATGGATTGCAGTCAATTGGAGTATAAGCGAAGTAGTCTCTTGGAGAAGCGTAGCTAGAAGCACATAATCCATGGCATAACATTTCTTGGTATACTATTGGGTTGCGCTCTATAATCCGTATCTCTTAATTGATACTGATCTTTAGTAGCAAATATCTTTAATAAGCACAACTGTCTATATGACAACCCTTCTATAGCTTTTATAAGTTGATGGGCGTACTCCGGGTTAATATTTGCATCGAAGTATATATTTGCTAGAAATGCAGCTATATGAGGTAGCTTTTTTCGCTCAGGCTCTCTATGACATTGAAGAAATATATTGTCTATGACCTCATGACCATCAGAATCTCCAGCAAATGTTTGCAGGAAAAAGCTATCAGATCTAGGTTTTTCACCCGCATTAATACGATCTTGTATTATACTAGAAGCCATTGTATTTACGCTACGAATTCTCGCTACTTCTTTGTTCGTAAGTTTTCTGGATACAAATTCGGTAAATACATCTGCTATTGGTAAAATTGTGCCCCAAGCTCCCCCGCACAACGCTGCTGCTAAGGTTGGATCTCCGGTTAATGATGACATAGAGTGTCCTGCTATTCCGCTTGCAACATATGCACTGAATTTTATAGCTCTCTTTGCAATTTTTTGCGGAAAACGTTTTTTCGCATCCGTGGTCTCCGAAGCTTCAACGCCAGCAATATCATTTATTTTGTTCAATTCTTCTATTTTATTCTGCATGAAACTCATCTCATTAATGCTGTTTTATCATCGAATTTACCTTCAATAAACTCGAGCAGACTCTCCAGCTTTTTATAGGCTATTTCTCGCTTCGACTTACTCATAGCCCTTATATTTTGTAGCTTCCACTGAACTGATGGCAAGCTCTCGATCTGCGGTAAAGCAAAGAGTTGCCAGTCTGGCTCACCGGCTTTAAAGCTCAGCAAAAAGTCCTTATGTTTTTTGGTAAAGGCTGAGTGGATTTCACTGATCAACCTCGTCCTTGTTTCCACCAGTCGCTCAAGTGGTACATGCTCTTTCGTCATGCCAACAAAATCCTTGGTGTAAATATCTTCTATATCAAGCAAGTTTGGACTCAGTACCTCGGCTATAGGTCGGTTGTGGCTAATTAAGTAAAATATGAAGGCATTGAACGCCTCTGGTGTGATTTTAGATTGCTCCAAGAATAGCATCATGTCATAGAGGTCTCTGGGATGTTGCCTGTCAAGTGCCGCGCATATTTTACTTCCATATAAGTCCTCTAGTGCTACGACTTGCATTCTTGCGTCTTTCTTAAATGCATCCTGTACGCCTTGAGCAAGAGCTTTCTGCGTAACTGGGTATAGAGTACCACGTATTATAATGTTGACCTCTATTTTGACCTGAGTACCTTGGTATCTGCATAGTATTTGCCTTCCCAAATCCGGAGATGATGGTCTCGTTTCTATCGCGATGCTTGGAAACCTTCTTTGAATTTGGTCTTTTAGCTCCTTGAGTTTTTGGTCAATTGCCTTTAGGGTATCTTCTCTAGGTTCTGATGGCAAATAAACTAAATCCAAATCTACAGATAGCCTAGGCATATCAAGGTAAAATAGATTTATCGCAGTCCCGCCCTTCAGCGCAAAACTTGAATCAGCTGCGACAGATGGTATGAGGTCAATGAGGAGTGATACTTGCTTTTCGTATTTCATAATTGTGCTACGCTGTGATGTTGTTGTTACCTAGATTATTGTCCAAAATTTGTGCTTTTAGGTACTGTTATAAGGTAATGTGGATCAAACACCCCATCAGCGAATATCTGACGTTTGCCTGAGCCTAAATCTATTTTGCTTAAATTCAACTCAGAAAACCACTGATGCTTAGAGTGATCTGCAAAATGCAAAAACAGCCTTTTAGCCTTTATATTCTTTGATTCTTCTAAAACTTGCTGCACTATGTACGCCCTTAAGCTGGTAAGGCTTTCAAAAAAATACAGAGCAGAGTCATAGGTATAATATTTTGGTATCCCTAAACAAACTTCAAAGGCAGCTCGCTCAAGAGAAGATGATCTTATATCAAGACCTTCGAGGGTTATGTTGTTTATTTCGCTAGCTTCCACATGGTCAGACCTTATAAAAACAAAATCAACTCCAAAATCATAATTCTTTATCCACTTAGGTATCAAAGTAGTTCTGTCATGAGAAACATAGACCACTCTTCTGCCTAGAGATAAAAAATGCTCGTAACCTTGTATTTCCAAAGCAGTTCTGCCAGATATTCTTGTGTCAGCCATTTCCTGCATCAAAGCCCACAATGCTCCGACCCATGAGACTTTTTCGTGCTTTCTTTTGTAAGCTCCTATACCAACTCTTTCCACCCATCCGGAATCTAAATACTTTTGCATTAGCTGGGGGCTATACCCTTGAGCTGCTAAGAGCTGAGTAGTCAGCACAACATTCTGCGGAAAAGCTTGCAATAAGTTCTGTATCTTAGACATAGATAACCTTGTAGTATATCTATATTGTATACATCAAACTATCTAGTGTCAAGAGGTATAAAGCTCAAAATCTATGTCACTCTATATTACATTGCCATTACCCACTTCCTGCACCGAAGAGACCCATCTTGCCTCATATGTGTTTGAACTAATAATCTAATCACTCCCTAGCACCCCTCTCCCTAAGCAACCTGACTATTTCCGTGCAGTTGTCTATAAGGTAACTATTGCCATTTTGAGTTTCTCTCTGCAGTTTCTTAATTGCATAGGATAATACACTACTACCATATCTTGTTATAGCATTTACATCAGCTCCTTTTGAAACAAGAAGCTGCACTCCTTTTATATAACCGCTCTCAGCAGCTAGGTGCAAGGGAGTATAATCACGTATGTTTCTGCTATTAACATTAGCACCATGTTGTAGTAACAATGCGATCATTCTCGCAAAACTATCGCCTAAATGTGACGCACTATGTAGCGCATTATTACCTTCAATATCTCCTATATTTGGATCAGCGCCTTTTTGTAAAGCAAGTATTGCTAGATCGAAGTACCAACGACGTACAGCCCAGTGTAATACCGTAATACCCGAACTGTCTTTCTCGTTGATATTTATGCTTCTGCCTACTTCATTTGCTATAAGCTCTCTCATAGTATCGAGCTCACGAATCGTAGATGGCTTTATGAGTTTTAAAAGTGGGTTTTGCATGTGGCGCCTCATATATTTGTGATGTGTTTTGTAATACTATGTATCTTAAATATATCTTATATTAATCTAAGATCTATCTTAGAGATATCTCAAAGAGATGTCAATATCATTTTGTTAAAAAAGACTAAATTTCATAAAAAATACCGAGAAGTGCAAGGATGCAACTTCAATAATTGACATCAAGGCTTACGGAAGTTATTGTGAGTTGGTAGAAGCTCATTTAGGAATTTTTTAATATGTCAGAAGGTAAAAAACAGAATCTAGAAAAGCAAGTGATTGTCAGAATGACTAACGAAATGCTAAAGGAGCTAGACAGGCACGCAAAAGAAATGGGTGGTATTTATAGAGCTCACCTGATTAAAATGGTTCTTCAAGAATGGATGACAAAACGTGATAAAGAGAATAACAAGGATAAATAGCTATCTATCCAGCATCCCTATCCATAGCTTATAGACATTAATTCCACAACTCTGCTATAAAGCCATCAACTAAAAACTAAAGTAATACAGACAAAGCCCCCAGCCAGTTTTCATTAAATTAGATTTTTTTTGCTCTCCAAGCCAAGCCACGTCATCTACCACATCCTATCAATTCAATGTTTTAGCTAAAAGAGGCGATTAGCATCCCTCTTTTGAAGTTTCACGCAATGAAAAAGTCTACGAAATTGCTTCGGCTATATCAAAATCCGAGATAAAATACCTACAGATTAAAGGCAAGAGCGCACTTCCGCAAGTTGGCCGTAACCGTCCACTTGCGCGCGCTCAAAGAATCGTAAAAGTTTTTGATTTGAAGGATTATCATGGCAATCTATAGCGTCAATTTATCAGAAATCAGTAGAGGAAGCGGCGAGAACGCTATTAAGTCTGCAGCTTATATTTCAGGTACTAAGTTGACCTTGAAGCTGGTAAACCCATTTACTAGAGCTGAGAGTAAACAAACATGGGATTTTAGTGGTAAGCCTGAGTGGTCTATAGCGTGATACTCGCTCCCGATAGCTCTCCAGAGTGGGTTTTGGATAGAGAGAAACTTTGGAATAGAGCTGAGAACTTTGAGATAAGCGATGTTGCCAGAGCTGGGAGAAGGTTCATGGTGGCCTTACCGAGAGAACTTACTCAGGAACAGAACGTAGAACTTGCTAGAGAATTTGCTCTTGAGTATCTCGTAAATCACGGAATGGTGGTTGACCTGAATATACATTACGATAACGAGCGTAATCCTCATATGCATCTACAGATGACTACCAGAGATCTTGTTACTGATACTGCAGGTAATACGAGCTTCTCTGTGAGTAAAAACCGCAAGTGGGGCGCAATACCATTCATTCACTATCTTCGCGAAGGAGTAAGTTCTGTAATCAATCGTCATCTAGAGCTTCACGGCCACCTAGACAGAGTCTCGCATCTGTCACACAAGGCAAGAGGCATTGAGCTAACTCCAGGTATCCACGAAGGAGCAGCTCGTCATATGAGCGCGGCAGAGAGGCGTGAGATGAATGAAGCGATCTTAGCAAAGAATGCAGCTGCTATTCGTAATAATCCCGAGCTGGTGTTCCAAAAGCTCTCTGTCAATAAGCCTGTGTTTACGAAGGAGGATATAGCGAGAGTGCTATCTGATGCTTTATATCGTGATATGGAGATCGAGCCTTCGGATAGAGCGCAAGTGGGTAACGGTAGCACCCAAGAAGACGCTGACACTGAGCAAGGTAAGTATGGCAACGAGTCTCTAAGCCAGCAATATGCCAATGAGTTCATGATAGCCTATCAGAATCTCCTTGGCTCAAGCGAAATAAAGCTGGTCAATCCATGTGATTTGCGAGGACGTACACTCTATGCTCTGACTAAGAGAATTGAGCTCGAGGCTAGATTTGTCAATACCGTAGAAGAGCTTGGATCTGGCAACAATCATGACATCGGCATCTCAAAGGCTGATATCGAAAAACATTCGATTGGTGAGATCGTCAGTGATAGCCTTAAAGGTATTGGTGCAGCAATAGGCTTGTCCACCGCTCCTCATAGTGATACTCATACCTTCACCGAAGAGCAAAAAGCAGCCATTGTCTCGATAGTTAACGGTAGCGACATAAGTCTCCTCGAAGGCTTCCCGGGATCAGGCAAAACAGCTACCATGCGCGAGATAGTGAGACAGTGCAGAAAAGCCGGTTATCGTGTTATAGGAACAGCTACAAGCGCAAGTGCCGCTGAAGTTCTTGGGATAGAGGCTGGTATTGAGTCGAAGAACATATCACGACTTCGTAAGGAATGGCAACTTGCAAAGAATAGTGAGATTGAACAAGGATCTGATAAACATGACTTTGAACTCGTGCTTAGAGCTGATTATTACAAAGAAGATCAATATCGTAAGTTTGGCGCTTCTCTAACAAATAAGGACGTCCTCATAATAGACGAAGCTTCTATGGTAGAACTCGCCAATATGGACTATCTGCTCAGTGAAGTAAGGGCAGCAGGTGCTAAAGCTATTCTGATAGGTGACAATAACCAACTAGCAGCTATTGGTATGACTGGGGCATTCAAGAAGGCTAGCCAGATAGTGGGTTCAAACAAACTGATTTCAGTGATGAGGCATAAGGCTTCAGATTCTTCAGATGTAGCGGGCGTTGATGTCGCGCTCAAATACAGAGAAGCTACCAAACTGCTAGGCCAGTACAAAGTAAACGAAGCTCTGGATATTTATGAAGGACTGGGTGTTTTTAACATACACACAACAAACATCGATGCCAAAGCCGCTTTGGTCAGAGATTACGTAAATGGCTATATAGAATTGGTAAAACATCTCTCTCAAGATAACCTATCATCAACCAAATCTCTTGTAATAGGCGCCTATACCAATGCTACAGTAAATCACTAACGCATCTATCAGAGAACATCTAAAAGCCGCAGGTATCTTAAAAGGCGGAGCAGTAACCTTCAGATCAGGCAATGAAACTATAGAGCTGACCAAAGGCGAGCAGATAGTATTCTTAGAAAACAAGCCAAAGTTCCAACGTTACTACGGAGTACTCAACGGCGAAGTAGGAACTGTTCTAAACTTCACTGAGCATCCTGATGAATTTGGCCGCGGAGTCTTTACAGTACTCGTTCATAAAGCTGACGGTAGCAAAAGAGTCGTCACTATAAGTACCAAAGAAAATACATACTCGGCTAGATTCAAACACGGTTATGCAATAACGGGCTACAAACTGCAAGGTGATACTGCAACTCACATGATGGTCTACTATGAGTCAGTCATAGGCTATGAGGCATTTAACGTACTGATGACGAGACATAGGGAGAGCGTAAGGCTGTATGCGGCTGAGGAGACTCTGGAAGATGTGCTATATGGCAAAATAAGGAGTGATGACAGAGACGGTGTGCTAGACGACACCGAAGATAACATCAAAGCCGCAAGAGCGAAGTATAACATAGAAACTTATAGGCTGAATGACTCTGCGGGAGAAAATAACACCAATAAATCTAACCAAACCAAATTCCCAATTTGGCGCATAGGTCTTACTGCCGCAATATCCAGAAGAGTGGATAATAGCTTCAGCATAGATTACGCAGCAAAAGAACTTTTAAGTGAGAATGAGAAAGCTATCAAAAGCTACATCGAATCACGAGAGCTTACTTTTGCCTTGAGGTCAAAGCTTGAAGAATGGAGGGCGCGAGCCTTTACTCCAAAGCTACTTACAAAGCTAAAGCTACAAAAGTCAGACATAGACCATTATGCTCTTCTCAAAAACTATGATTATGACTCTAATCATAAAACTATATGGGACAATCTCCCAAATTCAAACCTTGCCAAAGAGGAGTTGCAAGCAATATTTGATGAGATGACAAGCGCAAAAGGCAATCTCAAAAACTATGCAAAACTGATATGCGATAATTATGATAGTTCAGTAGGTACAGGCGCTGATAAAAGCAGTAACAGAGGTCTTGCAGTTAGCGACTTAGTAACGCAGCTTGGTATCAACTACGAAACTCTCCAAAGACATGCCGGTTATAGCAACTACAGCTATTACTTCAAAGAGAAGGCGGATAGTAATAGTGACAGAGACTCCATAATATCAAATCCGCACTTTACCTCAATGATCAAGCTATTTGAAGCCATTGCTCGTGATAGTAACAAAACGGTAATTGACGAGTCTGCTCTACAAACAATAACTGACATTCAAAATAACCATGCAATAATCACTGAGCACATAAGCAACACGAAGCTACAACTACTCAAAGCCAAGGAAGAGCTGACCAATATTCAAACCAAAGATAAGACTGCAAAAGACAAAATCGACAACCTTACTACATTTACCACCAAACTCTTTCCTGAGTACCTATCTCGTATCTATAGCGCCAATCCAACCGACGTAATAACCAAATGGAATGTCTTGGTCAAAGAAAATGGCGGAGAAAACGCTTTAATATCTAGCCTTACAAGTCGTATATCCAATAACCCCAAACTACTTGGCAAATTAAGAGGCGTAGGTTTAGGCTATATCCTTGGCATTACGGAACAAAGACAGAATGCCATAGCCAATCTCGAAGTCATCTCAAAACGATTCAAGGAATATGAATCAGGCAAGAGAAAGCTAGCTGAATTGAAGGATCATATAGCCTCAAGCGAATATAGTGACATGTAAGTCCTGCTAGGCGTAAAAACTAAAGAAGTCCTGACGCTAGAACAAGCCATGCCAAGTAAAGCCGAGGATAAAATCCTGAATGAGCTAACGGAGATTTTTGCTACTTCAAACAACCATCAAAGCTTACTGCCACTCTCGCTCTACGACCGACTCAAAGAATTTGCCAACCAAGACGAAGTACAAAGCCTCGTCTACGAACACTACAATTATGAACAGGATTACGTTCAGGATAAGTCGACCAATATAAAAGATATCGCCAACCAATTAAGTCGTAAAACCGCCAGTAATAAAAAGCCCTATAATCCACGCATCACTTACGAACAAGTCAACTCTCACCTAACCCAAATCCACTTTGAGCAAATCTTTCGCGAGCTCGCTTACCAGATAAACGAAGACGAGCCAAAAATAACAAGAGCAGGAGATTGGATTAACTGCGGAAGTTTAGGGATGAACATCAAGAACGGAACATGGAAGAGGTTGTCTAGCAATGAGAGTGGTAATATTTACAGCTTCGTATCACTTAGCACGGGTTATAACAAAACTGAAGCTCTTGGGTTTGTGGCAAGCAAGGTGGGGCTACATCATGAGTATGATGCTACAGATAAATACGCTCTCCATAAGCCAGCTCCGGATAAGGCGACGACAAGACCAAAAGAAAAGGCAGAAGCGGCAACAGCAAATGAATGGACAGCCTGCAGCATAGTGCCTGATGATGCAAAACCAATGAATCCGCAAAAGGATTTTCCTTGGATGCTTAAAACTCACGATGTAGCAGGCCTATACGAATACCAAAACATCGAGAACAATCTCATAGGCGGCACAATACGCTTCATCAATAAAACCACCAAAGACAAGCAAGTCATACCTTATGCTTACTGCAAAAACGAATCAACAAACCAAAGCTCATGGAGATTCAAGGGCTTTACTGACCATGGCTATAAACCAATATATGGCTTCGAAAAGCTAAATCACGACAAACGCACCATCCTCATAGTCGAAGGCGAAAAGACCGCAGATGCAGCACAGAAACTATTTCCCGAATATGCCGTTATGTCATGGCTAGGTGGAAGCAGTGCGGTTGATAAGGTGCATTGGGTGCAACTAAAGAACCGCAATGTCGTCATCTTCCCTGATAATGACCTACCTGGCTTCGATGCTGCGGTGAAAATACTGAACCATATTAACATAGCAAATGACAAAATAGGTTATGCTTCAGTGGTTGACCTAGCTACCTTTGGCAAAGGTCACAACCCATTCCCAGAAAAATGGGACTTGGCAGACGAACTACCAGAAGGCATAACAATCAGTGACATCAAATACGCTATCGAATCAGCTAAAGAGCGAGGTAGAAATCATCTAAACTTTGAGCTACGCGGCAAAGCTCTGGAAGCAACTATTGCTCAGCTATCAACACCCGAGATGCTTGAACAATACAGATATCTCGAAGCCAAGGGCGTAATTTCCTACAGCCACGAATTCCTGAAGCCCGAACATGGACTATACAGAGATACGTTGGCTTGCCTCGTGCCTCAAGTAACAAGTCAAGAATCCCAAAAAGACTTCATAACCGCCCTAGAAAATAAATACGACGAACTGCTAAGCAAATATAATACCTCGAGCGCAAGCTATCTGGAGCATTACGACTCCATACACCAAAAGCACGAGAAAGTCCTAGAGGCCGACGGTAAAGACCGAGTAGAGCTATACAAAACAATGGTGAGAGATGTTACACTGCTTCATGGCCTTGAGCTAAACAGCAGCGCAGATATAGCTATAGATTCAAGCAAACGACAATTACCAAAGCTTACCAAAACTCATTGTTCCATGATAGCGGATCAAGTCTATAGCGCCATCGACAGCTACAAACGTCCATTTAGCAAAAGGATGCAGAGCAACGATCTTACTACTCAGGAAAAAATCCAAATTGCTGAAACTATTCACGCCAAAACAACCGACACAACCTTCTTGCAAGACCTAGCAGAAGCACAAACTATAGAGCCCGTGATAACAAGAGGAATGCTGAGACGCAACATAGGTCTTGCCTTCGATAGAATAGTCCAAGTCGGAATATCGAAACAATCAAATCCAAACAAACAACTAGCTGTCCACTCAGAAGACGTCGAAACCATAAGACAAGGAGCATTCAAAGAAGCGTTAGAATTGTGGCTGATCAGCGACAAGCAATCCTTATCAAATACTGAATACGAGTTGTATATGCACAGTGCTGTCTTCGAGTTAAAAGCAACCCGCATACTTAACAGCTCATCGGACTTTGACGTAGCGCAAATAGCTGGCCATAATATAGAAAATAACCCATACAGTGAAACAATCGCCTCCATAATTAGCCATCAGGAAATTTACATAAACGAGCAAGGCAAAATTTTTAGACCACAAAACAGACTTGCCAATATCATAGACAAGCGCGATTTAGTCATGACAGCCAATCAAATTTTTGAAGCAAGAAACAAAAGAATCGAAGAAACCCTAAACCGCAACACCCTAATCCCGAAAGCTACAAACGAAACTGAAGAGCTAACAAACCGCATCTTGGCCGAACATATAACTGACCACGAGATGATCTACGGCAAAGGTAACATTACGACTGAGAAGTTTGCATCCATGCACGAGATTGCCAAGTATGAAGTATCTCTAGAGATAGCTATAAGGCAAGAGTGGGATAAAGAAGAAGCCGAAGCTCACAAAACTCAAAAAGCCAATGTCGCAACTAAAGGCCTATCCAAAAAGCAAATAGCATGCGATATAGATTCATCCATAGCTGTTGCAAGGCACAGGATGAGGAGTGAGATGAATGAGGTTGAGCATCATAATACATATGAGCATAACAACCATAACCAACACGCAGCCATAGACCACGACATAGCTCACTATCATGTGGACTCCTATCAAGCCTCACTACGCCAAATTGCCACAGATCACCACGCTCATATCCATGACCATATCGCCCAAGTCAAAAATACCCAAGCGCAGCTAGAGCAATCAAACCGCGAGCTGGAGTCGCAAAAACAAATACATCACGCCAGAGGCGCGGATATGGGAATATAAAGTATGATTTTGTAACACCTTGCATGTGTAATGTGTATGCTATATACATTTTGTATAGAGAGTTTTTTATGGAAAGCTAAAAAAATCTGAGGTTTGCAATGAGGAGCAGTGTATGAACAACATAGTATTAATCCTGATTTTTATTTTTTGTACTACAAGTAGTACAATTGCCGCACAATCAAACAATATTGAGAATTCTTCAATGACCAAGATAAAGAAAGATTTAATCATAGATTTAGTATCGCCGCTTATTGCCAGAGAAAAATATATCAAGGAGTATCAAAAAGGTGGATTTACAGTTGTAGGCGTTACTCTTGCAGTTAGTGATGGATACGACAAGACAATGAAGACTATTAGCGAATGGGACGAGCGTTTTAAGGCAAGAGGCAATGAGTTACTTCTGATCAGGAAAGTAGATGATATTCATATCGCCTATGAACAAGATAAATTAGGCATTGTCTTTCATTTTCAAAATTCAAATCCTCTAGATGATAATATTGACCTAGTTGATGAATATTATGCTCGCGGTGTGCGGGTGATGCAGCTTACATACAATGCAAAAAATAGCTTTGGATCCGGATGCGAAGTCAAAATCGATACTGGCTTAACGGAGCTCGGACATCTATTAGTACAGCGCATGAATAAGGTTGGGATGCTAATTGATGTGTCTCATGCCGGACACAAAACCGCTCTTGATATAATTACAGCTTCAAAAAAGCCTGTAATTTTATCTCATACAAATGCTTATGCTCTATGCCCTTCTGATAGAAATGCACCAGATGATTTACTTAAGGCTATTGCAAAAAGCAACGGGGTTATAGGCCTTAACGCCTTTTCTCCTTTAATTACAAAAAATGCCCCTCAGGCTAGTTTAGACCAACTTTTGGATAATCTGGATTATATAGTAAAATTAGTAGGAATAGACCACGTTAGTTTGGGACTAGATTACTATACCGGACAATGGCCGTATGTTACCGATGAAGAGGCTATAAGAAACTATAATTTAAATATTAAAAAGGGCGTATGGAATGCTAAAACCTATCCTAAACCACCTCATAAATACGCATCAGGAATAGAAACGCCCGACAAAATCAAGAACCTAAAGCCAGCTCTGCTTAAAAGGGGCTATAGCGAAGAAGACGTAGAGAAAATTCTCGGAAAGAACCTGATACGTGTTTTTGCGGAAGTGTGGCGGTGAAATAGGGAGTGGCATTAGACTCAAATGGCTACAACAAAATCCTCAAAGCAAGAGCAATAAGAATAGCTCCAGTAGCGCGTTCTATCCAGTGCTTGATTGAATAGAATTTCATGCGAGTAGCTTTACCGGATAAACAAAAAGCAACGAAACTAAACCAGATAAGAACTTCGAGGAAAATCATAATGGCGTAAATCATCAAGACACTGGGCGGAGTTGATAAATCAATCATGGCAGATAGTATGCTAACAAAGAATAGTATCGTCTTCGGATTTAGAATCGACGTCAAAAAACCGGAGACAAAAGCTTTCGTTATCGTTATATCCTTCGCATGTTCGAAATTACCTACCGAAGCAGACGACTTTTTGGCAAGTAGCCCCTTGCATCCTATATAAAATAGATAACCCGAACCACAATATTTGATTATCAAAAGTAGGTACGTACTCTCTGCTATAATGATCCCAATACCCAGTAGAGTATATGTAACATGCACAAGTAAGCCAACAGAAACACCAAGAGCTGCGGCTAACCCGGATTTGCGGGAATATACCAAACTATTGCGCACAACCATAGCAAAATCAGGTCCGGGGCTAATGGCGCCAACGACAACAACAAGCGCTACGCTTAAGAGAGATGGTAGGTACTGGGCTAGTTGATCCATATAATTTCTACATCAATTATTTATCGATTTTTCAGATAGGCAACGCTATAAGAAATAGCTCTTCCTAAGAAATACCACGCAAACAGTCCGCAAATTCCTAACTCCAAAGCTTTATATTCTTCGGCTAGTTGTGGCATCTCGTAACTCATAAAGCCAAATACATATTTTATAGAAAAGAATGACAGTAACAAGGTAAGTGTTAGCCATGAGCCATTTAGCCTAACAGACATTTGCTTTTTTAGAATCTCAAAATTCTGATGCATTGCATGCATATAGCCTATTACTAATCCGAATAATGAGCATAATGCATAAGCAGTTAAAACTCTAATATCTGCCGCAAATATCACCTCCGCCTTAAAAGCCATAAGAATAACCGGAATTATAAAAAGCCTAGGCAGCCAAACTACGCGTGGTTTTGTTGCAGCAAAACCGATATAGATGATTTCGGCAAATATGATCCAGACCCACCATGGAGTACCGCTGATTATAGATAGCATTCTTTGTTGTCCGATTTTTCGTGTGATTTTATAGAGAAAGTGGGGTTTTGGCAATCGGATTTACTTAGCGAAAGATCTCTAAGATTATTGACTCCTGTCCTCAAATCCCTTACAATAGCCTTAAACACATAAAAGGTTTCCATATCATGTACACTACTCTCTAAAGGTAGCTCCTGCCGATTTATTTAGGGGCAAGGTAATTTCCTTAATTAGAGAGGCGACATGATACATAAACCCATAAAACTCCATAATATATCGCTTCAATTCCCGCATAAAACCTGCTTTGAGGACTTCAGCGCCGAAATCCCTTATGGAAGTCGTATTGCCATTATAGGACGTAATGGTAGTGGTAAATCCACACTGCTTCAAGTCATAGCTGGTCTATCTTCTATTCATGAAGGCTTGCTTGAAACTCCACCAGGAATGGTGGTAGGATATGTACCTCAAATACCAGAAGGTTTTGATGCCCTGAGCGGTTCTCAGAGATTTAACGCAAGCCTGTCAGAAGCGCTAAGTACTGATCCTGACATTCTATTGCTAGACGAACCTACTAACCACCTAGATCGCTCTAACCGTAAATCACTGCTGCGCCATTTGCAGAATTATCATGGTACTTTGATAGTAGTTTCTCACGATGCTGAACTACTCCGCACTTGCGTTGATACTTTGTGGCATATAGATCAGGGAAAAATTCGTATTTTTTCGGGTAACTATGATGATTACTTGCGCGAAGTCAAACTCAAGAGAGCATCAATTGAAAGCAACCTTATAAGGCTAAATCGAGATAAACAGGAAATGCATAACAAACTGATGCAAGAGCAACAGAGAGCTTCAAAAAGCAAGGCAAAGGGAGAGAAAAGCATCGATCAGCGTAAATATCCTACTATCGTAAGTAACGCTAAAGCCGGCAGAGCTCAGGAAACTTCTGGGAGCAAGAAATTCGCCATAGACCAAAGAAAGCAGCATTTAACTGAGCGGCTTGAGGATTTGCGCCTACCTGAAACCATAGTTCCTAAATTTGCACTTGCTTGTCATAATACAGGGGCGCATACTCTTGTTCAAATCTCTGGCGGCTGTGTAGGTTATGCACCAAACAACTACGTACTATCAAACATAAATCTCTCAGTTTTTGCTTGCAGTCGCGTTGCTATTATAGGCAATAATGGCAGTGGCAAAACAACCCTGATTAGAGCTATTTTAGGAGATGGGCAGATACACAAAAGCGGAGAATGGTATATCCTAAAACCAGAAGACATAGGTTACCTTGATCAGCATTACAGCACTCTAGACCCAGAGCTCTCAGTATTTGAAACTATATCAACTTTAGCGCCACATTGGTCAATAACCGAAGTCAGGAAACATCTCAATGATTTCTTGTTCCGTAAGAACGAAGAGGTCAGTGCTCTGGTATCAACTCTTTCCGGCGGCGAAAGGGCTCGCTTAAGCCTCGCTCAGATTGCCACCAAAACGCCTAAGCTGTTGATACTGGACGAAATAACCAACAACCTTGATTTAGAGACCAAGGGTCATGTGCTGGAAGTTCTTAAAGAATATCCAGGTGCTATGGTCGTTATCTCTCATGATGAGGAGTTTTTGGATGAGATTGGGGTGGATGATAGAGTCGAAGTCTGCGCAGGCAAGTAATACATAGATTGCTGCCAGCCATAAAATATGCCACAATGAAGCAAAACTAGAAATAAAAAACAATGACAAAAACACCCACAGTTTACATGCCATTCATTACCGAAGATGATATAGACGAGATCATCTCCGACTTTGCTGCTCATAATTGGAATAAACCTCGCTCTACTTTTGAAAGCTACTTGAGTGATCAACAAAAGGATGAGAGACGCGTCTGGCTCGCTTGGCGTGGAGATGATTTAGCTGGCTATGTTACTTTAAGCCTCAACTCAAAGTACGAGCCATTCAGAGAAGCATCAATACCGGAGATCATGGACTTAAACGTCCTGCCGCCATTTCGTAATAATGGTATTGGCTCGAGTCTGCTAGACTTAGCCGAAAAAGAAGCTTTTCAAGCGGGTGATAAGGTAGGTCTCGGGGTCGGTCTTTATGACGGCTATGGCGCGGCTCATAAGCTCTATATATCGCGGGGCTATATGCCGGATGGTTTGGGTATTACCTATGACTATAAGCGAGTTGCTTATGGAGAGCGGGTGGCGCTGGATGATGATCTCGTGCTTTGGATGGTGAAGGGTAAACCCATAGGAGATGTTTCATGACTATTACCAGCCACCCACCTCATCCATTCAATATTACCCCCGAACTTGCGAGTCGCCTCATCACCGAGCAATTTCCGGAGCTCACCTACCCATTACTTCAGTTGAAAAGCAAGGCCATGATAATCGCACCTATAGGCTCGGGAATGAGCTACTTATTCGTATGCCAACTGCTGAATCCTACGCACTGAAGGTGCCGAAAGAACAAGAGCTACTGCCAAAACTTCAGCCTCACTTGAGCTTAGATATCCCCGTACCAATCAAGATGGGAGTTCCTTCCAAAGACTATCTATATCCATTTTCTATATACAAATGGTTAGATGGAAGAAGCCTTAATCTACTAACGCTGGACAGCGAAACAATAGAGCAACTTGCATTTGACTTAGCAAAATTCCTGAAAGAACTCCAGAGCATAACAGATGTTGATGGTCCTGAGCCTGGCCAGCATAATTGGTGGCGAGGTGACCATGTGAGCGTTTATGAGAAGGGTGCAAGAGAGCAAATAGCTCTTCTGGATAGAATAATAGACAAAAAGGATGCAATCAATTTATGGGAGAGTGCATGTAGCACCAGATGGAACAAGCAAGCCCTATGGGTTCATGGTGATTTTGCTATTGGCAATATGCTGATGGACAACAATAAGCTCTCTGCTGTTATTGATTTTGGTGGCATAGCCATAGGTGACCCTGCTTGCGATTTGGTAATAGCTTGGACTTATTTATCCGGTAAGGCTCGTGATATCTTTATAAGCGAGATGGATTTGGATGAAGATACGTGGCTAAGAGCCCGCGCCTGGGCTTTGTGGAAGGCGACTTACGAACTTTGCCAAATAGAGGATAAAGATAGTCTAGATGGTTTCGCGCAAAGAAGAATCATCGAAAATGTGCTACGGGAATGAGAGGTTATTCAAACCGCAACCATAAGCTTCGCCTTTGATCAGGTTCCTCAGAGGCAAAAATAAATCATCTGGCAAATCGTCCACTCCAAACCATTCCCACTTCTCAACCTTATACGGCTCGAGGTTTACTACTTCTTGTTCTTCGGGTAGCTTTGCCTTCACGAAAACTGAGATGTAATGCTTATCGTCTTCGATGAAAACGTTATTGGTAATAGCCACAAACTCAAATCCTTCTATTTTCAGACCCGTTTCTTCCTCAAGCTCCCTGGCAGCACATTCTTCAAAGCTCTCACCAAACTCAAGATGACCGCCGGGAGGAGCCCAACTTGAATGTCCATGTGAGGCAATGCGTTTGCCCAGTAATATTTGGTTATCTTCGTTGAAAATAAGGACGCCGAGTCCGACTAGGGGTCGTTTTGTCATAAAAGTACCAAAAAATTATTTCTTAAAATCCCGAGTTAGGCATTTTCAAAAACTCTAACTCTTTATCCGTAGATTGCCTACCCAAAATTTCATTGCGATGAGGGAATCTGCCGAACTTCTCTATGATGTCCATATGCATTTTTGCATAGTTTTGTATTTGTGGGCTATAAGCAAATAGCTTAAAACCTAGCTTTTGATTTTCGAGGTTTTCGCTATGCATGAGAGGCATATAAAGAAACTGCTTACGATCATTACTCATGTCTTCCTTTGAACTCTTGGCCTACGCCCTATGCGAGACAACAGAAGAAAAGCAAGAGCTGAACTCAATACAAGAAATTACCAACACAGATCAAAAAGAAAAACTGCTCTTGCTGTTCGTCCAAAACAAATTGCGAAGACAAGATAATTGGCTCCTTATCTACGACAACGTTGAATCATTCGAGCATATTCGTAAATTCTTCCCATATGATGTAAAGGCTTGGGGTAAGGGAAGAGCTATCATCACCACAAGAAATAGCAATATTTCAGTTAACAGCTACATACCGCCTAAGAACGTAATAACCATAGCAGAACTCACCGAACCTGAAAAACTTGAGCTCTTCTGTAATATTACAGGTGCATGCATAACTCAACAAGGACAAGGTAGAGCATCATCAGAGAATGAAGGGAGTGGCATAAAAGCATTCCTGACTCGTCCTCCCATCATTTCCGTTGGATATCTCAACTGCCGCTTAATACATCAAGGAAAGCGGTATAAGCTATACTGAATATCTCAAATCCATCGATTCCATGGATGAAAAGTTCACAAGCCTGCAAGAAGATATACTAAAAGATGCCAGCGAATATTCCAAAACCCGTTATGAGATTATCACTCTCTCACTCAAGCGTATCATGGAGATGAATCCTGAATATAAGGACTTACTACTATTTATAAGTCTCATTAACTCCCAAAACATACCAACCGAATTGCTTGATACCTATAAAGACAATAATCTAGTCACTAATTTTATTCGAGAACTAAAAAAAGTATCCTTTATAACCACTACAGCATCTACTGCTTCAAGCAATAAAGTGCGCACCTTCTCAGTACACCGCAGTACGCAGGCTATATAATGCTGACCTATCTGATCAAAGAACTTGGCTTAAGTATACATACCAGTACCAACTCAAATAAAGACAATGACAGAGACAAGGACTCTATATCTCCAATAGCAGGTAGCCTAGAGAAATACATGAATCGCGAATTGGTCAAATATTATCCTGAAGAAATAGAGCTATTTGTCGTACATGCTGAGAGCTTTCTAAGCCACAAAGACCTTCTTACAGAAAGTATTCAGGCTGATATAAGCTTCCAATTGGCAAAGTATCATTTCTTCTTGGGTAATTTTGATGCGGCCAAAACACTTGCTACATCAGGACTTGCAACATCTTCAAAATTATACGGTGATAATAGCCCTAAGCTTGCACGAAGCATTATACTCCTTGGAGATATATGTAGAGGAATGGGAGAATATAAGGAAGCTGAGAATCTTACAGCTAAAAGCTATGAAATCTATAAATCCAACTACGGCGACGATAACATAGACGCAATAAGAGCAAAGATTCACTTAGGAGTGGTATACAAGCATCTAGGGCAATATGAAAAAAGCAAAGAAACGCTCGAGGTTACTCTGAAGCCATACCAAAGCCATTATGGCGAAAATCACATCAAAATAGCCAATATCTTAGTCAACTTAGGTGCCGTCTACAAACACATGGGTTTCTTTAAAGAAACTATAGCACCGCTTGAGCAGGGCTTAGCCATATACAAAAGCAATCTAGGCGATGATCACGTAAAAGTTGCCTGGACTTTGACAATCCTAGGCGATGTATATAAATGCAACGGAATGTACGAACAAGCGAAAAGTGTAATAGAGCAAGGCTGTAATATCTACAAAAATCATTTCGGGGACAATTATATCAAGATAGCTTGGACTTACGTAAACCTGAGCGAAGTCTATAGAGACCTCAAGGACTACAAAAAAGCAGCTGAGCTATTGGAAAATGCTCTAGTAGTTTACAAAGAACATTACGGAATCAAGCATCATAAGACCGCCAGAGTCATAAGAGACCTTGGCGAAGTATATCTCAAAAGCGGTAACTGTGCAAAAGCAGAAACTCTTTTAAATGAAGCCCTCGTTATATCCAAGGCCGAAAACCACCCTGATCAGTTTAAGTGCCTTGAATTACTTTCTGACCTCAACCTAGCCCAAAGCAAGAAAGCAAGCGACCCGAAACAAAAAGCAGTATACACGGCAAAGGCTAGAGAATACCTAGCACAAAGCGTGCAAGTAGCCAAGAAACTCTTACCACACGATGCGCCGCACTTGAAGAGAGTTGAGGCTAAGTTGACTGAGTTAGTTGGTAA
>Ga0206836_10075_pt1 | contig 27111 bp, 12 predicted proteins | sample Alteio_BWOrgCont_28_FD_152871 | JGI IMG/M metagenome (GOLD analysis project Ga0206836, IMG submission 152871) | Enriched cells from forest soil in Barre Woods Harvard Forest LTER site, Petersham, Massachusetts, United States -... | ecosystem: Environmental > Terrestrial > Soil > Temperate forest >...
TGAATAACAATTGCGTTAAAGATCCCGGTGACCCTGGCTTGGCACAACGCATTATCTCCTTTTCAAAATATACTGATTCATTCCTGGTAGCCGTAAGCGACTCCGGTTATTATTCTGCTCAAATAGATACCGGGACATATAATATAGGTATTACTCATCCATCAGTATATTGGGGTACCGGCAATTGTGGCACTTCGCAGGTCAATATAGCAGTAAATGTAGATACCATCATCTCATTTGCCCAGGATGCCCTTGTGCTGGCGCCATACCTTGTTTTAGATGCCGTGGCCCCACCGGTTCACTCAACGCACGCTCCGGCAACTTATGCTCTAAGTTATTGTAACACCGGCACTGCCCCGTTTGTTGGTACAATTGTAGTTACTATAGATACCATGGCGCACGTGTCTTCATCGTCTCCACCATGGCAAACACCACAAATTGGTAACCGGTATGTTTTTAAAGTCGATACTTTAGGCGTTGGCCAGTGCGCGTCACTGGAAATGTTTTATACTGTTAATTATAACAGCACCACCATAGGCCGTAGCTTATGCATTAATGCCAATGCCTTACCCGATACTGCCGAAATTCAATCACCGGCCTGGGACCGTTCAAACCTATTAGTACATGGCGCTTGTAACTCTGCCCAGGATAGCATCACCTTTACCTTGCAAAATACCGGCTCAGGCAATATGCAGAACTCCGAAAAAATGGTGGTGATAGAAGATAATGTAATATTGTCAACCTTTCCAATTCAACTGGCATCCAATCAAAACTATACTTTTGCCGAACCTGCCAATGGCAGTACCTGGCGCGCTACTATTCCACAAACCCCATACAATCCCTACTCATCATTTACCACTGCAGGCGTTGAGGCTTGTGGCGATAGCACATGGCACCTGGGCCATATAAATGAGTTTTCTATCAATCCGTTTTTTGGCTTTGATTATACCATTTGCCCCATTGTACAAGCCCCTTACGACCCCAATCACAAATCAGTTCTTCCCACTGGCGCAGGTGTAAACCACCTTATTGATAGTTCAACAGTTTTAGAGTATAGTATTGAATTTCAAAACACAGGTAATGCACCCGCAACCACCGTCCGTGTAGTTGATACCCTTGCAGCTTATCTTAATCCCCTCACTATTAAACCGGGCATATCAAGCTTTCCTTGTACCATGCAGTTTTTAGCCAACAACGTAGTGGCCTTTACCTTTGCCAGTATCAATTTACCCGATACTGCCGTTAGCGATACTGCCAGTTCGGGTTTTGTAAACTTCACCATCAGCCAGTACCCCGGTAACGTCAACGGCTCGGTAATAAATAACAATGCAGCCATTTATTTCGACTATAACCCGCCAATCATTACTAATACCGCAACCGTAACGCTTGGGCAACTCACTATTGAAGATGTGCAAACCATACCCGGGGGGGCTTCTTTAATGGTTAATGCCTATCCAAATCCTTTCACTAACCAAACCCTTATTAAAGTGGAAGGCGCAGCATTTAGCGAAATGGAACTAAACGTTTATGACTTAGCAGGAAGGCTTGTAAGTCAACAACGTGTTCAAAATGCCAATCAATTTATAATTGACCGTAAGGCAATCAGCAGCGGCAGTTATTTATTCGAAATAAGTAGTGCGGGGCAAACTATTGCCCGTGGTAAAATTATAGCACAGTAGTTTTAACGCTTTGTGTTGTTAGCCATAAGTCAGGGGTGTAAACCCTTGGCTTATGGCTTTTTATTTGGCAGGTCTTCATAGCCATATTCGGGCCAGTGGGTAATTCCATACAAATCTTTTTTGTGGATTAATGTAACCTTCCACAACGGTTTTCCGTAAGGACAATGTAGGGAAGCAGTTTCACAAGCTGCACATAGTATCACACGAAGCGCGATTTTTTAAATACTGGTTATGAGAAAGCTTTTACTAACATGTTGGTTATTGGTGCTCGCCGGCGGAATTGGTTACCTCTTTTGGTACCACGAGTGGAAATATAGCCTGCCAACCCCGGTTCCTCAAAACTATGTCGATGTTAAAATTGGACAGCATATTGATATAGACGGAAAAATAGCTGCTGCAAATGGCAAGCCTGCATTTATCCATTTCTTTAATCCCGATTGTCCGTGTTCACGTTTTAACGTTCCTCACTTTAATTCGCTTGTAAGAAAATACGGAAAACAGATTGACTTTTCGGTAGTAGTAGTTAACCTCAACAAAAGCAAAACATACACAGCCGCCGAAATTCAAAACAAGTTCGATATAACTGTTCCGGTTTCGTTCGATACTACTATCGAGTCGGCCTGCGGTGTTTATTCAACTCCACAAGCCGTTTTACTCGATGCCGACCGCAACATGTACTATCGGGGCAATTACAACCGTTCCCGGTACTGCAGCGATGCAAAAAGCAACTACGCACAAATGGCTATTGATTCATTATTAAATAACGATGCAAAACCGGTTTTTAGCCAATTCGCCCTAAAGGCGTATGGTTGCCAGGCTGCATTTTGTACTAAATAATCAAACATATGGAAACACTAACCACCCAAACCCAAATCCGGACCAGCTACATGGACGAGTTCCTGCATGATAACAAGGTGCAGTCCGATAAGCTGATGAACTACTTTCTTTTGGCCTTCTTTGTAGGAGGTTTAATACTGGCGCCTTTTTACGATACCTGGACTGTAGCCATAGGCGTTGGCAGTCTTTCGTTGCTGGCATATTATTCCACTAAACTGGCGTTGCCCAATTCAACACTTTACCAATATGTGGTATCGGCTGTTTTGGCTGTTTTTATGGCGCAATACATTTACGAAATGCACGGTTTGTTCGAAATGCACTTTGTTGCATTTATAGCAAGCGCCATGCTTATCACCTACCAAAACTGGAAACTTCAGATTCCACTAACGCTTTTGGTGGTTGTTCACCATGCTTCCTTTGCTTACCTGCAATATGCAGGCTACAGTAAAATTTATTTTACCCAGGTTGATTATATGAGTCTGCAAACGTTTATCATTCACGTTATACTGGCTGCAACCATTTTCTTTATATGCGGGTTATGGGCTTACCAGATTAAAAAAGCGAGCATGCGGCAAATTGAGTTAAGCTTTGAGGTAAGCAAACTAGAGGAAGAGAAAATACAGAAAGAAATGCTGAAGGCCATGAATGAAGCATTAGAGCAACGTGTATTAGAGCGCACCGCCGAACTGGAGACTACTAACAAAGAACTGGAAAGCTTTAACTACTCTATATCGCATGATTTGCGGGCACCACTGCGGATTATACAAGGCTATGGCAAGATGCTCATGAAAACAGCTGCCCATAAACTGGATGAAAGCGAATTGGAGAACATCAAAGATATGGTTGGCAATGCAAGGCGCATGGGCACCCTGGTCGATGACCTGCTCGACTTCTCAAGACTGGGCCGCACCCAACTTACAAAAACACAGGTTAATATGGGTGAGGTGGTGAAAGATGTGGTAAGGGAGATAAAAACCTCCGACCCTAATTCAGCCGAAATAACAATAACCGGCCTGGACAAAGCTAGCTGCGACCCGGTATTGATAAAACAAGTATGGGCCAACCTTATTTCCAACGCGGTAAAATACTCGCGCAAAGCTGAGAAACCGACTATCGAAATAGGCTCAACAGGGTTAAACGGCCAGCAAATGTTCTTTATTAAAGATAACGGCGCCGGTTTTGATATGGCATATGCCGACAAGCTATTTAGCGTGTTTCAACGCCTGCACAAGGTGACAGAGTACGAGGGAACTGGCGTGGGACTTGCATTAGCGCACCGCATAGTAACCAAGCACGGCGGCAAAATATGGGCCGAAGCCAAAACCAATGAAGGCGCAACATTTTATTTCACTTTATCATAATCATAAACCAATTAATTAAACCTATAAAACTCCACATTATGCAAAGCAATACCATAGATATCCTCCTTGTTGAAGACAATCCACATGAGGCAAAATTAACCATCATGAGCCTTAAAGAACACAGCCTTGATAACAGCCTGGTGCATGTGGACGACGGGGCCGAAGCGCTCGATTTCCTTTTCGCAAGAGGTAAATTTGCTGATAGGATTCACCAACCCAACCCACGCGTCGTCTTGCTAGATCTTAACCTGCCTAAGGTAGGAGGTTTAGAAGTGCTGCGCCAAATGAAACTAAACGCCAAAACAAATAATATACCGGTGGTAATTTTAAGTTCAAGCAACCAGGATAAGGATGTAATTGAAGGCTACTCTTTAGGAGCAAACAGCTACGTTGTTAAGCCAATGGAGTTTGACAACTTTACCAAAGCCATCGGCGACATAGGTTCTTACTGGATGTTGCTTAACGAATCATCAACATTGTTGATGATGGCAAAGGCAAAAATTATTGCTGATTAATTGGGAGGTGGAGTAATTAAAAATGAAAAATCAGTAAGCAGGATGGGCATTCGCTCAGTCTTGCTTACTGATTTTAAAATATGGCCGGAGGGTATACAAACATCGAAACCAAAGTATATCCTTTAAACATCGGCAAACATTTTAAATCAGTTCTCGTTAAAACACTGTATGGCACTACTTGAAGCAACCCAAAGGGCACTCGAATTGCAGGCACTGGTGGGCAAGGAATTAAATCACGGTTTAAAAATAAGGGCAATATTGCCCGCCCCTACCGAGGCGTCACTGTTCAATCGGTTTATTTTGGCAGTAAAAGACGAAACTCCAAATACCAAAATCGGTTCACTCTATTCCGACATAGCCGAAATACTTGATGCCCACAATTTTGATGTAGCCGTATTGTTTGACGGCGAATTGCCAAAACCGCGATACGAAATGCCGAACGATATAAAATGGGAATGGTATAAAATTGCCATAAACTACTAATCCGTATTCCGCATTCATCTTTGCCTGGTTTGCCTCCCAGCTAACCACAACTGACTAAAGTTTGAGCGTGTTGTGTGGCTGTTACTCAGGCGGCTTGTCCCTTTTCTACAAATCTAAATACTTGCTATATTTATAACCATGGGCAACCTTGGAAATATATACGCAACGCTCACCCCCGTAGCCATCATTTTCATTTTTGTTGAGGTCGCTCTGTGCTGGTACTATAAAAAAGACCTGATTAGCTTTGAAGAGTTTATCGCCAATTTCGGTACAGCCCTGGGCAATCAAACTGTTAATGTATTAGTTGCTGTCGGCGTGTATTTTGTTTACGGCTATCTATGGCAGCACTACCGCATTATCGATCGCATTGAAATGACCTGGTACAATTTTATACTGTTGCTATTGGGGGTCGATTTTATATTTTACTGGGTGCACCGGTGGGGGCATCATATCAATATTATGTGGGCAGCGCATTCGCCCCACCACTCAGCCGAGGAAATGAACTTTGCCGTGGCTCTGCGTGCCAGCGTAACACAACGCCTTTTCTCATTCTTCTTTTTTTGGCCATTAACCATTATCGGTTTTAGCCCCATTGATATTTATGCCATGACGGGCATTCACCTTTTCATTGCATTTCTACACCATACTGAGTTAGTTCCAAAATTGTGGAACTGGGTAGAGTATTTGTTTACCACCCCTTCGCATCACCGCGTGCATCACGGCGTTAACTTCAAATATCTCGATAAGAATTTCGGCGAGTTTCTCATCATATGGGATCGCCTTTTCGGAACCTTTGAACAAGAACAGGAAAAAGTAGTATACGGTATGTACCACGGTCCCCAATCCTGGAATCCCATCAACATCAACTTTCATTACTACCGCACATTGTGGGGCGACGCCGTAGCCGCACCTTTTGTCATTGACAAATTGAAGATTTGGTTCATGCCCCTCGGCTGGCGCCCACGCGGATTACCTGCCCTTGAACCAATTGTCGAAACCACTCCCGCTAATCAGCAAAAATACCGCACTGCCATTTTCCCCAAAGCAAAAATATACCTGGTAGTGCAATTGTTACTAGGTGTCGCCCTAATGCTTTACGTTATTAAACCCAACTCCGGTTGGACAACCCCTGAGCGATGGATAGGTGCAATTATGCTTTGGCACGCAATTGTTAACTGGAGTGGTATTCTTGAATCAAAGCCCTGGGTTTTTATTTCCGAAAACATCCGCATAGTATATAGCACCATTGCCATAATTGTATTTTGCGGTTTAGGTATTAGTTCACCAGTACTTTATGCTTTTGTTGCGCTCACGCTTCTATGCATTGGCTGGGTTTGGAAATTCTTCAGGGCTTAAGGATACCTCATTTTAACTTTCCATTAACCACTAATCCTTAAAAAAATTCTACTTTGCTTTCGTTATGCAATAATTATAAATCATAAATTTAGAATAGCTAATTCATTGTCGTTTGTATCATTTTCCGTTTCAGTCAAAATATAAAGTTATGAGTAAATCATTTTTCAGCTTCATCCTCCTGCTTTTAGTGGGCAATTTATTCGCCCAAACTGCCGATGACATTATCAATAAACATTTTGAGGCTACCGGTGGTAAAGACAAGTGGTCAAAAGTATACTCGCTGCGCGGCTCGGGTAATTATGTTATGGGCCCGGGTATGTTGGCACCCGTTACTGATATTACTGTTGCAAAGCCATTTAAAGGAATTTACGGCGATTTTACCTGGCAAGGCATGACAGGCAAACACGCCATGCGGGCCGATAGCGGTTGGAATTACCAACCATTTAGCGGCAAGCGGGATGCCGACCCTATGTCTCCTAACGAAATCCGTTCGTATAAATTATCGTCCGACCCCCAAGGCCTCTTGTTTAATTACAAAGACAAGGGATACACTGTTGAATATCTCGGGACCGATGATATGGACGGCTCAGATGTATACAAATTGAGGTTAACTACTCAACAGGGCGATATGGTTTATTACTACATTGATATGGAAACCAGTTATATTTTGAAAGAGGTAACCCGAATAAAGCTGAAGGATAAGGAAGAAAAGAACAGCGTTATTTATTCTGATTTCCGAAAAACGGATTATGGAGTAACGGTTCCGTTTTCGTTCCAAAGTGTAGATGACGATGGAAACACGCAAGGTGGCCCCGTTAACTTTAATAAAGTTGAAGTAAATACAAATGTTGATGCCTCACTTTTCGATAAACCCAAAAGCAAATAGTCCTGATTGCAAAAGATAAAGTAAAAGAGTATGAAGAACAAAATATTATATACCCTACTGGTATTAGCTGTAAGCGCAAATTGCTTTGCGCAAAAAGGAAAAGCAAAAACGTCTGCATCTACCGAGACTAAAGATGTAAAGCTTACTTCAGCCTCGCTCGGCAAAATAGAAGCCCGGCATATTGGCCCGGCTGTAACCGGTGGCCGTATTACATCTATAGATGGCGTTAATGCCGATCCGCGCATTTTATATATAGGCACTGCAGGCGGTGGTGTTTGGAAAACGACCAACGGCGGAGCCGATTTTAAACCGGTGTTTGATAAATACTGCCAAAGCATTGGCGCTGTAGCTATAGATCAAACCAACCCCGATGTTGTTTGGGCCGGCACCGGCGAGAGCAACATGCGCAACACGGTTTCAATTGGAAACGGTATTTATAAAACCACCGATGGTGGCGAAAACTGGGTGTTTATGGGCTTGCCTAATAGCGAGCACATAAGCAAAGTGATTATCCACCCTAAAGACCCTAATACTGTTTTTGTCGCAGTGCCCGGTAAACTTTGGAGTAACTCGCCTGACCGGGGTTTATACAAAACCACGGATGGCGGAAAAAACTGGGAGAAAATTTTATTCGCAAACGACTCGACCGGTTGTGCCGATTTTGCCATCAATCCCAAAAATCCGGATGTGATGTATGCCACGATGTGGCAGTTTCGCCGTAAGCCTTATGCCTTCAATTCAGGCGGCCCCGGCTGTGCAATCATGAAATCTACCGATGGCGGTAAGACCTGGAGAAAAATTCATAAAGGCATTGCAGCCGATACCATCGGTCGTGCGGCAATTGCTATTTCGCCTTCATCGCCCGATAACATGGTGGCTATTGCCGAATCGAAAAAAACAAGCCTCTATATTTCTTCTGATGGTGGCGAATCATGGAAGGAGCAGAGTGCCGATGATAACGTTTGTGCGCGTCCGTTTTATTTTAGTTGCGTGGTGGTTGACCCACTGGATGCCAAACGCGTTTACCGTCCCGCCTTCGAATTTTCGTATAGTGAAGACGGCGGCTATAGCTGGGTGCGTGCCCAAAACGACCAGGGCTGGCTGCATAGCGATATGCACGCACTTTGGATAAATCCGAAAAACACCTCGCAAATGTATGTAGGCAGCGATGGTGGTGTTTACATGAGTGTTGACCGTGGCAATAACTGGATTTATTTAAACAGTATGCCGGTGGCACAGCTCTATCATGTGCAGGTCGATGATCAAAATCCTTATTACGTGTATTGCGGTTTGCAGGATAATGGCTCATGGCGTGCCCCCTCTCAAGCCCCGGGTGGTATTAAAAATGCGGACTGGGTGAACGTAGGTGGGGGCGATGGCTTTTGGGTACAACCTGACGGTGAAGACAATAACGTTGTTTACAGCGAGTATCAGGGTGGCCACATTACGCGCCTTGATATTAAATCCAACGATGGACAAGATGTTCAGCCAAAGGCAGCCGAAGGCGACCCTAAACTGCGCTATAACTGGAATACTCCAATCGTGCGTAGCCCCACAAATAAAAAACGTCTTTACATCGGTGCCCAGTTTTTATACAAAACCGAAGACCGCGGTATTACCTGGGTTAAAATATCGCCCGATCTTACTACCAATGACCCTAACAAACAAAAGCAAGAAGAAAGCGGTGGCCTAACCAACGATAATACTTCAGCCGAAAACCATTGCACCATTTTCAACATTGCTGAATCACCGATTGATGATAAAATGATTTGGGTAGGAACCGATGATGGCAATTTACAGGTAACACAGGATGGCGGAAAGACCTGGACCAACACTTCGGCCAACTACAAACTGTGTGGTGTGCCTGCTCAAACTTGGGTTACAAGTATTGAGCCCTCGCGTTACGATAAAAATGTGGTGTATGTAACTTTCGATAACCACATGTATGGCGATATGAAAACCTATGTTGCAAAATCCGCCGACATGGGCAAAACCTGGACATTATTAAGCTGCCCTGCTTTTAAAGGTTATGCCAATAAAATAAAAGAAGACATTGTTAGTAAAGACCTTCTGTTCCTCGGCACTGAAATGGGACTCTATACCTCAATTGATGGCGGTGCTAACTGGGTCCAAATGAAAGCCCATATACCCGATTACGCCATGGTGCGCGATATGGTAATTGAGCCACAAACCAACGACCTTGTTTTAGCGGTGCACGGTAGAGGGATTTTAATTGTAGATGATATTTCACCACTGCGTAAAATTAATGGCGCGCTCCTTAATTCTGATGTGGCAGTGATTCCGGCTCGGCCGGTACCGGTTAGTGTTGGCCATGGCGGCGGTAACTGGCCTTTTGCTGGCTACACCGGGCCTAATGCTACTGAGGATGCACGTATTCTTTATTACCTCAAACAACGCGTAAACAGTGGCGATGTAAAGGTTGAGATTTACGATGATAAGGGTAACTTTTTGGTCGACTTACCGGGCACAAAGCGCAAAGGCATTAACGTTATAACCTGGAACATGCGCACTAAGCCACCGCGGGTAGCGCAGGGCGGCTCTAAACTCGATTTTGCCTCTCAAATTGGCCCCATGGTGGCAGAGGGTAAATACAAAGTGAAAGTATTGGTAAATGGAAAAGAGGCCAGCGATGATTTACAACTGGTGCCCGATATCCGCAGCAATACCTCTGAGAAGGACAAGGCCGAAGACCGCGAAAGCGTTATGCGCACCTTTAAAATGCAGGAAGACCTAGCTACTTTAATGGACTCGGTTTTAGCCGAGGAAAAGGTGGTAAAGGAGTTTAAAGATCTTTCGCCCGTAATTAAACAGTACTACGATAGCCTTGAAATTATTCGTGCCGAATTAGTGCCGGTTAAAGAAGGGCGTACCGTAATTTTTGTTGATGAAGAAAAACTACGCGACCGTATTAGTGATATATACGCCGGTGTGGCTTTTTACCAGGGTGCCCCAACAGCCAGCCAGGTTGAGGGCCTTAACAAGCTTCAACGCGACATGAATAATACTGCACAAAAGTTAGAAGAACGCAAAAAAACTTTCCGCCCCAAAGTCAAAGCCGAAATGGGTAAGGGTGGAAAGAACGTGCCGTATTGATTTTGTTTGTTGATGCCGCGGGTAAATACTCTACGTCCGCTTAGGGAATGGAAGTTACCTAGGCTAAATGGCTGCATTAAAAATCCTGACAGCGTTATCAACGCCATGTTCCTGTGCAATCTTTCGGCCCAATTCTTCCGCTCGGTTTTTAGCCGAATTATTATCGGCCCATGTATTGATTGCTGACGACAGCTTTGCAGCGCTAAGTGAGTGCCAGTGCAGCGGTGCCGGTCCCACATGCATTTTTTCAACCCGCCACGACCAAAATCTTTGATCAACAATAAGCGGAGTGATAATGGCCGGCACTCCTGCTTCCAATCCCAAAGCGGTAGTACCGGCTCCACCGTGATGCACCAACAGGCGCATTTTAGGAAAAAGATATTTAAAGGGTACCGGCCCAGTGGCAAAAATATTTTCTGCAATTTGTCCGGCATCAAAATTTAAGCCCTGTTTTAAAACTACAAAACGATGCTTTGTATTACCAATGGTTTCCAATACTAGTTTTTCAAGCTCACCGTTTTTCAGCATCGAATTATTCATACTCCCAAAACCAATGTAAATGGGTTTGGGGCCATTATCCATAAAATGCTCCAGGTCTGCTGGTGGTTGCCAACTGCCGTCCGCTTTCAAATACCAATAGCCGCATACATGGCGGTCGTTGCCCCATTCGGCGGGCTTTTTAAGCATGTAGCGGCTGTAGCCAAAAAGCGATAACAAGGGTCTAGCTGTCTTTAGTGGGTCAGCATCAGGCAGTGTAAGCCCGCAAGCTTTTTTCCATGCATTTGTATACAAACTCTTGTAGCTTTTCCACCATAAATCGCTCACCGTTTTATGCGAAAATGAGTTGTATGCCTTACGTACAAAAACAGGTAACCATTCAGCCGCCGGAGGAAACATCATATTATGAAACTCATTTGTTTCGCAACATATCATTGGGTTAACCGAGGCCATCGAAAAAGGTATGCTTAACTGCTGCGATAAAAAATACGCAGTGTGCAAACTAAAATGCGTGCATATAATGTGGTCAGCATTTTTACAGGCCTCAAGGCATTGCAAAACAATGTCGGTAGCCATGGGTGCCGAGGCTTTGGTAAGGTGGTTGAAAAACGACTCGGTATTATTTTTTTTATTTAAAGCCGCGTGCCCTTCGCACGAGTTAATGGCCGCATGCGTATCGCCCGGAATGCAGAAAAATTTCAACCCCCGTTCAAATATAAATGGCTCGTATCTGGCTTCCGTCGCAATAGTTATCACGTGCCCCGAATCGCGCAGCCCCTCGGCCAAAGCCAAGTATGGTTCCACATCTCCCCGCGATCCGTTGGTAATAAGTGTAATTTTCATATAAGAAACGCAGCCATACTTTGTTGTTTGCAAAATAAATAAATAACCGCACCTTTAAGCGGTGATTATGAAGCGGGCCATATGTATAACTTATCACCCTCAACATGGCAATTAAAGTAATTGGGGCCGGCTGGGGCCGTACGGGTACTGAGTCCCTTAAACTGGCCTTAGAGCAGTTGGGCTTTGCAAAATGTTATCATGCTTACGAGTTAATTTCAAATCCCGAACAAATAATTTATTGGGAACAGTTACAGAAAGGGGAGAAACCAGATTATAATGCCCTCTTCAAAGGATATCGGGCTGCAGTTGATTTTCCGGTCTGTTATCACTATCGGGAGTTGATGGCGCAATACCCAGATGCCAAAGTAATTCTTACCATTCGTGATCCTTCCCACTGGTACGAAAGTGCGGCCAAAACCATTTTTGTAAAACCGGAACCCGGTAAAGTAAGGCTGCTGCGGTTTTTTGGTTTTTTTTCAAAGCGGTTAAGGTACATCTACCGCATTACTAAAAACGCCGAAACTTTTTTGTTTGGCCAGGTTTGGAAGAACAAAACAGGTGATAAGCAAGCAATGATAGATTTCTTCACGGCCTGGAATGAAGAAGTTAAACGCACGGTACCTCCTGATAACCTACTTGTTTATGAAGTTAAACAAGGATGGGAACCCCTCTGCAAGTTTTTGAACGTACCGGTCCCTAAATCTTCATTTCCCCGGGCAAATGAGCATGGCGATTTTCACAAGCGCCTCGATAAAGGTATTGCCAGGGGAAAGATGGACGCTTAATATTAATCTATCACCCAACTTTCCCCCAACTGCAAGGCTTCCCTTTATTCCACTCTAACCAGTTTTTTCACGGTTACCAATTTGCCCTCAACTATAATGTTAAGCAGGTAAGCACCTTTGGCAAGCGAAGTTGTATTTAATTGAACACTCATGGCGCCCGCTTCAAATTCTACACGGTTTACTTCACGACCGGTCACATCCAACAGGGTTGCCGTGCCATTACCGTAATTACCCTTGGTGTCAATAATAATAGCATCATTAAACGGATTAGGATATACAGAAACTTCAGCCGCATTAATGGTGGCAATACCTATACAAACCTGAACTGCAATAGTAGCAGAATCACTTGCCCCACAGCCTTGCGCATTGGTGTAACTATAGGTTACTGTGTAATTACCGGCGCTTAGCGTGGTGGCATTAAACGTGGTGCCGGTTACTCCCTGGCCGCGGTATGTTCCTCCTGCAGGTGTTCCGCCACTTAAAGTAACAATGGGGTTCATGTTGTTACAAACTGCCCCGCCTGAATAGGTATATGATACTTGCGGCGTAGGTTTTACCACAACATTTAAACTCTGCGCGGCCGATGAACCACATGTATTGTTTGCAGTTACTGAAACATTACCACTGGTGTTACCCACGGTTGGGCTTATAGTTTGGGTAGTTGATGTTCCGCTCCAGTCGTTAGGCAGAGTCCAGGTATAGGATGTAGCGCCGCTTACAGCAAATACGCCATAAAAACCTGGGCTTCCTGCACAAACACTGTCAAGGCCACTGATAGAACCCGGTGTAGCCGGCACGGTAGAAATGGTTACAGCCAAAGTTTGCGCTGCCGAAGTTGCACAACCATTACTGGCCATTACCGATATGGTGCCACCGGTTGAACCGGCAGTTGTTACAATTGCTGCAGTGGTTGAGGTTCCGCTCCAGCCACTAGGGAGTGTCCAGATATATGAAGTTGCACCGTTAACAGTATTTATGGCAAACGTATTATTTGAACTTGATGCGCAAACAGTATCCGGCCCTGATATGGTACCCGGCATATTTGGCGCCGAACCCCAAATTATTGGCAGTGTTTGCGCCGCCGAACTTCCGCAGGCATTATTTGCTGTTACTGTTACAGCACCTCCGTTGAGTCCAACATTTGAAATAATGGTGTTGGTTGTTGAGCTTCCTGTCCACGTATTTGGGAAGGTCCAGGTGTATGATGTTGCACCACTAACCGTTGCCACTGAAAAAGTGTCTATACTACCTGTACAGGCCTGGCCCCCCTGCAAGATAGTACCTGGTGTGGCTGGTGCTGCTGCCGCTACCGTTACAGCAAATGTTACCGGCGAAGAACTTCCGCAGGCATTATTAGCGGTTACAGTAATTGCACCACCCGATGAACCGGCTGTTGTTACAATTGTTTGTGTGGTTGAAGAACCGCTCCATCCGTTAGGCAGTGTCCATGTATAAGATGTTGCGCCACCTACAGAATTTACGGAATAAGTATTATTTGAACTTGAAGCGCAAACACTATCGGGACCCAAAATAGAACCCGGCGTGGCAGGTACTGTACCTAAAGTTACCGCAAGCGTTTGTGCGGTTGAACTTCCGCAGGCGTTATTAGCAGTTACCGAAACACTACCTCCGCCGTTTCCCGCTGTTGCAATGATATTATTGGTAGTTGAAGTTCCGCTCCAGGTGTTAGGCAGTGTCCAGGTATAAGAGCTCGCATTGTTAACAGATGCCACTGAGAATGTATCTGTACCGCCATTGCAGGCTGTACCGGCTTGTGCAATATTTCCCGGCATTGCCGGAGCTGCCGCATCAACACCTACCGCCATTGTTTGCGCCGTTGAACTACCACATGCGTTGTTGGCTGTTACCGAAATGGAACCTGCTGTAGAACCCGCTGTTACTATGATGGTTGAAGTAGTTGAAGTACCGCTCCAGCCGTTAGGTAACGTCCACGTATATGAAGTTGCACCGTTCACAGCATTAACCGTAAACGTGTTATTTGAACTTGAACTACAAACACTCACCGGGCCAAGAATTGCCGCAGGCATTGCCGGCGCCGAACCTAAACTAACCGCAAGGGTCTGCGCCGGGGAGTTTCCGCAGAAACCACCTGCCGTTACCGAGATTGTGCCGCCGCTGGCACCCACCGTGGCCACAATGCTATCAGTGGTTGAACTTCCTGTCCATGTGCCGGGTAAGGTCCATGTATATGATGTTGCGCCACTAACCGGAGCTATCGAATAAGTATAAGGTGTTGTAGTGCAAACTGTATTAGGTCCGTTTATAGAGCCGGGCATTGCCGGTGTGGCTATTACATTTACGGCCAATGATTGAGCTGCTGTGCCACCGCAAGCGTTATTGGCCGTAACCATTACATTGCCGCCGGTTGTACCCAGTGTTGCTTGTATACTATTAGTGGTTGAACTACCGGACCACCCGTTAGGTAAAGTCCAGTTATAAGATGTGGCACCGCTGACTGGGCTTACGGAATAAGTAATTTGACTATTGGCACAACCGCTGTCAACACCGGTAATGGCACCCAAAGTTCCGGGAGGTGAAGCCAGTGTTACTGCTAGCGTTTGTGGCGAACTATTCCCACAGAAATTATTGGCGGTTACGGAAATAGTTCCCGGTCCCGTTCCCTCAGTTGCTTGTATGCTATTGGTTGTTGAAGTTCCACTCCACCCTGTTGGTAAAGTCCATGTATATGACGTAGCACCGTTAACTGCAGTTACCGAAAACGTATTGGTGCTATTGGCACAAACACTGTCGGGGCCAATAATTGCCGCAGGGGTAATTGGTGGTACAGTAAGCGTTACGTTAGTTGTTTGCGCTGTTGAGTTTCCGCAGGTATTACCGGCAGTAACCGAAATGGTACCACCACCGGTGCCTTCCGTGGCTAAAATAGAATTCGTAGTTGAAGTGCCGCTCCATCCCGATGGTAAGGTCCAGCTATACGAAGTAGCCCCGGTAACTAATGCAACCGAATAGGTATTTGAACTTAAATTGCAAACGCTTGCGGGCCCCGTAATTGCACCCGGCATTGCAGGTGGCCCATTAACCGTTACCAGGCCCGATGTATTGCTGATGGTGGTGCATCCGTTATTTACAACACAATAATAATACAAGGCACCCACACCGGTTGATATCGGAGTATAGCTACTACTTGTTGCTCCGGAAATTAGAGTTCCGCCAGTGTTGGCGTTTGTTGCATTTTGGTACCATTGATAGGTAAGGGTACCGGTGCCTGTAGCAGTTACCGATAGGGCCGTAGTTGCGCCGTTAAGACAAACTGTTTGTGCTGTGGTAGATGGTTGGCTTGATATAGTTGGCGCCGTACAGGTAAGAACTGTAAGTTCTATATCCGCCCTGTAATTATCAGGTGTAGAGCAACATGCCGAAGAGGATCCCAAAGCAACAGCCGAAGTATTACTTGTCCAGTTTACCTCGCAATTACCGGTTGATTGATTGTATGTCCAATTTGGGTCGCCTACAACTGTGGTTTGTGTTCCCCAGTCATTTTCAACAAAAACCACAAGATTACCCGATGACCATGCAAATGGTGTGCTCAGTGTAATATCGCACCAACCCCCTGCGCTACCAAGGTTAAAGTTGCCGGAATAAACCAAAGTAGCACCCGATGTTGCGGCAGTCCATGTAGAACCACTTACAGTTGTGGTAGTGGTAGGTACTGTGGCAATCCATATTTTAATGGGTATCGAATTGCCTGAAAAAAATGAACCATCACAGTAATAACCTACTTTTTGAATGGTGCCAAAACCATTACCTCCGTTAAAACCTGAGGCTGGATACAGCATGGAACTCGAACTCCATTTAGCTGTTGATTTGCATATCGGCATATCAAGTGCCAGGCCACCGGCGTTACCCGAAAATTGAAATACTGATACCTGTGCATTTGCTTCGCTGGCAAATAAACTAAAAAGGGCAAAGAGGGCACAAATAATGGCGCGAGTATCCTTGCTCGAATTGAAGTTGGTTAAATGTTTCATCATTTGATACAGTTTTATAGGGGTGATATATATTGATAAATAGGAATCTAAGAATGTTAAAACTGCATCACCGCAAGTTGTAGCATGTGCCAATTAAAGCAAAACAAAATACACAATTATTTAGTAATGTGGTATTAATGATTGCGAAATATTGGCCATAAAAATTACATGCTATATGGCTTTCGGCTGTTTCGTAACGACGATTGTAAATAAAAAGCCCTTCCGTGTAAACGGAAGGGCTTTGGCAAAGAGAATTGGCAATTACAGGCCCGGAGGTGGAGGCCCCTGGCCACGTGCACCCGGTTGTTGCGGAGGCATCTGCACAAAACTCATTTGATAATCTTTGAAATCCTTTTCAATTTTTGCCGCAAAATCAGGGCTCTCATACTTCTTGGCTGTAAGGTTTAACTCCTGCATAATAAACAGTTGCTCCCTTACCTCGTGGCGTTCCATAAAGGCACCTTGCTGTAATTGCGCGTAATAAGCGTTATCATTACTTTCACGCGCGTTTTTCATCGTATAGTTGTAAACTATTTTGTAGTAGTTAAGCTCATCCTTGGCTTTGTTCATCATTTCCAGCAATAGCTTTTGTCCCTTTTCTTTTTCGCCGGCCCGGTAATAAACTTCAGGATAAGAATAATCAAATACTGAGTGAGGAACCCTGTCGGCAGGTAATTCGTCCAGCGAGTAATCAATTACTTTTGCGGCATCGGCACGGTCTTTACTAGCTTGTACCGAATCGCCTGCTGCTGCTTCGCGTTCAGCTTTTTCTAAAACTGCTTCGGCAAGGCGGCCAAGGTTACCACGTATGTTTACCGTCATACGTTGTATGTTTTCATCAATATAAACGTTCTTGTTTTCCTTAATGCCGCCAAACTTAAATTTGTGCATCATGTTATCATACATCTCGTCAAGCCGTACTGGTGCGCTGTAAGGGCTACCGGTAGGGTTAATCTTAGGTACAATCCGATAGGTAAGCCCTTCTAACTGGAAATATTTTTCCATACCCAGGTAAGCTTCCGATGGCACCGATACTGCAAAATAAATAGGATGATCCATCAGGTTATTGGCAACAATATCAAGTGTTATCAGGTCGTTCTTCATCACCGTACCGTTTGGAATAGTCCAATCAATACGAGGAACCACTTTGTCGTAATCAGCAGGGTCAACCATATTTAATCTACGCACGGCACTGCTGTCAACATTAATAAAGAAATGGCGCGTTGGCAGGTAATTTTCTTTTTCGCCATTCTGTAGCACAACTTTAACCTGGTCATCATCGCGGGCAATAAATTTCATTACCCTGCTCAATTCAATCGCTGTTCCTTCAGCAATTCCCTGGCCGCCCCTGTACCTAACCACATCGCGGTTGCCACCCTGTAATTGCTCGGGTGTAAACGTTAGTTTTAAAGGTTCAGCATCATTCATTTTATAGCGCAATTGGTCAATGTACCAATCAACACCGGCCAGTGAAAGATTGATTACACGCACATCCGTCCGCACTCCTTCAACCTCTTGTAAATACCATAAAGGGTAAGTATCATTATCTCCCTCGGTAAACAAAATGGCATTTGGGGCGCAGCTTTCAAGGTAATCAGTAGCACAGTCGCGGGCCGTGTAGCGGGCATTACGATTGTGGTCATCCCAGCCCTGGCTACCCATTAAAAACGGTGCCATGGCGCATAAAGCTACTACAGCAATAGCACTTGGCACTTCGGGCATTTTGAAGCGCCGCCGTAATGTGTCACTCAAGGCTATAACTCCAAACCCAATCCATATTGTAAATACTGCAAACGAACATGCAGTAGAGTAGTCACGCTCTCGTGGTTCAATCGGCGGTTCATTCTGGAAAATAATCTGGGCCAAACCGGTGGTAAAGAAAAATATGGCCAGGAACCAAAAAGTCTTTTCGTCTTTAAAGAAGGTAAAAATAAACCCTATCAATCCCACTATCAGCGGAATCATGTAAAACTTGTTGCGCGCTTTATTATGCAACGCGCTTTGCGGAAGGTTTTCCTGTGGCCAATCTGGTGTAAAGAAAAGATGGCTGTTATCAATAAACGGAATGCCTGATATCCAACGGCCATTGGTATTTCCGTAAGTGCCCTGCAAATCGTCCTGGCGGCCTGCAAAATTCCACATAAAGTAGCGGAAGTACATAAAGCCTACTTGGTACTTAAAGAAGAACTTAATATTATCGCCCCAGGTAATATGATCTTTTACATAGTACTCGTTGCCATTCTTTTTATTCAAATCGTTGGCGTAGTCGTTAGCCTGCTTTTGGCCAGATGGAGGGAAGGATTGTGCCACCTCATGCGTTGACCGGTTAATTACATCAAACGAAGGACTTAGCCAGGCGCGATAAGCCGCCTTTTTTCCTTCTTCCTGCCAAAAACCCATGCGCGGAAAAAACTCTTTTACTTCATCACGGTATACATAATCCTGCTTGTAACCATCTTGCTTATACTTATGCGTTTTTTCATCCTTAACCCAACGCTCATCTGATTTTGAGTAATCGGTAATATCCATCGATGGATTAATCGTATAGTCGGGCCCAAACAACAAAGGCCTTGCACCATACTGATCACGGTCGACATATGATTTCAATGTAAACGGATCGGTAGGGCGGTTCATATTAATAGGCGGGTTAGCCTCAGCACGAATGGGCACCACCAGATAACTGGTATAACCTATGTAAGAAAAGGCAATTGAAAGCACCACGAGGTTGAAATAACGCCGGGCCTCATAACCATATTTATATGCCAGGTAAAGGCCTACCGGGTAGATAAGGCGGATAGTAGCAGCAACCCAGCTATCGCCGTTTGCCCAAATAACAACACCTACCAGTACATAAAAAATACTTAGCCCCATGGCAATGGTAAAATCGCTGCTTTTGGCGGTTTGTGTATAGCGCAGAATTGAAACCAATACGGCTATTACCAGCAAGGTTCCAAACACCACACCGCTATTAAATGGCATATTAAGCGAATTCACAAAAAACAAATACATATAAGCAAAGTACGAAAGGGTATATGAGATAATGTATTTCATATACAGTGCAATCATAAAAAAGCCTGCAGATACGGCAGCTATCCAACCCCAGGCAGTGGTTTTCTTGAATTTTTTATAATAAATGGCCACTGCAATAGCCGGTAAACCTAACAGCGCAAGCAAGTGCGAACCAATCGATACACCGGTAATGTAGGCTATAAGCACCAGCCAATAATCGGCGCGGTCGCTGTCATCATCATACCATTTTAAAATAGCCCAGATATTAAACGACAGGAAGCACTGCGAACTGGTAAACACGATATACTCTACCGCACTAAACCACTGCGAATCGAGAAAGCAGCATGAAGTAGCGGCTATAACACCGGCTCCTAGTACTGTAATGATTCCTCCTGTGGTATATTCACCATCTCTAAATACAAACTTGCCGGTTAGGTTGGTGGTAATCCAGTAGGTAAACATAACGGTTCCACTGGTCATTAACGCGCTTAACAAGTTGCACCACATGGCCACGTGGGCTGAGCCAGGTCCGCCAAACTTAGTCGCATCGGCCCCAGAAAAAATTGACAGTATTCTTCCCATCATCAGGAAAAGGGGGAAACCCGGTGGGTGGGCAATTTCTAACTTAAAGGCGCTGGGTATAAACTCGCCGCAATCCCAAAAGCTGCCGCTTTTTTCCATAGTCATAACATACACTACGGCCGCAAAAACGAAGCAGGCAAAACCCAGAATGGTGTTTAATAACTTAAATTGCTTCATTAAACTCTATTAAAATGTGGTGAAAATATTTTGCGATATTGCATGAATAAAGGCTGTTTTTATAATCTAAGGGGAAAAATTATTTTTTTTCGACCCTTTTTTCAGGCATTTAAGCGCCTTGAACGGGTTTTGGAACCTATAATTGTACAATTTATCCCGAATTCACATTTGTTAAAGGGAAGGTGGGGGAGCCTGCTGGCCGGGTGCCTAACAAAAAAGGCCGGCAATACAGCCGGCCTTTTTTGTTTGAGCATCAATAACCTCTGTTACTTATTTCCGGTAACATTCAACTTTTCGTTAATGGCGTCAATTTGTGCCTTCATGGTTTTGTTTATTTTACCCTGCTCGCTTTCCGAAGCTTTTAGTTGTTCGTTCTCGGCCTTAAGTTGTTTTATCAGCTCTTCATCGGCTTTTAGTTTACGGGTTAGTTCCTGTGTGGCCGAAACGTTAAGCATGGAAATTGCTTCATAATCCACCGTCCTGAAATCATCCACTTTTTCGCCAAAAACAAATACTTCGCCGCTGGTAATATCACTAGCTGTTGAAACAATGAATTGATTTGGATTAATAACAGACACTAAATCTGCCTCAACCATGCCAATCGATTGCACTTCAAGTTTTATCTTTTTTGATTTCAACTCAGGCAACGCTTTATCAATGGTAATTAAATAGCCATTATCAGTTTTTTCAACTTTGATAGCGGTTACGTAAATGTTAGGAATGTAATCCTTTTTAATACTAACGGCTTGAGGATACACCTGTTCAACCTGCTGGGCTATAACCTTTTTAAAAGGCGTATTGCCCCACCACATTTTATCCTTCATAGTATAATCTGTAATCCTTATTTGGTTGAGCGCATCCAAATCTTTGGTGGCATCGCTTTGGCCTATAATATCTTTTATACGCTCATCAGAGTATGTAACCGATGAAGCTACCGTTATAGTGCCCTGCGCAACCACGTCCCCTTGGGCCGATATAGCAACTGCGCCGTTTATACCGGTCAAGGCGCTGGTGGTAGGGCCCGAAGTTGTAGTAGATGTAAGGAAGTTAACATTTACCGAAGTACTTGAATAAGGCGAGCTTGAAGTAGCCATGTTTACCTGTAACGGCACCACAGGTGTTGTCGTGCCTATACCTACCCCGGTAGCTGTAATGCTCATAATCTGGACATTACCTGTACCCGGAGCAGTTGAACCCGCAGCGGTGGTGCTATTGTTCAGGTAAAAATCAATGCCGTTGCCATTGCTGCTAGCTACACTGTTATGCCTGCTTACAATAAAATGCCTGAAACCACCACCCGAAATGCCATCCTGAATCGCCATATCGGCGGTAGTTTGCCCGCTGTTTAAAGCGCCTGCATTAGTACGGCCTATCGACAACTCAACAGCCGAAACCGGTGTTAAAGGGGTGTTGGTATTGGTACCCCTTATAAGTGCACCGCCTTTTACATCAAGCATTGCCAATGGTGTGGTTAAACCTATACCTACATTACCGCTTTTATCAATCCGTATGCGTTCGGTGCTGTTTGTTGAAATACCTATAGCGCCATCGGTAGAAAATATGCCCCGGTGGAATGCAATAGCCTCAGTTAAAGCTCCGCCATTATAGCCCTGGCCTAAGGCAGTAGTTATGTCGCCAACATTGTTAGTGGTGGCACCCCTTGTAATATTAAGCTGAAATAGGGGGTCTCCAATACTGTTGGCCAAGGATACTACATTGGTGTTAGCCGTTGCAGTAGCTGTGCGTACCATTAAGGGGAAAGTAGGGCTGGTAGTGCCAACACCCACGTTGCCAGAGTTATTATTGTAAATATCGTTGCCCGATGTGGTCCAATCACTATTAAGCGTGGTTCCGCTATAGGTTAATCCGTTTCCTGCAACTACCAGCGAGGCGCTTGGGGTAACCCAATCGGCAACCCCGTTAGCATCACTCATCATCACTTTACCGGTACCCTGGTTGCCGTTTACCATTTGTATAGCTCCTACAACTTCAAACGTAGTATCGGGGTTACCGGTGTTTACGCCCACATAACCATTGCGTTTTGCTGTCAAAATATATTGGTCGGTCCAGGCGCTGGCGTTATCTGTAAGGGCGCCGATGCTAAGTGTTCCTGATAGCGCAGTAATACCCATCATTTTCTGATCGGTTCCCTGTCCCGCTGCTTCAAAGTAAATGCGGGGTATTATATTATCAGTAATCAATAACGATGCACCGTAGCCACCCGCATCGTTCACAGCTTTTAAGCTGGTGCTTCCATCCGAAATGTGGACTTCGCTTTTTGGGGTGATAGTACCAATACCAACCATTCCTTTGTCATTTCCATCAATAGTCATTGCTGGTTTAGTACCAACGGTACCCGTAGCATCAGTACCATAGTTCCATAAATAAAAATCAAAGGAATTGCCGATGGCCGAGGCATTGTTGTGGCGTGTTTTAATGGCGTGCTGATAACTGGCACCACCGTTCCACCCAAAAAGAATCTGGTTGCTTAATGTGCTGCCATTGTCGTTTCCACTGCGTAATAACAATGAATTAGTGCCGCTGTGGGTACCTGTAATATCCAAATAAGCCACGGGGGCGGTTTCACCAATACCCACATTAACCTGGTTAGCGCCCGTAGCGCCTAAAACCAGCGCATTGCTGGCGGCAACTTTGGCATTGTAACCAATAGCGGTGGCGTTGGTTAATGCAGCCGAACTCACATCAGCCTGGAAGCCCAACATGGTATTATTGCTGCCGGTGGTATTGGTGGCAAGTGCGCTATATCCTATAGCCACGTTCTGACCTCCCGTAGTACTATTTATCATACTGTTGTACCCTATAGAAACGTTGTTGCTGCCTGTAGTATTGGCAAACTGGGCATCCATTCCAACTGCCACATTAGAGCCTCCTGTTGTATTATAAGGAAGCGCTTGTCCTCCCAAAGCAGTATTGTATGTTCCGGTTGTATTGGCGAATAAAGAGTATTGGCCGTTAGCGGTATTCCAACCGCCGGTTGTATTGGCTAACAAGGCATTAAAGCCTGTAGCCGTGTTACTGGCACCGGTGGTATTGGAGAGTAGTGCGTTAGACCCCATAGCGGTATTTTGACCCCCTGTTGTATTAGCTTTTAAAGCCTGATAACCTATGGCCAAACTACCGGTGGTACTATTGGCCGTTTCATTCATTAGCGCCTGGTATCCCAGCGCCGTTGACTGGTTGTTGTTATTGTTTTCGATAATACCGGCCTGTTGGCCATTTACTTTAAGCATTAAATCTACATTATCGGTGGTGCCTAAAAAGTTGGTACCTGTTACTGTACCTGCGTTACCGGTAACAGACCAATTATTAGCGGCAAGATTTATTGCATTTGAAGCTACCCCGTTTACTGTGGAAATAAGCGAATCTCCCGATAGGCTTAAACTGTTGGTAGTAGTCGTAACCGTTGGTGCAACCCAGGTGGCATGCCCTGCCGCATCACTTTGTAGCAGATATCCTGAGGCGGCGCCATTGGTCATTTGGAAATATTTGCTGGTGAGGCTATCATTAACTGTCAGGTGTTTATTACTAAAGTCGCCGTAAATTAATGGAGTTGCTGTTCCTGTATTAGCTATGTATAGTTTATTACTTCCTGTTTCTTGGTCTCCTGCGGTATATCCAATAAAAACGTTTCCGCCACCCGAGTTTTGAGAACCGGCGTCGTAGCCAACAGCAACGTTGTTGTTGCCACCGCTGTTAAGCAAAAGAGCATTTACACCTAACGCTACATTGTTACTACCTGAAGCATCGGAAGACAAAGAAAAACTTCCCAGGGCGGTATTGTTGCTACCAGTACTGTTTGACGGCATACTTTGGCTACCTATAGCAGTGTTGCTACCACCGGTTGTATTAACCACCAGGCTCGATTGGCCAACGGCCACGTTTCCTGAACCAGTTGTGTTTAATTGTAAACTACTTGAGCCAATGCCAATATTGCCCGAACCTGAACCGCCGTTATTACCCGAGTAATTACCCAGATTGATATTATTGGTACCCGTTGAAAGCCCGGTAGAATAACCAAAAGCAAGGTTGCCGGTAGTAGAGTTTGGTAAATAGCCGGTACGGTTGTTATTGGTGCGGAAATAAAGCGGGTTATTATCCGTGGTGCCTACAAAATTTGCTGAAGTTGTGCCGCTATTACCGGTTAACCCCCAATAGTTACCAGCCAACACAGTAGCAGGATTAGCCCATGTGCCATTACCGGCCGCATCGGTTTGCATGATGTAGCCATTGGTAGGCGCGTTGGTCATTTGGAAAAATTCACTGGTCAAACTATCGTTGATGGTAAGATGTTGATTCGCGAAATCACCATAAATTAATGGGGTAGTAGTACTAGAGTTTGAAATGTAAAGCTTGTTACTGGTGGTTTCGTTATAACCCGCCTGGTAACCTATAAATATGTTTTTACTGCCCGATGAGTTATTGAAACCAGCATCGGTTCCGATACCTATGTTATAATTATTGTTGGTATTGCGCAAAGCAGTATGCCCAATACCAATATTATACGAACCTGAATTATTGGCATATAAGGCGGCATTGCCCAAAGCAACGTTGTAACTACCCGAGGTGTTAAACAAAAGGGCAACTGAACCTATTGCAGAATTATATCCACCATTTGTTGTGGATGAAAGTGCCCTGTTGCCCATGGCTGCGTTTTCACTGCCGGTAGTAATGTTTTGAAGTGCCTGGTAGCCAAAACCTGCATTCGATAAGCCTGTTGTAAGGTTATTGCCTGCCTGGTAACCTAAGAAAGTAGTAGCATCCGAGGTAATTCTTCCCGCTTTAACATTGTTTACTTTAAAGTTGAAAGGCACGTTATCGGTTGTACCAATAAAATTGGTGCCATCAACGGTACCGGCATTTCCGGTAAGCGTCCAGTTATTAGCAGCCAGGTTTACCCCGTTAGAAGACACTCCATTGATAGTAGAAGTTAAGGTGTCGCCCGATAAGGTTAGTGTGTTTGTAATAACCTGAGGGCCCGTGGCGCCGGTTGCCCCGGTAACACCATTTGTGCCGTTAGTTCCATCTGCTCCGCTTGCTCCTGTTGCACCGGTAGCACCATTAGTTCCGTTGGTTCCATTTGAACCAGAAGCACCAGTTGCCCCTGTGGCGCCATTCAAGCCATTAGTGCCATCTGCACCACTTGGTCCTGTTGCACCGGTAGCACCATTAACTCCATTGGTTCCATTCGAACCGGAAGCACCAGTTGCCCCTGTAGCGCCATTCAAGCCATTAGTGCCATCTGCACCACTTGGGCCTGTAGCACCAGTAGCACCGTTAGTTCCATTGGTTCCATTCGAACCAGAAGCACCAGTTGCCCCTGTAGCGCCATTCAAGCCATTAGTGCCATCCGCACCACTTGGGCCTGTTGCACCGGTAGCACCGTTAGTTCCATTGGTTCCATTTGCACCCGAAGCGCCTGTTGCCCCTGTTGCACCATTCAGTCCGTTAGTGCCATCTGCACCACTTGGGCCTGTTGCACCGGTTGCGCCATTTGTGCCGTTTGTTCCATCTGCTCCGCTTGCACCTGTGGCACCTGTTACACCGTTCAATCCGTTAGTACCGTTTGTGCCCGAAGCGCCAGTGGCACCTGTGGCGCCGTTCAAACCATTCGTACCATTACTTCCATCCTGGCCGCTTGGGCCCGTTGCACCGGTAACGCCATTCGTACCGTTTGCCCCATCTGTGCCACTTGCTCCTGTTGCGCCATTCAATCCGTTAGTTCCATCCTGCCCACTTGGGCCGGTTGCACCTGTAGCGCCTCCGCCAACACCGGTAACACCTTGTAAGCCTGTTGGGCCTGTTGCTCCGGTGGCACCTGCTAATCCATCAACACCATCGTTTCCACTTGCGCCAGTAACGCCTGTTGCACCATTCAATCCATCGGTTCCGTTTGTACCAGATGGACCGGTTGCCCCAGTAGCGCCATTTAATCCATCGTTACCCGTAGCACCGGTAAGGCCGGTAATTCCGTCTGAGCCCGTGGCACCCGTAGCACCGGTAGCCCCATTTAATCCGTCTTGTCCGCTTGGGCCTGTTGCCCCACCGCCTGCACCGGTAACACCTTGTAGACCTGTTGCACCGGTAGCGCCGGTTGCCCCTGTATTGCCATTGCTTCCATTCTGCCCGGTTGGGCCGGTAGCACCCGTGGCACCGTTATTACCATCGTTGCCCGTAACTCCGGTTGCCCCGTTAATTCCGTTTGTTCCATCCTGGCCACTTGCACCTGTTGCCCCTGTAGCTCCGATGCTACCATTGGTTCCGTCCTGTCCGGTTGCGCCGGTTGGCCCTGTTGCACCACCACCTGTTCCGGTTGCTCCGGTTGTACCTGTAGCACCGATTAGCCCGTTGGTTCCATTTTGTCCGCTTGGGCCGGTTGCGCCTGTAACGCCATTGTTACCCGTAGCGCCGGTTGCCCCTATTTGACCACTTGGCCCCGTTGCTCCTGTAGCGCCATTATTACCATTGGCTCCCGTTGCGCCAATAGCGCCTGCGGTACCCGCCGCACCGGTTGCACCGGTCGCTCCTGCGTTACCCTGGGCACCAATTGCACCTGTTACTCCGCTGGGGCCTGTTGCGCTATTGCCCGCAAACAATGCATATGGTACACTTATCAATTGCGAGGTGCCCATACTTGTAAAGTTATTGCCCCCATTAGGGTCGAGTTCAACCTCCAGATATTTGGCCCCGCCACCCCAGTTAACAACTGAAAGATTGGCTATCGAACCAATACGTGTGGTAACAAGGCCAAACTGGTTGGCGGTATCACTATGCGTTTCGGTAAATACCACCGTACCTATTGGGGTTACATCATGAATAGTAAAGCGCAACGATACAACCGTGCCACTGGCAACCGGGTTTCCGGTTGCGCCACGTACTATGGCCTGGTAATTAATTTGCTGTGGAGCCTGGGCATAACTTAAAGTTAAACAGGCTAACATGGCTATTACACATAAAA
>Ga0206836_10076_pt1 | contig 27081 bp, 27 predicted proteins | sample Alteio_BWOrgCont_28_FD_152871 | JGI IMG/M metagenome (GOLD analysis project Ga0206836, IMG submission 152871) | Enriched cells from forest soil in Barre Woods Harvard Forest LTER site, Petersham, Massachusetts, United States -... | ecosystem: Environmental > Terrestrial > Soil > Temperate forest >...
CGGATTACTGGCTTGCCTGATAATGCTGGCAGTGATATTGATAATTCTTGGCATTGATAAACTATCAAGGTCATAAAAGCCAGGTAACCTCGTTTTTTGTAAAATCAACTTTTATCATATATTTGTATAAACCATAATTAAATCCCTATGAAGAAGATTATGTTACTCTCTGCATCCATACTTTTTGTTTCTGCAGTTTATGCGCAAAAAATAAAAGTATATGAATCACGCGAAAATATAGGCAACGGCAATAACAACGCGCTGGTTGTAGCCATTTACGGCTGCGATGAAAGCGATGTGCAAAAGGAATGGAAATCGCTGATGAAGGGCTATGGCGCTAAGGTATCGACCGATAAGAGCGGAATGTTTGCCGATAATGCCGTAATAAAGGATATGGGTAATAACACTATTGATATTTATGCCCGTTTCGATGTAAAGAAAGACGGAGAAATAGACCTGGTGGTAGGCTGGGACCTCGGAGGCGCTTATATGTCTTCATCGGCACATCCTGATAAATATAAAATAGCCGAAAAAATAATGCACGATTTTTCCTACAAAATGACCAAAGAAGCCATTGACAGCAAACTGAAGGACCAGCAAAAGGCCCTCGATAAACTGAATAGTCAGCAGCACGACCTGGAAAAAGACAATAAAAACCTGAATAGTGAAATAACAGATTACCAGAACCGTATAAAGAAGGACCAGGACGCCTTGGAAAAGAATAAAGACGACCAGGCAAAAAAACATACCGAAATAAGCAACCAGCAAACCATTGTTGACGACCTTACCAAGAAGGATAAAGCAGTAGAGTAAACGTTAGCCTTACTAAAACAAGCCATTTTAACCCTGTATAGCCCGTAAAAGCTACGGGGCACAAAATTTTTGTAGCTTTGGGGTTCTTTTTACAACGCATAAAGATTATGGAAATATTAGCAGCCCGCGTTTCACGTCTTTCCGAATCGCAAACCCTTGCTATGGCAAGGCGTAGCAGGGAACTGAAGGCCAAAGGAGTTGACGTAATAAGCCTTAGCCTGGGCGAACCTGATTTCCATACCCCCGATGTAATTAAAGAAGCCGCTAAAAAGGCCATTGACGATAATTTCAGCTACTATACACATGTATGTGGTTACCTGGAACTCAGGCAGGCTATTTCTAAAAAATTCAAGCGTGATAATAACCTCGACTATGATGCCGAACAGATAGTGGTATCTACCGGCGCAAAACAATCGATTGCCAATGCCGTGTTAAGCATAATTGGTCCCGGCGACGATGTAGTTATACCTTCGCCCTACTGGGTTAGTTACCTTGAAATAGTAAAGCTGGCCGAAGGAAATTGCGTGCTGGTTAAAGCAGGTATAGAGAATGATTTTAAAGTAAAGCCTGAGCAAATACGGGCAGCCATTACACCCAAAACAAAGCTCTTCCTTTTCAGTTCGCCATGCAATCCTACGGGCTCCGTTTATTCAAAACAAGAACTGGAAGCTATCGCCGCGGTATTAGCTGAATATCCTAATATTTACATAATAGCCGATGAAATATATGAGCACATAAACTTCATTGGCAAATCGGAAAGTATCGGCACTATTCCTTCGGTGAAGGACAGGGTTATAACCATCAACGGCCTTTCAAAAGCATTTGCCATGACGGGCTGGAGGGTTGGCTACATGGGCGCACCCAAAGAAATTGCAAAGGCATGCGATAAAATACAGGGACAAATTACTTCGGCAACAAGTTCTATTTCACAAAAGGCTTGTGAAACAGCCATGCAACTCGACCCGTCTATTACTTTCCCAATGCGCGACACATTTAAGAAACGCCGCGATTTGGTTTACAAAATGATCCAGGATATTTCGGGGATGAAGACTAACCTGCCCGATGGCGCTTTCTATTTCTTCCCCGAAGTATCTTATTATTTCGGCAAATCATATAATGGTACAGTAATAAATAACGGAACCGACCTTTGCCTTTACCTGCTCGATAACGCTAAAGTTGCATTGGTACCCGGCGCGGCTTTCGGAGACGATAACTACGTCCGTTTTTCGTATGCTACGTCGGAAGATCTGCTGGTAAAAGCCATGAACCGTTTAAAAGAATCACTCGCTTTATTAAAATAACACAACGTGACTTCCGCAGAATTAAATAAGCTCTTTACTTCATTCAACAAGGTTAACGCCCTTATTATAGGCGACCTTATGCTCGATGCCTATTACTGGGGCGATGTCAGCCGCATTTCACCTGAAGCGCCTGTGCCGATTGTGAGTGTGCGCAAAAAAGAAAGTCGCATGGGCGGCGCGGGTAACGTAGCCATAAACATACAGGCTATGGGTGCGACACCTTACCTCTGTGGTATTATCGGCAACGATGATAATGGCGAAAGGATGCTGAAAATAATGCAGGAAAACAAAATGCCCGTGCATGGTGTTGTTAAGGTGACCGACAGGCCCACAACCACCAAAACCCGTATCATAAGCCATAACCAGCATATTGTGCGAATTGATGAAGAGACCGATACAGTTATAAGCCAGCAACAATCTGATAAGCTTTTTGCACAGGTTGAGAAGATTGTAAACGGCGGAAAAATCGGCGTTATAATTTTTGAAGACTACGACAAAGGGGTTATTTCTTCTGCCTTAATTGACAAAGTAACAGCACTTGCAAAGAAGCATGAAATACCAACGGTGGTAGACCCTAAAAAGAGAAACTTTACCGCTTACCGCAAGGTTACCCTTTTCAAGCCCAACCTGAAAGAACTGAAAGAAGGCGTAGGCACCGACATTGATGCTACTGACCTGGAAAAGCTTCGCAAAACTGCGGAAGTATTACGTAAAAAACAGGAGATAGATATAGCGCTCATTACCCTTTCTGAACATGGGGTGTATGTAAATTCCGATAAAGAAAAGAAACTGATACCGGCCCACATTCGCAACATATCTGATGTATCGGGTGCGGGCGATACGGTTGTGAGCGTGGCTGCACTGTGCTGCGCGCTGGGCCTCTCACCCATCTATACCGCCTTCCTTTCCAACCTTGCGGGCGGACAGGTATGCGAAAAAACGGGCGTTGTGCCTGTAAACAAAGAGCAACTGCTGAAAGAAGCGGGACAATATCTTTAAGAAATGATTTCACGCCCTCATATTACTCCCTATGAGGAGATGAACCTGAACAAGAAGGAACAGGTGAAGTTGATGTTCAACAACATTGCCCACCGTTACGATTTCATGAACCGCCTGCTTACTTTTCGTATAGATACTATATGGAGAAAAAGAGCAGTGAAGCTTGTGAAACCATTTTCTCCTAAAGATATACTCGATGTAGCCACAGGCACAGGCGACTTTGCTGTGCAGCTTGCAAAACTGAAACCCACTAAAGTTATTGGTATAGATATTGCAGATGTAATGCTTGAACTTGGAAGAAAGAAAATTGAAAAGAAAGGCTTAAGCGGTACTGTACAATTTATAGAGGCCGATAGTGAGAACCTGCCCTTTGCCGATAATTCATTCGATGTTGTTAGTTCAGCTTTCGGAGTACGGAACTTTGAAACCCTGGAAAAAGGGTTGGGCGAAATGCATAGGGTGCTTAGGTCTGGCGGACATGTACTTATTTTGGAAGCCTCGAACCCGGAGAACATGCCCTTTAAAGGCCTTTATAAAACCTATATGTGCAGAATATGCCCTGCCATAGGTGGTTTATTCTCAGAGAATAAGGCATATAGCTACCTGAACCGTTCGGTAAGCGTTTTCCCTACCGGCAAGGCTTTTACCGATATACTGACACATGTGGGCTTTACAGAAGCAGCGCATTACCCGCAAAGCATGGGAGTGGCATCTATATACCTGGCAAAAAAATAAGGGCTTGGAAAATAAAACCACATATAAAGCGTTATTTAACCCTATGTTCTCAAGCTATAAGGTTGTTTTTTATCCACGTGAATTTGCAAAACGCTGTGTAAAAAGCATCCTTCCTTTTTTATTTATTTTTTGCCTGGGCAAACAGGTAAAAGCGCAGGAAATGAACCTGCCCGCGTACGACCACACCTACCTGCACTTCGGGTTTATAATAGCCATAAATTCAACCGATTTTTTTGTCCAGCCTATTCCCAACCTGGGCGGGCATTTTGCCGACAGTGTAAAAAGTATTTATTCACAGCCCAAAGCCGGATTTAACCTGGGTATTGTATCGGAAATTAAAATACAGAAATACCTTAAAATACGTTTTGTACCCGACCTTTCCTTTGCGGAACGCGACCTTGTCTATTCTATACTTTCAACTAAGGATACTACAACTTATACAAAAAGGGTAGAATCTACTTTCCTCGATTTTCCACTCGATATAAAACTTATTTCAAAGCGGCTGAATAACTTCCAGGCCTATATTTTAGGTGGGGGAAAATATATACATGACCTTTCATCGCAAAAAGGTGTAGACCAGGCATTGGCCGGCGCCAACGCCACAGTAAGGCTTTACCCCAACGATTATGCATACGAAGCCGGCGGAGGTGTACAGTTCTTTCTGCCCTATTTCAAATTCGGACTAGAATTTAAATTGTCTATGGGTGTGCGCAACCTGCTTATACAGGATAATACCGTTTTTTCACAGTCGATACAAACGCTGCGCTCGAAAGTGTTCCTGTTTACATTTACGTTTGAGGGATAAAACCTACTCACTTAATGGCACACGGATGACGCTGATGAAACTGATTTGCACGGATTAATCAGTGAATATCCGTCCAATCCGTTTTATCGGTGTTCTATTAAATAAAATGTAATTCCTTTTCTATGGCCACACTATCTAGTGTGTAATCAGCTTAATTCTTCGTACCCGTTTTTTATCAGGGTCGATACTATTTTCATCCTGATTTTAGCCCGAATGGCATTGCGTGAATGAGCAGGTATTACAATAGATTCGCCTACTTTAAGTAAGTTCGATGCACCATTTATTATAACGTCGGCCTCGCCTTCAATAACCTGTATAAGATTATCGAAAGGTGAAACTCTTCCGCCTAATGCCTGGCCTGCATCAAATGCGCCTACACTTACATTACCGGTTAGTTTGCCCAAAATAGTTTTGAATACAATAGAATTGGCCGTGTATTCAATAATACCGGGGGCAATAAAGCTTTTCGATTTTTCAAATTCTGAATCTTCCAAATAATCAGGTATTAAGTTAAACTATTAAAAAAAGGACGGTTTCGCTTTTGAAATGAACATCACAATCATTCCATGCTTTTATTACAGTGTATGGTGAGTTAAATGCACACCATTGTTTCCATTTTTTGAAGGAAACCCTTCTGTCCTTATGCCGATGCCAATTGCAATCATTCGTTGGTTTTCCATGTCGCTATCCATTTGCATTCTTACTTTCCTGGCCCTGGCTATCCTGCGTTTTAATTTACCACCTGTACCCGGTTTAAATGCAAGCAAACTGACAAATGCCATTATAATAGCCAAGCCTGTTATACTATACAATATTGTATTCATTTCATTTATGTATTTACTGATTATTAAATAACTGCAAACAAAGGTCTATAAATGCCCCCTTTAACATCTTACACATTTTGGGGAACATGTTACATAAATCACATATTTTCCAGTGTCTCCTGTCGCTTTTGCTTCAATTGCTTATAGAATGATGGCGAAAGACCGGTAACCTTCTTAAACTGGTTCGATAAATGGGCCACACTGCTGTAATGCAGTTTATATGAAATTTCGGTAAGGGTAAGCTCATCATACAGTAAAAGCTCCTTTACCCGCTCAATTTTATGAATGATAATGTATTGTTGCAGGGTAATGCCCTTTACCTCTGAGAATATATTGGAAAGGTATGTATAATCGTAGTTCAGCTTCTCGCTGATATAATCGGAGTAATTCGTGGTTGGCAGCTCATCGGTATAGTGAATCATCTCAGTAATTACATTCTTTATCTTCTCTATGAGTATGCTCCGCTTATCATCCAGCAATTCCAGGCCCGACTCCAATAAGTTCTTTTTCAACTGCTCGCGCTGTTCAGGGGTTATGTTTTCCAGTATTTCAACTGTGCCCAGGTCGACAACCGCATAGTGCAACCCGATTTTTTTCAGTTCTTCCTTCACCATCATTTTGCAGCGCAGGCTAACCATGTATTTTATATAAAGCTTCATGTAAGACGTACTATTAATTTACTTCAACATTATTCAGATAACCTTACTGAGATTCCTTATTGAAAGGAAAGAGAAGTAAGCTAATGCACCGGGTTGAATTGGGTGCCATAGGGGAGAACCATAAAGATACGATAATTTCCGCTCAATTGCCATAACATAAAGGCAGTAGCAGTAAATATGTGATGAAATGGGCAATTGCCACGACCTTCAGGTCGTAGGTATAAATTCAATATGAAGATTGGATTTAAACTAAATCAAATGTTTACTGTCCGCAACTTTCATAAATTCATTATATTCTTCGGTGAAAGTTTTCTTTTTATGATGCTCTTCCTGGTTTAATATATAACCTCTTACTTTATCAGCTACTGAGTAGCTTACTGACAGTGCAATGTATTCCTCCTGCCACTCAAATTTCGATTTAATCAGTCCTTGCTTGTTCACCCAGTTTGATGATTCGCCCTTTAAAAGATTGATTGTTTTTGCAATAGTTTGATCAGCTCCAAGAGAAATAAGTAAATGTATATGGTCAGATACACAATTCATGCTGTCAATGAAAATGCCCTTTTTTATACTATTGTCTTTTATATGTTTTAGTAACACACCCTTTAACTCCTTTGTAATAATTGGCACCCTGTTTTTGGTAGACCATATTACATGTATAAAAAGATTACAATAAGGCATGATGTATAATAGTTTAGGCTAAAGCCAAATTTAGGTAGTTCTCCTTATCCACGACATAAATGTCGTGGCAATTTCTGAACAATGATTTTGAGGCTTCATACCAGATGCCCTTGGACAATTGCCAATACCTTTAGGCCACGGTCGGAAAATGGTTTAGGCTAAAGCCAAATCCAGTTAGCTCTTTTTATCCACGACCTGAAGGTCGTGGCAATTATATAATACCAGAGCAATAATTTTGAGTCTTTGTACAGGCACCATTTGGACAATTGCCACGACCTTTAGGTCACGGTTGGAAAATGGTTTAGGCTAAAGCCAAATCCAGTTAACTCTTTTTATCCACGACCTGAAGGTCGTGGCAATTATATAATACCAGAGTAATAATTTTGAGTCTTTGTACAGGCACCATTTGGACAATTGCCACGACCTTTAGGTCACGGTTGGAAAATGGTTTAGGCTAAAGCCAAATCCAGTTAACTCTTTTTATCCACGACCTGAAGGTCGTGGCAATTATAATACCAGAGTAATAATTTTGAGTCTTTGTACAGGCACCATTTGGACAATTGCCACGACCTTTAGGTCGTGGTTATAGATGCAATGTCAAAAAGGGGCTTTAGCCCAAATTTAGCCATCGCTTTTGAAACCTTCAAATATTCACACATTTCAATATTTTTGTAATCATGTTTAAACCTCTCACAAAAAAACAATTACTTTTTATTGCAGTTATCTTTGCAGCCATTAAAGCAGATTCCCAGCAAATGAATTTGCCTAGGTATGATAGTGTTAAAAATCATTTAGGTTTCATTTTCTGCATTAATTATGTAAACTTTAAATTAGAAACTATTCCAAACCTAAGCCAGCATTTCAAGGATACCCTGAAAACAGTAGTTCCTGAACCTCAGTCTGGCTTCAATATTGGGTTTATTGAGGAATATAAGCTTTATAAAAACCTTAAGTTACGCATAATGCCCAACCTCGGATTTATGGAACGAGATATTGATTATTCTGTGGCTGGAGTAGATACTTTCATAATTGTTAAAAGAATTGAATCAACATTTATGAATTTACCTATTGATTTGAAATGGGTATCAAATCGTATCAAGCGAAATATACAGGTGTACGTGTTAGGTGGAATAAATCTTGATAAAGATCTTTCCTCTCAAAAAGGAATAAACCAGCAACAAGAAGGCCCTAATTCTACAGTAATTCTTGAGCCCTACGACTTTGCATACGAAGCAGGTGCAGGGTTACAATTCTTTTTCAAATCCTTTAAATTGGGCATTGATTTGAAGTTATCTCTCGGGACTCAAAATGTAATGATACCCGATCAATCAATATATACTCAATCAATCCAGAGCCTTCATTCTAAAATATACTTGCTTACGTTTTCTTTCGGGGGTTAAGCCTCCTCCGGAACCTCAAGCTTAAGGCCGGCCTTAACCATGGCGCTTACACCGCCGCTAACATTGGTGAGTTTGGTAAAGCCCTCTTTCTGCAATATGGATAGTGCAATCATAGAACGGTAACCACCTGCGCAATGCACATAATAGTGTTCGTTCTTATCAAGTTCATTCAAACGTTTCGAAAGTGTAGCCAATGGCATGGCAATAGCATCGTGTACCATACCGTTTGCCATTTCGCCATCGTTGCGTACATCAATTATTTTGTCTTCGCCAATGTGCTTCATAAATTCCGTAGCCGAAACAGACTCAATGCTCTGCACTGTGTTTCCTGCATCTTTCCAGGCTTTTATACCGCCTTTCAAAAATCCCCTTACATCATCGTAACCCACACGTGCCAGCCTCATTACGGTTTCATTCTCTTTGCCATCGTCGCAAATAAGCAGAAAAGGAACTTTTCCGAAAAGGGTACCTGTCCATATAGCGAACTGTCCGCCCAGGCCAATATTTATTGAGCCGGGTATATGTTCCTTTGCAAAATCTTCTGCACTGCGTGTATCGAGTATAACAGTACCTGAAGTTATTTCTTTTTTAAACGCGCTTACATCAAGCGACTTAACATTATGGTTCATCAATGTCTCCATATCAGCTTCGTAGCCTTTGCGATTGATAACCGCGTCGGTAAAGAAATACTGCGGAGGTGTTTCAAGGCCCGATACCATTATGTTTACAAAGGCTTCCCTGCTCATAGGCTGCAGGGCATAGTTTCCTTTTCTTTCTTTGCCAATTGTTGTGGTAGATTCTGTACCAATATTTTTACCACAAGCCGAACCTGCACCGTGGCCGGGATATACCACCACATCATCGGGCAGTTTTTTCAATTTCTCAATAGAATCGTAAAGCATTGATGCCAGTTGTTCCTTTGGCAAATTCATATTTGCGGCAAGGTCTACCCTGCCTACTTCACCTACAAACAATGTATCGCCCGAGAAGAGAGAAGTTGCTTTGCCGCTTTCATCTTTCAGCAAAAAGCAGCACGATTCGGTAGTATGGCCAGGAGTATGAATAACCTGCACCTTGCATTTTCCCATTGCAAATTCCTGTCCGTCTTCAGCCACCACAATTTCATAAGCTGCCTTGGCCTGCGGGCCGTAGACAACCTTTGCGCCTGTTTTCTTCACCAAATCAATATGACCTGAAACAAAATCGGCATGGAAATGGGTTTCGAAAATGTATTTGATTTTTGCCTTGCGGGCCGTTGCAATATCAATGTAAACCTGTGTATCGCGCAGGGGGTCAATTATCGCTGCTTCCCCATCCGATTCAATATAATATGCTGCCTGTGCCAGGCATCCGGTGTAAATTTGTTGTACGTACATACTCACTTCTTTTTCAGTTTATTTCGGCAAAGTTATGAAACACCAAGCGAAAAAAATATGACATTTTACTGTTTTGGCGGGCACCCTAAAAATACAGATACGGAGCCGCTTTCGTTATTGTTTACGGTAGCAAAATCAACATAGCCGTCGCCGTTAAAATCGTCGGTAAGAATGCAGATAGGCGATATACCTGCCTGGAAGGTCTGGGGGTCCAGGAACTTGCCTGTACCATCGTTCATCAGTATTGAAATATTGTTGGTACCTGCGTTGCAAAGCGCAATATCCATCTTGCCATCTTTATTCACATCAATGGCTACAACCGATATGGGCCCGCCACCGCCTGCAGGCACGTTCACGGCCTTCATAAAGGTGCCGTCGCCTTTGTTAATTAATATAGAAACATTGCCGTTGGCGCTGTTCACTGCCGCTATATCGGGCTTGCCGTCCCCATTAAAATCGCCGGCAGTTACGCAGTTAGGGTAGCTACCCACAGGGTATTCCGATGCACGGTTGAAAGTTCCATCGCCTTTACCCAGCAATACCGAAACGCTATTACCGCCCGTATTGGTAACCACAAGGTCGTCGTTACCGTCTCCGTTAAAATCGGCTACAGCAACAGGTGAAGGATATTCTCCCACCCGGAAACTGCCATTGTTTGTAAACGTTCCGTCGCCATTACCAAGCATTATGGTAACCGTATTACTACTATCGTTGGCTATAGCTATATCGGCCTTTTTATCTTTATTAAAATCATCAACTACCACATAACATGGGAAAGGTCCGCCCGGGAAATCTTTCTTAGGCTGGAAAGTGCCGTCGCCATTGCCGAGGTAAATAGATATGGTTTCGCTGCCCACATTGCTAACAGCCAGGTCCATTTTGCCGTCGCCGTTAAAGTCGCCTGCTTTTACCGAAGTAGGGTAATGCCCCGCAGGGTATGATACTCCCGGTTTAAATGTTCCGTCGCCGTTATTGATGAGGATAACCAAATCGTCGCCATTGTAATTTACCACGGCTATATCGGGTTTACCATCGCCGTTTAAATCGGCGCTGCAGGCTGAAAAAGCAAATTTACCGGCCTTGTATGGGATAGATTTTTGCATACACACCGTTGCCTGCCCATAAGCAGAACCTATAGCACAGAGAGTCAGTATGTATATGGCAATCGCCTTGCCAAACGGTTTCATTTCAGCAAAAATCCAATTTATGTAAGTATGCAAATGTAGAAAAATATATAGCTCTCAGAATAAAAACTTTTCAGCGTAAAAAATAGGGGCTATATCGCTGAAAATCACATAAACCACTATATCATCGGGAGGGGTACTGAAACGACCTTTACTAAGTCGTTTTAGACGGCAAAATGAGGGTGTACTTCTTTGGTAGATATGCCCCGAAACCTACTCTTTCCACCTCATTCTCAGCTTCTTCTTCTCCCCCACCAATTTTTTAGCCTTTATACGTTTCTCTTTCGCCTGTTTGCTGGGTTTCGACGCTATCCGTTTCTTTTTCTTTCGGAAGGCCCCTTCGAGCAGGGTATAAAAACGGTTTATGGCAGCCTTTTTATTCATCAGCTGGCTGCGTTCTTCCTGGGCCACTATTTTTAAAATACCCTCTTTATTTATGAATGAAGCTAACTTTGCAGTAATTAACTGTTTCTGTTCATTGGTCAACAATTGCGAATGCATATAATCGAATTGAAGCTCCACTTTGGTAGAAACCTTATTCACATTCTGCCCGCCCTTGCCCCCGCTGCGGCTGGCTGCAAAACTCAATTCAGGTAAAAAGTCTATGTTGCGTATGCCGTTCATTTCAAGCTGCAAATTTACAATAACCAATGTAATTCTTCTATTACTTCCGCTATGGAGTGTGGCTCAATCGGAACAGGAATATTACCGGAAGAAACTCGATACCTACTTTTCAAAGGACCACGAAACAGCCCGGTATTTTTCCATTACCGATAAAGGAATTACGCTCTACGCCGAACCTGAAGCCAAAGCAGAGGTAACATTAAGCTGGAGGGAAGTTGATTCGCTTAAAAATATTATCAGCAACATTCCCGGAGCGGAACTGGAAAAACTGCTGACTGAAAAGAAAGACAGCCTCTATTATTACATCAAAAAAGATTCACTGCATTACACACATGCGCAGTCGTTAAAGGGAATGAAAATTGCCATTGACCCGGGACATATAGGCGGTACATTTCACATGGGCGAGACTGAAAGCCGCTGCATGAACCTTATGATAGACTCCACCAAACAAATTGAACTGGTAGAAGGCAACCTTACATTTTTTACCGCGCAGTTACTAAAGAAAAAACTGGAGACGCAGGGAGCGCAGGTTATGCTCACCCGGCCCGATACAGGGATATCATCGTTAGGCCTAAGTTTTTTTGAGTGGAAAAGGAAAATAAAAATCCGGGGGTATACCGATAGCCTGCTTAAACAAGGATTGATTACCGATAAAGAAATAAAATTGCTGCATGTGCGGATGGAAGACAAAAACCTTTTCAGTAATGTATTCGGGCCAATGGATTTATCGGAACGGGCGAGAAAGATAAATGCGTTTAATCCTGATATAACGGTAATAATTCACTACAACGTAAACGAAAAAAACCTGGGGTGGACACGCACCTCGAACAAAGATTATGTAATGGCTTTTGTAGCAGGCTGCACCACTTCAACCGATTTAAAAACATTGCAAGGACGTTTAAACTTATTGCGCTTGCTCATCAGCCCCGACATTGAAAATTCTGTTTCATTATCATCCGATGTGGTAACTCACCTCTCAACCGATTTAAAAGTACCTATTGCCAAAAAGACTGATGCATCATACCTTAGTGAACATTGCCTATCTACACCCGCAACGGGAGTTTATTCGCGCAACCTTGCCCTTACACGGCTGATACATGGCACATTGGTTTATGGCGAGCCGCTTTACCAGGACAATGAAAAAGAATGCTGCCTGCTTACCGCTCCCGGAGAAAATGTAGAAGGCTGCACCGTAGCTAACCGCATTGCACTAGTGGCAGATGCTTACTATAAGGGCATAGTAGACTATGTGAACAGTCTTACAAAAAAGTAACCATGCCCACCGAAAAACCCGACAAGCAAACAGAAATAAAATGGGGCAAAGACCCTGCTAATTATAAGTTGTGGAACTTTTACTATAATAAGGTAGATAAACGGGTATGGATTAATAACCTTGACGGGACTTACAGAGGCAGGTTCTTTATAATGAATTTCGCAAGGCCTTTTGCTTATGTATTTGCAGTGCTTATTATTCTTGTAGTTGTTGCGATTGCTTACTTAACAGACCGAAGCAGCAATTGATTATTGCAGGGCCACTTACAAGGGTATTGTCGCTTAAATATCTAGGTTATGAAAAAAGAGTAATCAAAAATGAAATTTCACTTTCATCTTCTCAGCTTCATCCTTTAACTCTTGAGTTATAATAAATCCGCCATTCTCTTCCTTAAGAAAATTATTTTCAATTAAAGCCTTATAGCTTTGCGCAAAAGGAGAATTATTCTTTATTTTTCTGCTGAACCTTCTTCCCATTCTTAACTCATTTATCTTATTATATGCATCAATACACTCGTTTTCATCTTTCAGATAATCATCTCCTTTCACAAGCCCTTTTATGAGAGAAATAAAATCCTTCTTCCCTAATTTGACATAGAATTGTATAAAAAGTTTCTCTACTGGCGTAATGTCAGTCTTTCTATCTTTAACACCATCTGGATCAATTTTCTTCATGATTTTCATTTTACGATATAATCTTGGAATAAAAATTATAGCAAGAATATACAGCGTCAGTATTGGAATTTCGATAGCTATTATTACTAGAATTAACATCCAGTCAATAGGGGGTTCAGGTTCATGGTCCTCGACTTGGAAAAGGTTTGCTCCTGTAATTTTCCCAATTGCCAAATAGTTTGCAATTGTTGGAGCATTATGCCTTCTATATAATAAGTAAACCGTAAAAATTGCACTCTCCTTAGAATCAAAAGGAATTTTATTTAACTCTACTGTTTCTGAATCAGCTATATGAGGTCTCAATATTTGCAACAAATGGTTATTGTCATCTTTATTTAATTCAACTCGAATAATTTTACATCCTTTTATTTTTATCCCGAAAGGTTCAGACGTATAATCGCTCTCTTTAATATTTGCCTTACTTATATTACAAACTTTGATTGTAGCACGAAGTAAATTCATACTATCCTTTGAAATATCAGAATTTTTGTATCTAATGCTTAAACTATCTATTTTGACATCAGTTAAAGCTATAAGGTATTCTGCTCGTACATAAAACCTTAAATCAGGCTTGTCAGGTTTATTGAAGTATTCTAAAATTTCTGGAATTGCAATCGCATTAAGTAGGAATGACAATACTCCAAACCAAATCTTATATTTTGAAATAAATTGTTTCATTGTGGTACTTAGAAGAATCAAATGTAAAGAAAATGAGCAAAACAGTTACATTGGCTTTAGTAAAACTATTGCGGGTCCACATCAATTTTAATGCGGGTGCGGGCATGCTCCTTGCCCTTGTGGTAAAACTCTGCCATGGCTTCCATCACCATTGCCTTTACTTTCGGAGAATATTTTTCCCGTTCTATTTTCAGTAAAATATTTTTCATGTAAAAATTATTCACCTTCGATACTATTGGAAACTCAGGCCCGAGCACCCGTTCTTCTCCAAATCTTTTCTTTAATTCAATTGCCAAATCGGGCGATACTGCATCCAAATCATCCTGGTTCTTCTGGCTCAATGTAATTTCTATCAGGCGGGTAAACGGAGGATAAGCAAACTTCCTGCGTTCTTCAATCTGCTCAGTGTACATGCCCATAAAATCGTTATTCACTACTTGCTTGATAATAGGGTGCTCAGGGCTGTTTGTTTGTATAATAACCTTGCCGCGCTTATTTTTTCTGCCTGCCCTACCGCTTACCTGTGCCATAAGCTGGTAACTTTTTTCGGGCGAGCGGAAATCAGGGAAATGCAAACCGGCATCGGCATTCAGCACGCCAACTATGCTCACATTATCAAAGTCGAGGCCCTTGGTAACCATCTGCGTACCCACAAGTATATCTATCTCCCTATCCTCAAACAAACTTATTATTTGCGAGTGAGAATGTTTCGCACGGGTTGAATCAAGGTCCATGCGGGCAATTTTAGCAGCAGGAAAAAATATAGCAAGTTCTTCCTCCACTCTCTCCGTACCAAATCCTTTTACTTCCAAATCAGGCCTGCCGCAGGCAGGGCAGGTTTTGGGTAAAGCCGTAGAATACCCGCAATAGTGGCAGCGGAGTAAATCGGCTTTTTTATGATAGGTAAGGCTAACATCGCAGTTAATGCACTGAGGCACATTGGCGCATATATTACATTCAATGAAAGGTGCAAAGCCTCTTCGGTTCTGGAAAAGTATTACCTGTTCTTTTTTGCTCAGCGCGTCTTCAATATTCTTCAGCAGGAAAGGTGAGAAAAACGACTTCATCAGTTTCTTGCGTTTCTCTTCGGCCACATCGCATACATCAATTTCGGGCATCTCCATTCCGCCATAACGGGTAGTAAGTTCCACCAATCCATATTTCTTCTGCAGGGCATTATAATAACTCTCCAACGATGGTGTTGCCGAACCCAGAATAACTTTCGCTCCATGCAGGTGCGCTAAATAAATAGCTGCATCACGTGCATGGTACCTAGGTGCCGGGTCCTGCTGTTTATATGAACTGTCGTGTTCTTCATCTATAATTAATACGCCCAGGTTATTGAATGGCAGGTAAAGCGATGAGCGTGTTCCCACAATCACAGAATAATTCCTGTCTTTGGGGTTCACCAATGTGTTCCATACCTCCACCCTTTCGTTGTCGCTGTACTTAGAGTGATACACCCCAACCTTATCGCCCCAACGTTTCTTAAGCCGGTTAACTAATTGAGCAGTCAGTGCAATTTCTGGCAACAGGTAAAGCACCTGCTTCTTTTGTTGCAGTGCATCTTCTATCAGCTGCATGTATATCTCCGTCTTACCGCTCGATGTTACACCATGTATCAGCACCACATCTTTTTCTTTCAGTTGCTCTTTAATATCATTGTAAGCCACCTGTTGAAAATCGGCCAGGGCATTGGCGTCTTCAATAGCTTTATCTGACAGGGGCAAGCGCGACACGTCCCTAACATACGTTTCCATTATGCCCTTCTTCACCAACTGCTCCAGCACCGATGCTGTGCAATCCGAGTACGAAAGCAATTTGCTTTTCTTCACCTCAGCATGGTTGCCTGTGTGCCAGTTCGACAACTGCATATAGGCCATTAACAGGTGTAGCTGTTTAAATGCTTTCTTCTCCAAATCATTCATTGCCTTTTGCAAATCGGCTTCGGTAAGCGATTCCACAATGCGGGCGTATGTCTCTGTGCGGGGCTTATAACCATCTTTCACTTCTTCCTTCACCCTGGCAAATCCTTTGGCAAGCAGGCTCTGTATAACAGGCTGAATACTTTTTACCTCCAATGCTTCGGCGGCCTCATCCATGCTCATCTCACGTTTGGCCTCAAGCGCAATTACAAGCTTCCATTCTTTTTCGGTAAAAAAATCTTCCTTCACTTCATCCAGAGCAAACTCCTCGTTACGCACTATGCGCGTCTCGCTGCTGAACTTCAATCCTGCCGGCAGGGCGGCATTCAGCACATCGCCGGGAGTGCATAAATAATAAGCTGCAATCCAGTCCCAAAACTGTAACTGAATATCGTTTACTATGGGTGTTTTGTCTAATATGTCTTGCAGGTACTTGGCCTGGTAATCGGCGGGAGGAACCTGGTGCAGCCTTTTAATCAGCGCCATGTAGAGTTTGTTTTTGCCAAACTGCACCACCACCCTTTGACCGGGCTTCACCAGCTCGTTCCAGTTATAGGGTACCCGGTAGGTATACAGGTTCGGTACCGCTAGTGGCAGTATTACATCGGCAAACCATGTGGCTCTTTCTTCCATACGCAATTTTAACGATTTTTAGCATGTGCTTTGATAAAAGTTACAATATTCCTTCTGCAGAACTTAATAGAACACGGATGACACGGATATTACAGATAAACACGGATTAAAATCAGTGAAAATCCGTCTAATCAGTGTAATCCGTGTTCCATTCCCATATTCCCATTTATCTTAATTTTGTTTTTGCATGAAGATACTGATAGAAAATATAAAGACGATAGTAGGAGCAAACCCGGTGCCGCAGGAAACGCTGGCCGGAAAAGAGATGAGCGTATTGCCATGCGTGCATAATGGGTGGATATCGATTGAGGATGGAAATATATCGGGTGTGGGAGAGATGAAAGAAGGCATGCCCGCTAAAGCAAAGTTCGACAAGGTTATTAATGCCGAAAGGCGGTTTGCATTTCCATCCTGGTGCGATTCGCATACACATATAGTGTATGCAGGCAGCCGCGAGGGCGAGTTCGTGGACCGTATTAAGGGCCTGAGCTATGAAGAGATTGCCCGCAACGGTGGCGGGATACTGAACTCTGCCGAGAGGTTGAACAAGACATCGGAAGATGAGCTTTTTGAAAGCGCCATGCACCGGCTGAACGAGATAACTAAATATGGCACGGGAGCGGTAGAGATAAAAAGCGGCTATGGGTTGTCGGTAGAAGGAGAGATAAAAATGCTGAGGGTGATAAAGAGATTGAAAGAACATTCTCCGCTTACCATTAAAGCCACATTTTTAGGCGCTCATGCCATACCAGTAAAGTATAAACCCAACAGGCAGGAATACATAGACCTTATCATTAATGAGATGTTGCCCATCATAGGCAAAGAAAAGCTGGCCGATTATTGCGATGTGTTTTGCGACCGTGGTTTCTTCACCGAAGATGAGACGGACGCTATTTTGCAAGCAGGTTGGAAACATGGACTGCAACCTAAAATACATGCTAACGAGCTGGATTACTCAGGCGGTATACAGGTAGGTGTAAAAAACAAAGCGCTTTCTGTAGACCATCTTGAATTTACAGGTGACGAAGAGATAAAAACATTATTGGCAAGTAAAACCATGCCTACACTTTTACCATCCACCGCTTTCTTTTTAGGATTACACTACCCACCTGCACGCAAAATGATTGATGCAGGCTTACCATTAGCCCTTGCAACCGATTACAACCCCGGTTCATCACCATCAGGGCGCATGGCGTTTATACTTTCACTGGCTTGTGTGAAAATGAAAATGTTACCTGAGGAAGCCATTAACGCAGCGACGGTAAACTCTGCCTATGCTATGGGCATTAGCGATACACATGGAACCATTACAGTGGGCAAAACAGCCAGCCTCTTTATTACCCATCCTATACCAAGCATCAACTACCTGCCCTACTCTTTCGGCAGCGATTTGATTGAACAGGTGATAGTAGAGGGAGAGATAATCAGCTAACAAAACGCCTCAGCCTTTCAATATTGCTTTCTAGATTTTAACTTACCCCGTAGGGGTAAAATATTAGTAGCCCCCGACTTCAGTCGGGGGTTGAACGCGTCCCTCACCCCTTTCCCCTCTCCCGGGAGAGGGGAAAGGGGAGTGGGTTATACAGAAACCCCGCCTTAAAAGGCGGGGCTATTAATATTTAACTCCTTCAGAGTTATTATTGGACATAAACTACCTAGGGTTAGGATGGGCTTTACAGGTTCGGTTGCGGAGTCGTACGCAGGTAAGGCTTAATAACCTTATGCCCTTTAGGGAACTTAGCTGCAATATCTTCCGTTTTAATAGCAGGTGCCACCACTACGTCTTCACCAAATTTCCAGTCAGCCGGGGTAGCAACGCTGTATTTTGCCGTCAGCTGCAATGAATCAATTACACGGATAATCTCATCGAAGTTCCTTCCGGTAGATGCAGGATAGGTAATAATGAGCTTAATTTTTTTATCAGGGCCTATAACATATACCGAGCGCACCGTAAACTTATCCGATACTTCCGGGTGTATAGCATCATACAGCTTTGCCACAATAAAATCGGGGTCAGCTATAATAGGAAAGTTAACGGTAGTGCTTTGTGTTTCGTTAATGTCTTTCACCCATGCCTCATGCGATTGTATAGGGTCAACGCTAAGCGCTATAACTTTTGTGTTGCGCTTTTCAAATTCAGGTTTCAGTTTTGCAACCCTGCCCAGTTCGGTGGTGCACACGGGTGTAAAATCTGCCGGGTGAGAGAATAATACTCCCCATTTATCGCCCAGCCATTCATGAAAGTGGATGGTTCCTTCTGTTGTTTGCGCTGTAAAGTCAGGTGCAATGTCTCCAAGTCTAAGTGCCATTGTTTTGTTTGTTTTTAAAAGTTAATAATTATAATATTTAATTCTATGAATTTGCTTTGTTAAAGAAAGGCGCCACGGTATAGGTATATATCACACAGCCCAAACAATACCCGAAAAAGCTTTCCAGTGCAGCGCATAGTAAAAGAACTGTTCCCAATGAATCGGCCAATATAGTAAAGCCAAACCACTGCAAGTTGGCTATGGCAATGGTAAACAATAATCCTATACCTGCGGCAAACTTCTTTGGAGCGGCATCGGCAGGTTTAGACCCCACGCCAATGTATTGGCCAAACCTTCTTGCCAGTACTTTTATAGGGCTGTACTTTCCTTTTGTAAATGCCCTCAGGTAAAAATCGACTGCCAGTGCTGCGATAAGAAACGGCATATTAAAGCATACCCCCGTAATGGTAATTATTATTACAAAAAAGGCGGCTATCCTGGCCACATTCTCGTTTATCCTTTCAGATGATACGGGGCATACTACTGTTGTTCTGCTCATGACTTTTTACTGTTTAATTTTTGTTTGAGGGCACAAATGTATATAAAATCTATCAACTTAGTATACTTTTGTAATAAATTTTTTTATCCCTGCTTCTTTCCCTTGCTCTTGGAGACTTTCAGGCGTTCTTCCCTTTTCACAATATCTTCCAATGTAGTCTCCGACATTACTTTAAGGCTGGCATCACGCACCTGTGCAAAGGCATCGCGTATGCCACAGGTAACTTCGTCGGTACAATCCTCGCAACGCTCATAAAAGTTAAGGCTCACGCAAGGCAACATGGCTATTGGGCCATCTATGGTACGCATTAATTGGGTTAGGACAATCTCGCTGGGTTGCTTCAGCATATAGTAGCCACCACCTATTCCTATCTTACTGCTGAGTATTCCTTGCTTGCGCATATCGAGTAAAATAGCTTCGAGGAACTTTTTAGGTATATTCTCCTGCTGCGCTATTTCCATAATGGTCATAGACTTCTTATCCTTGTTTTTAGCAAGGGCAACCAAGGCCTTAATCGCGTATTTTGTTCTCTTCGATATCATTATTTATCTCCTAAAAAATCGCCTACTAATTTCTCAGCGGCACTAAAAGCATTCTGCAAATCTACATTTTGTACAATACAATCGAACTTCGGGGCGTAAGTTAATTCATCTTTGGCCTTATTTACCCGTTGCTCCAATATACCCGGGGTTTCGGTATTTCTCGCTCTCAGCCTTTGTTCCAGGGCCTCTACCGAAGGGGGTTGTATGAATACGGTAAGGGATTGCTTGGGGAAATGTTTTTTCAGGTTCAGGGCTCCTTTTACATCAATATCGAATATTACGTGGCGGTCAGCGTTCCACAACCTTTCCACCTCTGAACGCAGTGTGCCATAAAAGCTGCCGGGGTACACTTCTTCCCATTCCAGGAAATCGCCTGCGGCTATCTTTTCACGAAACTTATCGGCCGTAAGGAAATAATAATCTTCACCATCGCGCTCATTGGGGCGCCTGGGCCTGCTGCATGCCGAGATGGAAAATGCCAGCCTTGGGAAAACGCCAAGCAAATGCCTTACAATGGTGGTTTTACCCGTACCTGAAGGGCCTGCAACAATAACCAGCCTGCCTGAGCCTGCAATCATAGAATATTCAGAAGCTGTTCTTTTACTTTTTCAAGTTCGTCTTTCATCTCCACCACCCTGCGCTGTATATCGGCATCGTTGGCCTTAGAGCCTATGGTATTTATCTCACGCCCTATTTCCTGTACAATAAATCCGAGTTTGCGGCCGCCGTTGGTTTCCTCGGCCGTCTGCCTGAAATACACACAATGCGCGCGCAGGCGGGCCTTCTCTTCATTAATATCAAGTTTCTCTATGTAGTATATAATCTCCTGCTCAAAACGGTTCATATCGGCCACACGCCCGCCAAGGCCATCTGTAAGCTTAGCGGTAAGCCTTTCTTTCAACTTTAGTATCCTTGTTCCATCCAGCTTATCTATCTCGCTTTCCTTCTTTTCAATTGTCGAAAGGTGTAATTCAATATCTTTCTTCAATGCTTTGCCTTCCTGCTGGCGGAACTTAACTACAGCTTCAGCGGCTTTCTTTATAAGCGCAAGCACTGCCTGCAACTCGGGCTTACTTGCTTTTTCCTCTGTTTTAAAAATGTCGGGCATGCGCATTACCAGCGGAAGGTATTGTATATTTTTCTCGTTAAATTCCTTGCCTACTTTTTTAAGTTCATTGTAATACTGGCGGGCCAATGTCTTATTCAGCGATATATGGCTCTTACCCTCAGCGCCTGATACACCCACAAACAAATCTACTTTGCCCCTTTCCAGCAACTCGGGCATAAGGGAACGTATTTCGGCTTCAAGTTCATAATACATATGTGGCAGGCGCATATTAAGGTCGAGCTGCTTGCTGTTCAGCGAGCGGATTTCAACGTCAATAGTCTTTCCGCCTACACGGCCCGACGCCTTACCAAAGCCTGTCATTGATTGTAACATATCTTAATTTTATCTTTCAAATATACTAATAGAGGGCAGATTAGCCATTCTGTGCCTTATCGGTTATAGCAGCTTGCATTTTTTCCTTTTCCTTTTTGCGGCTTAGCGACACCAGGTAAATGCCCAGCACAATAAATATGGCCGATATAATTTTCATAGTGTTAATGCTGTCTTGCCCGTAGTAAACGGCTACTCCGGCTGCTATTACCGGTTGCAGGTATATATAGGTGCTGGCAATAGATGGGCTTAATTCTGCCAGGGCGTATGTATTAAGAAAGTAAGCAATGTAGGTACTTGCCACCACAATATATGTAATGCTCATCCACGCTATAAAACTTACAGAATGAAAATCGAACGCCTGAATTTGCGACCAACCGAAAGGAAACACAAACATTGCACCCCAGGCAAATACCCACTTTACAACAGTAACCGTATTATATTTTACCATGAGCGGTTTTACCATTACCAGGTAAATGGCCCAGGAAATGCAGTTAATGAGTATTAGCATATCGCCGGTAAATGAATCGGAGGAAAAAGATATCTGGCGCCTGCCCAACAAAAGAATAAGTGCTCCGGCCACACCCACCAATATACCCAACACCCTTATAAACGGGGCTTTTTCCTTCAGAAATATAACCTCGAGCAGCATTACTATAATGGGATTAAATATCATTATTATGGCCGCGTTTATGGGCGTGCTCATGGCAAGTCCCTTTATAAAAAGCAGTTGGTTAAGCGCTACGCCGAATACCCCAAGCGCTATAAGTTTCAAAAAGTCTTTGCGCGTAATTTTTTCCTTTGCTGTAAAGAAACCCGACAACCAGAAAAGCAAAGCCGTGAAGGTGGCCCTTAATATTACCAGCGCGAAAGGTTGTATAACCAACGGCACAACCGATTTTACAATACTGTAATTTACACCATAAATAGCATTTACCCCGAGTAGTGCGAGATGAGCCTTCACTACCTTGTTCATACAACGGCCATGTATTTAGTTAATTGACCTTTCATTGAAAATAATAAACCCTACGTGAAACAAAACCGACCATGAATATTGCAGCGGGTCGCTGTCGAAATAGTTAAGGCTGATGCTCATAGGCCCTATGGGGGAGTGATACACTACTGCAGCCATGGCTATATATTCTTTGGTAACAAGCGGGTTGCCGTATACAGCATAATTATTGTTATCTACTATAGCCTGGTATGGAATAAACACATACCCTTCGAAACGCAAATCGATTTTGGGTTTGAAGCTCACAATAAATTTGGGCCCGAATGCCCCATAGCTATATGCGCGGTAATGTGGCAGGAAGAGCGTCTGCATTTCGGGTGTGGGTTGAAAGGCGGGCGCCATTAATGCCGTGGCCCAATAGTTGGTAAAATAGGTTTGCAATGCATGGCCTTCTTGAAATGAATTGGAGTAAACCGCTTCAGCATAAAGGCCAAAACGTATTAATCCCCTACCTTTAAAATAGCCATCGAATGTGAGCTTTGCCTGAAGCCAGTTATGTGGAACTACGCTATCAGTCTTTGTAGCATGCAGCGAACCGGGTATATAATCTTCTTCACCGGCTATCCACTGCCCTTGTACCAGAAAACGATAACCGGCATTGGCGTATTCCTTGCGGTTAAGCGAATTTATATCGTACCGTGCATAGCCAGTTACCGCACTGAACTGGGTTTGATCGGCCGTATCAGATTCGGTGAAATTCGACTTTTGAAAATAACTGCTATTTACGTTGGTATAGCTGCCACCCAATACCAATTTACCTTTTGACTTAATGGGAAAGTCTATATCAATTTTGCCGTAGCCTTCATTTTGTATAAGATAGGGCGGTGTAATATCTTCAAAGAAAAGGGTGCTGCTGGTGAAATAATCCCAACGGTTATAAATAATGGCAGCTTCAATATAAAAAGGCAATGAAGATGGGAAATAAACCCGGGCAGAGCCCAGCACCGAAGTATAAAACTTACCGAAGTATGTGTTACCCGTTAAATCAATTTCTTCCCTGCCCAAATGATTGTAATCGAGCCCTACGTAACCTTCACTTATAGGACGGTTCGATATAAGCCCCCCGAAGCCAACCTGGAAATGTTTTTCTTTTTTCACATTCATATCGAGTTTATAAAACCCTGTACTGTCGTTATATTTAGCAAGCGGGTAAACACCATGAATATTTTCATTTTCGGCGGCACGGTAGTAGCGGGGCTCTAAATCATTTACCGAAATGGTTTTGCGCTTATCAATTATCACACTCGACAGGTATTTCTGCTGCGGTATATTAATCCCCGAAAAGGTAAGGCCGTTAAACACCAGCGGATGTTCTTTTTTCGCGAAATCATCGCGGCGTTGCTGCATAATTTGAGCATTGGTGCGGCGGTCAATCATTTTCAGCAGGGCGGGTATCTGCCGTAGGGTAGCCTGGTAACCACTGTCAATTAAGGCCTGGGGGTTATCGGCTGTAAGTATACCTGCATCCACATTTGGAATAATAATCATGCCCTTGCCGGGAAGGGTATAATTGGTTTTTGTCATCAGCATATTTTTTATCTCCGACAGAATATTGTCCTCGCTGGGCTCTTCAATGTTGCTCGATACATTACTGCCGATAATATAATCGGGGTTAAAATCTTTCTGCATAATGTCGGCGGGGAAGTTGTTGTAAAGGCCACCGTCGAACAACATTTTGCCATTAATGGTTATAGGCTTAAGATAAAAAGGATAGGATATAGATGCCCTTATGGCCTGCCCCAGATTGCCCGAGTTGAATATGTACGACTTCTTATCTACAATATCGGACGCTACACAACGGAAAGGTATAAACAGGCTGTCGAAATTATCTTTAGCTGCCGATGAAGCGCCGGAGAAATATTTCATAATGGCAAAATCGATGGGAACGGGCGAAACAAGATGGGTAGGTATGCTGGTAATAAGCGAAGTGTCGAGCGAAAAACGGAAGGTTACCCACGATGCCTCGGCGGGGCGCTGGCGGAAATAGTATACAAATTTACTGTCAACGGTGCCGCTGGCAATTTCGTTAAACTCGGGGGAGAGAATAAGCGCCTCCATCTGGTCGGGGGTGTAACCTGCGGCATACAGTGCGCCTATAAACGCACCCATTGATGTGCCCGTTATATAATCGATAGGTATATGGTTCTCTTCCAGGGCTTTTATAACGCCTATGTGGGCTATGCCACTGGCGCCGCCACCGCTAAGCACAAGGCCCACCTTCTGGGCATGCACAGAAAATGACAAGAGGAGAATAAATGCAACAGACAGGAATGAGTGCTTCACCTTATTAGCCATAATACATGACGATGAACAAAATTACGCATTATTCCCTATTCTTCGATATTTAACTATTACTAAGAACAGCCGGTTCACGCAAAGGGCGCAAAGATACGGCCCGCAGAGAGCGCAAAGTACGTCAGCCTGAGCCTGTCGAAGGCCGAAAACATTCACCACAGATAAAAACAAGATTTAACCGCAGAGGGCGCAGAGATGCAGCCCGCAAAGGGCGCGAAGAAACAGCCCGCAGAGAGCGCTGAGCGGAGTCCGCGTTAGGGATTATTCGTGACGCGTCTGTTTATTATGGTACTCATGAGCCCTTCGGGGTTGTAGCGTAAAGCCCACAGCGTAGCGAGGACTTGCAGCGGATAGCCCGACCCGAGTGGAGCGAGGGGAACGCCCAAAAGAATTAAAACTTACACAAGGATACTCATAAAATAAGCCGGAGCGTCCAATAGCCTTGAGCCATACCAGGAAAAATACTCCCCGTCGACAAGCAATATTTGGGCGGTGGGGCAAATGTGCTTAAACTCATCTATATGCTTATCGGAGAAAGGAAATGGCTCCGACGACAGCAATATTACATCGGGCGATTGGGCCTTAATATCATCGGCGGTTACTTCGGGGTAGCGGCCATCTAAATCGGCAAATACATTGGTGAGGTTGCAGCGCTTGAGCATGTTGTTTAAAAAGGTATCGCCACCGGCAACCATGTAGGGCGCTTTCCAAATGAAGTAGGCGGCTTTGCGTGCGGGAAAACTACCCAGGGTTGTAAAGTTCTTTTTTACCTGCTGCACCAGTTTTTGGGCGTTGGCTTCTTTGCCGGTTATAGAGCCCACAGACAACATCATTTCAAAGGCATCGTCAAGGTCGTGTATATCGCTCATCCAGATGGGATACTTTCCCATCAGCTCGCGTATCTGCACTTCTTCGTTTTCTTCTTTGTTACCAATAATTAAATCGGGTTGCAAGGCGGCTATTTTTTCAAAGTCGAACTTTTTGGTACCTCCTACCCTTGTCTTGGTTTTGAACCATTCCTCGGGGTGTACACAAAACTTGGTTATGCCCACAACTTCTGTGTCGAGGCCGAGGTAGTGCAGCAGCTCGGTTTGCGATGGCACCAGCGATATTATGCGCTTTGGTGGCCAGGCCACTTCTATATGGTGACCCATTTGGTCGGTGAACGGTTTCAACGCTTCGCTTAATTAGGAATTAATAATTAGGAATTACGAATGTAATCCATTTTGAATACAATTCATATTTCGCGCAAAGGCGCTAAGGCATTTAACCGCAGAGGACGCAAAGAATTACGCAGAGAACGCAGAAAGATTAACCACTGAGACACTAAGAGCACAGAGATACACTAAGAATACATTTAACCGCAGAGGACGCAAAGATGCTTCGACAGGCTCAGCATGACAAAACACGCAGAGAACGCTGAGCGGAGTCCGCGTTAGGGATAGTAGCGTAAAGCCCACAGCGTAGCGAGGACTTGTAGCGGATAGCCCGACCCCTGAAGTGTGGAACACTTCTTCGGGGGGAACGCCCAAAATAAAAAACAGAAAAACAGCCGGTTCACGCAAAGGCGCCAAGACACAAAGGCCCTTGTCCGCCATTTTTAATTTTTAATTCTTAATTTTTAATTGGCTTTAGCACAACGCCTCCACAATATCCTGGCGGGTAATAATGTGGGTACCACCAAGCACATCGTTAACGAGCACGGCATGGTTTTGCGGAGTAATAAGCTGCGACACCTCCTCGAGGGTTGAGTCGGGGTTTACGTATGGGAAGGGAGGCTGTATAACCTCTTTCACCTTTTGTTCGCCCAGCTTAGGGTTGTCTATCAGTTTGCGGAACACCTCGGTATCGTTGAGCGAGCCGCTGAACTTGCCCCCGCCATTGCTAACGGGCACCTGCGATATGTTGTACTTGCGCATAAGGGCCACAGCATCGTGTATGGTGTCGGTTTCCTTAACGGTTACCAGCGGTTTGTCTTTATGGCGCTCAATAAGCTGCAGGGCGGTAACACCTTCCGATTGCATAAAGCCGCGGTCGCGCATCCAGTCGTCGTTGAACATTTTGCCCAGGTAGCGTGAGCCATGGTCGTGATATATTACCACCACCACATCGCCTTTTTTAAAGCGGTTTTTCATTTGCATAAGGCCCGCCATGGCCGAGCCTGCCGAGTTGCCCACAAATATGCCTTCTTCGCGGGTTATGCGGCGCGTCATTAAGGCAGCGTCCTTATCGGTTACTTTTTCAAAATGGTCAATAACGTTAAAGTCAACGTTCTTGGGCAAAAAGTCTTCGCCAATGCCCTCGGTTATGTAGGGGTAAATTTCGTTCTTGTCGAAAATGCCGGTCTCTTTGTATTTTTTAAATACCGAGCCATAGGTGTCAATGCCCAGCACCTGAATGTT
>Ga0206836_10077_pt1 | contig 26973 bp, 28 predicted proteins | sample Alteio_BWOrgCont_28_FD_152871 | JGI IMG/M metagenome (GOLD analysis project Ga0206836, IMG submission 152871) | Enriched cells from forest soil in Barre Woods Harvard Forest LTER site, Petersham, Massachusetts, United States -... | ecosystem: Environmental > Terrestrial > Soil > Temperate forest >...
CCAGCAGCACAACGTCACATGGAGCTTCAGAGACCTTCCTCAGGGCTTGCTCTCCGTCCAATGCCTCGCAGGCGATAAACCCGAGGGTCTGCAGGGTATTGTGGAGGGCGCGCCGAACACACGGGTCATCGTCCACGATGAGTATCCGGCCTGCGGGTTGTGATCGAAACAGTAGTGGCCAAGTATTGCGACCATTTTCCGCTGTACCGGCAGGAAGCGATGCTGGAACAGGAAGCGGGCGCTGTTTCGATCATGCCGAAGTTGAGCTGTCCAACAATCTCGCCGAGAACTCCATGCGGCCGGTGGCGCTGGGCCGACAGAACTGGCCGCACGTGGGCAGCGCGAAGGCTGGCCCCAAGGTCGCGGCGATTTTTTCGATCGTGGAGTCTTGCCGCAGGTTAGGCATTCCGGTGAAAGATTATCTGTTGGCGGTACTGCCCGGCATGAGCCAGAAAAGGCATTCCGAAGTCGCTCAACTCACCCCGGCTCACTGGATGGCGTCTCGCGGGCGTGATTGTTGACCGGCGAAAATAGGAATGTATGTTGCTGCCTGATCCGCTGCTCTGGCAGGCGATCGAACAGAAACGGATGATCCGGCTTGTCTACCACGGCAAGGAGCGCGTTGTGGAGCCGCATGACCACGGAGTGCTTAACGGCGCAGTCCAACTGTTGGGATATCAAGTTGCCGGCTTCAGCAGCCGTCCCCTTCCAAACTGGATTCTCATGAAGGAAGACGAAATGGCGGATGTCAAGCTGTCGAAAAAGACGTTTCCCGGTGGACGGCCCACGGCCTCCGGCAAACATCTTCGCTGGGACATTCTGTTTATCCGAGTCCAACCGCCCGACTGAATCCTCTCTCGAATAAGAACAAGGTTCGCCCTCTCTCACTTGGGTTGGTCTGGCGCTTACTGTCGAGCTGTCCATCTGGAGGCGCGCTTGAGGTGGCGCAAGGTCCTCCACGGCGGCGTACCCATTCGAGGGCTGCGCGGCGCTGCCGTCGTTTTTCGGGCCTGGTCACCGCAGGGGCCATCAGATGTACGATGCTAAGAGCCTCGCCAAAAGGGGCAAGCTATGATGATTCGAGAACATGGATTTCTTCTGACCGCCGCAATCCTATCGAGCTTATTCGCGGCCTCCGCGCCTGCTTTCGGGCAATGGATTCACTACGAAAAGAAGAACGTTCCACGGTTGCCCGATGGCAAAGTGAACATGACTGCTCCGGCTCCCAGGCAGGCGGACGGCAGACCCGATCTTGCCGGCATTTGGCTGGGGGACAATTGGGGTCCCCCGGGAGCAAGACCTAACCCACCTTCGCGCAACGTCCAAACTTCGACGATGCTGCCGGCAGCGCAAAAAGAATTCGACGCGCGCATGGAAAACAATATGCTGAATGATCCGAAGGTTCGCTGTCTGCCCAATGGCGTGCCGCATGCCAACACCGAGCCATATCCTTTCGAAATTCTCCATACTCCGGATAAGACTCTGATCCTTTACGAGATGTACTCACTCCGGCGTCAGATCTTCACCGATGGACGGAAACTCCCGCGAGATATCAACCAATTCACGCCCACCTGGATGGGCTATTCCGTCGGACGCTGGGAAGGTGATGAGTTCGTGGTTGATACCACGGGTTTCAATGACAGGGTTTGGCCGATTGATATGGGGGCCCACCCTTCCTCGGATGCGCTGTTTGTGACCGAGCGATTCAAACGTGTCGATTTCGGCCACATGGACCTGAGCGTGACCATCGATGACCCCAAAACATACGAGTCCAAATGGACGCAGCCATACCACTACACGCTGCTTCCAGATACCGATCTTCTGGAGTTTATTTGTGAGAACAACCCATCTCCGCTGCATATGGTTGGGAAATAGAGATCGGGTGGCGCCTAGCATTCGCGACATCGCGACGGGTTGAGGGTTCGAAGCGACGGGCCAGGGGCGCATCCGGATTCGTAGCGGGTCGGCATCTGCGAGCACTCTAAGCGTTGACGCCATTTTGATCTTGTTGGGCGAACGATCAAATCGAAGATCGAATCTCCACATTCCAACGGAGATCAGCTTGCGCTCCGCTATAAGTAGCTGCCGAGCCACATTTTGCGTGGCCCATCGATCAGATGGCTGGTGGACGACGGTATGTTGGCAGTAAAAACCTAGGGTAACAGTCCAGTTCTCCTCCGCATCGAACAGTACGAAGGTGGCCAGCATTCATGGGTAAGGGCCTCCACCTGAGTGACGCGGCTTGGATCACTGATGAACCAAAACCACCATCGTCATTGGGTTTTTGTTCTGGCCATCTTTGCGGTGGCAGCTCTGCTCCTGTTGCTACGCGTCGTGCTCTCGCATGACCGCGACCAGTCGGTTCCCAAGAGCACAATCATTCATGGGAAGTAAGTTGCTCCAACTTCAGGCAGATTCGATTTGCCCCTTGCGCGTCCAGGACGTTGGGTGATAGCCTCTCCTCCAACCCAACTCCCCAGGCATTGGCGGCCCTCCAGGGAAAGCTTGATGACCCGAACGGATCCTGGGTCCGTTCTAGGCGACTTATGTAAATATCGCACTGGCGTATGGGGTGAAGCGCGATAGCGGCTCTGTAAATGGCGAAAAGTCTGCATCTTTTTCTCGCACGCCACGATTTGATATAAGCCATTGCAGTGGTTGATGGGTCAGTCCATGCCTTCTCGTGTTAACACCTCATTAATTTTCTGGATGGCTTCTATTTTTGTTGTCTCATGGTCTGATTCCGATGTAATTTGCCGATCAGCCACAAACACGTTTAGCCCCGTGCCGCCGTGCGCAAATGGCAAAACCCATATTCCGTATGTCAGGAATGGCTCGCCGTTTGGAACACAACCAGAACCGGGCGCAATTTCGCGCTGCACTCTGGCGGCCTGCTCCTGGGTCATATAAAGAAAGTCTAAAGATCAGACCTCGAGGTTACACGAATGTTCTGCTCTTTTGGGCCATTGGGGCCTGTTAACAATTCGCTGGGTGCACCCTTTAAAGGTCTTGAAACGGGGAATCGAGGGAGTAGCGGCCATCGATCAGACCTTTACACTTAAGCATCCCTGGATCAAGTGAGGAAAGCCACCGACACGGCATTTCGATAGCGGTTGCGACGTTCTTCTCAGGCTAACTGTTTTACGTTCTTCCTTGGCAATGGGCACGTGACGTGGAGAACGTCCTCCGTGCGATCCGCCAGAGCCTTCTCGCGCTCGACTTCCAGCTGTAGACCGCCTTCGCGCAATCTGGCAGGGTTCCCAACCACATCCTGGGCAGTTTCGTTGTGCGGATTATTTTGACCTTATGCCTACTGCTTGTCCCACACCGTCGTGAGGGTTACTCGCTGGCCCTTCGAGTCCACTCCGTTCACGGTCAGCTTGAGTGTCTTACCGTCTTTCGAAACGGAGGTCATGTCCGTCATCAAAACCTGCCCGGCCTTCTTGAACATGCCACCGTAAGCGCGCGAGCTGTCGCGCCTCAAAGATACGGTATCTGCCCCACGCAGACGGTCGGGTTCAGACGTGCCGGCCAGCGGGTAATCCTTGCCATCTAGCGTGGCCGTGTACGCATACCCAACGTGGCTGTCGTCACTTTCGACTTCTTCGTAGGTTGTTTTCAGGCTCTCTCCTTGCGCTTCGATGACGAGGGTCGCACTCTTCGGTGGGGGGCCCGGAGAGAACTTGGATTTCTCGATATCCAGCTTCCATGTCCCCACGGCAGGATTATTTTCCGCCCCAAAGACGGGCAGCAGAGCGACGACTGCGAATACCCAGATGAGCAGTTTCATGTGCCTTACCTTTCCTCTATCGATCCCCTTGAACTGGTTTCGCTTAGGCCGAATGTCCACCAAGCTACTTTCCGGCATGAGCGCCTCCATATGTGAGCAAAACATCCCGGAACAACAAATTGTATAGGGTCTCGCGACGGGAAGACATCCTGCTTTAGTAGGAGACGAGTCATCATTTCGTCGCAGTGGGACGCTGATATCCCGCTTGTCTCGCGCGGCTGCCGGGCTTACTTAGTCGCTGGGCCACTCTTGCTTTATCGATGGTGTTCCACCATTGCCACTTTCTGGGGCTGTAGAATTCACCCACGCGAGTCCTAAAGGTCTTTACCTCTAGGCCGGAGTGCTGAATGCGCGCCGAGACCGGTTTCCTCACAGCACTCCACACCTGGGGGGAAATCTACAGATTCATCTTCACATTCACTGCGTCATCCCGTCGGGCGGCCTCTCGCCCGATCATCAACGCTGAATTCGCCCGCGCAACGTGTTCTTCCTCCCGGTGAAAGTGCTCAGCCGCGTGTTTCGCGGTACTTTCATTGCCGGTCGGAAACGCGTTTGCAAGCAAAAGAAGTTGAGGTTTGCTGGCAGCATGAAACCTCGGGCCAATAAAAAGGCGTTCGATGCCTTTCTGCGCCCACTGTTTTGTCACGACTGGGTAGTCTACGCCAAGCGGCCATTCGGAGGCCCCAACACGTCCTCAACTACCTCGCCCGCCAGACGCATCGCGTCGCTATCTCGAGTCAGCGGATCGTCAACGTTACCGATGGCAACGTTACCTTTCGCTCGAAAGATTACGCCCACCACAGCCAGCAGCGTCTGATGACTAGCGGGCAACCAACGCAACGTCGCGACGCACTCCAAGCGGACTATCCTGATCTCCGATAAGCTCACTAATTGAATGCTCAATAATCTTTGTCCTGGCACACGGATGAGCGTCTGGGTTCCGGCCGCTCTGATCGCTGCCTGCGCCACTCTAGGCGCGCAACTGCAATCTTCAACACCGTTTCATCTACAGGAGGCCAGTATTGCCGATATTCAACAGGCGATCATGGCCAAAAAGATAACGAGTACGCGTCTCGTCGAGCTGTATTTAATGCGGATCAAGACTTACAACAACACTTGCGTGAGCCAGCCAATGGGGATTCTCGGACCAATTACCACGATTCCACACGCCAGGCAGGTGAACGCGCTCTCCACCCTGAACCTGCGCCCGCCTACGCGCACGACGTGGGGCTTCGATAAACGCAAGGCGCGAAGCATGACGGATACGGATGACAACAATCCCAATATGCCGGACGCGCTGGAAGTTGCGGTTGCTCAAGATAAGAAATTCAAGCAGACCGGAAGGCTTGTAGGCCCTCTGCATGGAGTCGTCATGGCGATCAAGGATCAGTACGATACCTTCGATATGCGGACGACAGCCGGCGCCGACGCACAGTACGCGAACGACCGCCCGCCGGAAGATGCCACGTTCGTCAAGCGTCTGCGGGATGCCGGAGCGATCATTCTGGCAAAGGCTAATCTCGCCGAATACGCAACGGATGGCGCGCGTAGTTCCTTTGGTGGAACGTTCTGCAATCCGTACGACACGGAGCGCGAACCCGGCATGTCGAGCGCGGGCTCGGCGGCGTCAGTTGCCGCAAACCTGGTGACGTGCGCGATCGGTGAGGAAACTGTCGTGTCCATCCGATGGCCGTCTTCCGTCAACAGCCTGGTTGGGTTGGCGCCGACAGAAGAACTCGTCAGCCGGAAAGGGATGATAGGCGCCGGCCTGAGCATGCGGACGGGACCGATTTGCCGGAACGTGCAAGATGCAGCAAAGATACTGGACGTGATTGCCGGCTACGACCCCAAGGACGAGCTGACGGCATTCAGCATCGGACGGAAGCCCGCACAATCCTACCTCGCGTCTCCGGCCGCGCAGCGTCTCGACGGGATCAGGATCGGTGTGATTCGTGAATACATGTCGAAGAAGCTCTTTTCCAAGGCAGATGAGGAAAGCATTGAGATCGTCGAGCATGCCATCGGAGACGTTCGTAAACTGGGTGCGACGATTGTGGACCCAGGGCCGGAAGGCGCATTGTTCCAGGTTTGCATCGCGCGTTACGCGCCCGAACTCTCGAACAGCGCGTTTGCGCGTCAGTATCCTGACCTGTTCCCGGTGGATGCCTCGGGCCGTCCCCAGTCAGATCAGTTGGGTACGCTTCTCGACATGTTTGTCAGTCCGTCGCGAGTGCCACAGAGTCTGTCGCTCCGCAATCTTCGTACACCCGCCGTTGAGGGCGAAGACAAATTCATGATAAACAGATATCTCGAAGAACGTGGGGACGCCAACATCAGGAGCAACGCAGACCTGATCTCGAAGGCAAGGTTTTATGAAGACCCGAACTTCCCTGATCGTAAACAGGGACGGCAAGCCGCGGAGCGCGCAATGGCGCTGGACACATCTGCAAGGCTGCAGACGCGTTTCGCTTATCAGAATCTCTTGCTCCAGTGCATGCAGGAACAGCGGCTCGACGCGCTTGTTTCGCCTATGTCCACCGTCCCGCCACGAAAGCTGACGGCGCCACGCGAACCGAACGCGAATGGCCGATTGCCCATCGGCTGGTCGTTCATCGGACAGCAAGGTTTTCCAGCGATCACGGTGCCTGCAGGCTTTACGACAGAGATCTGGGATCGCGTGCGCGATGGCGATGGCGGCACGCGCCTGGTGGGCCCCCTCAAAGCGAACTTGCCTGTTGGCGTCGACTTCATTGCCCGTCCTTTCGACGAAGCGATGCTGTTCCGCATCGCCTCGGCTTTCGAAGCAGCAACTCGCCATCGAACACCGCCGCCGGACTTCGGACCAGTGGCCGGTGAACCGTGAGCTGTCCTTCCTCGAGTGCCCCGTCTCGCAATCCCCGCCACGCGGGGGCCAGTCCAACTCAGTGAGCGAGCACGCTTACCTCTAGGGAATCGCCGGCAAGCGCATTATCCTAAGTATGGAATATGGCTTCGGAATTCATAAATCGCCATTAGGTCTAGCCACTGATTCACCTCGCTGTACCACGCCACTGGAATTGGCCCGTCGTGTCACATTAGCGGCATCGTTATACCGCCTGATGGACCTATAACTCCGTCTGACGTGGATGAGTTCTAGACGCGAGGTTTTCTTAGGTGAAACCAGCTCCGACCTAACCGTCCAATTTCGCGGATTCCGCCCTGTAAGGTACCGAGTTAGCGAGTACCCGGCGCTGTGGCTGTAGAGATTGCCGGCAATGTCGAAGGCTTCGTCGCCAACCACGTTCCCGACTCCCGCTTCCTGGTTGAATAGATGCTCGGGGCGCGATCCCGCATACCGCCCGGTCCGATCCCGATCGCATCGCCATCGTCGGCCACCGCGCAGGTGGCTGGACCTCTTCTGCTTATCTAGGTGGACCGGTGGAGGATGCCCGCAGAAGCCATCATCTCAGGATGCGTCACCGCTTTTCGGCCTTGTCGACTTCTCCGCAGGGGTGCGCTAACGGTTACAACCGGGCCTATAGGCTCCGGAAAGCAAATAGTTCTGAAATGAAGAACGGCCTCGTCAGTCCAATTTACCATGAACTGGCTTCGCACTCTGGCCCGCGAAAGGTTGCTGATGCACCCGACGCCTTTCACACCGCTCATCGAATCTGCACAAAAGGTTCAACACTTTGGCTTGCCCGAACCTATTCGTACAGTGCGTCCGCATTCACTCCTGTCCTTGTTGAATTTGTTATTCCTTCAGGAGCTTTCGCACCGAGTGGAAGCCGCCGACCTGCAGGGCGACTTTGTGGAATGCGGTGTATACAAGGGTGGAAGCGCTGGTCTGCTGGCATATGAAGCCACCCGGTCTCGCTTCCCGAGGAAAACCTGGCTCTACGATGCCTTCGCGGGCATGCCCATAGCCAACCCCAACAAGGACGACCGGCATTCGAAGGAAATCGAGGGCGGGTTTGTGGGAAGCGAATGGCAAACGCGGCGCATTATGAATCGCCTCAGGATTCCCGCATCAAGCTTCTCGATTGGTGTGGGTTGGTTCGATCAAACGCTGCCGTCGAGCCCGGTGGAGAAGATCGCACTGCTGCACGTGGACTGCGATTTTTACGATTCGGTAAAACTTGTATTGCACACCTATTACGATCGTCTTCAGCCCGGAGGCTACGTTGTTCTGAATGACTATAACTCCTTTGCGGGATGCCAAGCCGCGACTGATGAGTTTCTTAGCAGCATGCAATTACGCCTGCCCGTTGTCACCATCGACTGCGACGCCGTCTATTTTCAAAAACCCCTGGCTGCTTAACTCGCGACGCTCTACCAAATTCCTTTAGTGGAGATTGTTAGAGAAACATCGGGCGGCGTGAAAACGCCGTTCGGCTGAGTCTTCATGAGACCGATCCCCTGTTACCGCTGCGACGCATAGCTTCTAAAAGCGTCAAGCTTCCGCCTGTTGAAAAGTACCTCAGACCTGTTTGGTTTAGCAGGCCAACAACGCGGTAGTTCCATCTAACCTGAGTCATATTCGCGCGTGGCCTCTCGCCCTATTGTCAGCGAGAGCGCAAAGAATGTCTCAACTTCGAACTTTTAGCAGCGATAGGTATGTGTGGACCTTGATTCATCATGTCGTTTCTCAGCTTTTTCTTCCCACGTCACCTCCGAGCTGTCGGGGCAATAGTGGACGTGCCTTCAGTACATGACGCGGGATTTCAAGCATCTCACCGGTGTTCTGGTTGTACTGGCAGAGTAGCCATCACGCGGGGGACTCGCAGTGATCTTCCTAAAGCCTCCCCCTGGACCATTGCCCGAGAATCAGCTACTGATTCAATTCTGAGGCATGAGCCGCGAACACGAAAGCTCGTAGAAGCGTTTGCTCATGCTTTTCTGACAGGCGTGTTTGCAGTGTCGCTCGGCTGCGTTTCGCAGGCTACGACTCGTGCGCAGGAAATACCGCGCTCGAACTGGCCTACTGCCGACGCAATGTGTGCCAAATACGACGACGTGAGAAACTCTGCGGTCGAGCCCTGTTCGGGTGGATTTCGACGGGTGCGCCATTTCTGGAATACCATCACTTTACCAATCGAGGTGGCCGGCCCTGCCGGCACTATCTCCACGGCTTCGTTCACGATCCCGCGAGGGACAAACCTGAGCGGAGCACTACAGCTGTATTTGCAGATTCATAATCTGAAATATGATGCCGAGGCAAGTGTTGAGGTGAACAACTCCGGTTGGTTGCCGATCAGCACCGCCAACGTGACGTTGCTGGGGAATGCGGCGGCATTCGGCGGAATAGGTGGTGGCTTCCACACACTACAGATGACCATGAACTTGCCGCCCGGCACGGTTGTACCTGGAAACAACACGATCACATTCACCTTTAACGGAACGGACGGTGTGGTCAGCGGGTATCGTGTCTTGGCCTTCAACCTCCAATCCGGAGGAACGAATCTGGTTCCGTCGTATCAATTTGTCAAGGATGATCCCAACACCTGGCGATCTCCGTTGACGTCGGCATCCGATATCGCCGAGGGCCAAACGCTGTGGCAGGGCGCGTCACTAACGGTGCCGACTTCGGCAGGCACACAGCCCATTCAGGCACATTGCTCGGATTGCCACTCTATCGACGGGCGCGACCTGAAGTATTTCAACTATTCCAACTATTCGATTCAAGCTCGGGCGATGTTTCATGGGCTAAGCGCACAGCAGGGTGATCAGATTGCCAGCTTCATTCGTTCTCTCAATGTCCCCAATCCAGGACGGCCCTGGAACCCTCCTTATCAGCCTGGACCAAGTCTGGATTCCCAACCGGTGGAAAACTGGGCGGCCGGCGCGGGTCTAAGTGCCGTGCTGGACAATGACCGCGACATGCTGACATACCTGGCGCCGAATGGCAGTACCGCTGGCTGGGCCGCCACGGCTTATCTCAATGCTCGCGAGATGCCAGTCGAACTGCAGCTACCGGATTGGAACTCTTGGCTTCCTCAGGTGCATCCGATGGACGGGTTCGGCGCCTTCTTCACGTCGAGCGCATTCAACACCGATCTCTCCTTGATCCGTACAGCCCTGCAATCGAGCACAAATCCCACGGTGGCTTACAATGCCGCGCTGGGCGATTTCCACAATTGGTTTGTAGCTGGCAGTCAGTTTGCGACCGGACCGGAGCTGCCGCTTCCAACCACGTGGACACAGGCTCAAAGAGAGGCCTACTATTCGGTGGGTCTGTGGGTTCAAGTCAAGATGTGGGAGCTGAATCAAATGTACGGACTGGAAGGAATTCCGCAGGTACCTTTCGGCGCGAAAGCCGACTCACGCGGCTGGTTAGGTTCTACGGCGTTCGACGCATCCCCGAATATGCAGCACGTTGCAGCCGGGCCGGGTCTGGGCAATGGTACGGCCACCGAGCGAGACTACCTCTCGCTCGCCTGGTATCAGGTGCAGCTCATTCTCAACGACGGCCAGGGGCAGCAGAGCGATCACGAGCCGGTAGATTATGGGTATGTGGGAGGCTTCATCAAAAACCTGTTCGTGATTGACGCCCCGAACTTGCCAGGCATATCGCTGCAATTTGAGTACTTGATCAAGGCGCTCCAGGAGTTTACGCAAACCGGAACAAGCCCGGAGTCACCCACCGGCTGGCATCCGATCGATACGTCGCCCGCGGTGCTCGTAGACTTCAACTGGGCGCCGCTTTGGTGGGGGACTTCCGCGGCGACTGAAGCCAGCCTTACGACCGCCTACACTCAGGCATGGTTTAACCAAGCCTCGGTCTACTCGGCGGCACAATACTACCAGGGCGGCTGGGCCAAGGCGACAGACAACCCAGCAGCGCTGTTCTATTCGACCACCTTTGGAGGTCAGGTTTGGTATATGCTGCCCCGCCTTCGGTCGATTGGAGTTCCGGCACCTCTGACGACTCAGATAGCCGCCTGGGTGGCGACAATCTGGCCCAATGGCAACTGGGCTCTCGACGAATCGGCGACCTGCACTTCGCTACTGCAGTGCACGTCGGGGTATTAAACGATCGAGAGTGGGCTGAAAACGGGACACGCTCGAAACATACTGCCGGGTTCCTGTCCCCACTCGCCGGCGGCAGAACCTCATCTGGCGATATGCGGAGATATGCTCTGCTAAGCCACAACGGGGCTTTAAGCCACATTATCGGCACTCGCAAGCTAGATAAGCGACCAGGCCGTTTTCCGTCAACTTGCCACGAACGATTTTGCTTACTGGGCGATAACATATTTTATCGTTTAGTAAAGCGTCGGTTAGTGAAAGTCGTCTAGTAAAATACCGGCGGCGGCCGATGCGGCAATCCGTTCCCCGCCACTGTTGTGATAATGCCGGTCTTGGCATCCACGCGTCGAACGCGATTGTTTTCAAACTCGGCGATAAACAAATTCCCTTGACGGTCCACGGCAAGTGCGTCCGGCCCGATCCGCGCTTTGGTTGCTGGACCACCATCTCCACTGAAGCCATCCTGCCCGTTACCCGCGATTGTTGAAAGTGCGCCAGTCGCTCGGTCGATGCGGCAGACCCGCGTGTTCACGACGAAGAGAAGATTTTCGTCTTGATCGAAGGCTAGCGCCCGTGGCTGCGCCAACCTAGCTTCCGTCGCGGGGCCGCCCTCGCCGCCGAACCCGAGATATCCTATCGAGCCTTGCGAGATAGGGCCTGAGCCAGCAATTGTCTCGATAATCCCGCTACCATCTACCCTTCGGATGCGGTTGCTCGTATCGTCGGAGATGAAGATGTCGCCGGCACGATTCACCACGATACTTATCGGCAACCCGAGTTCGGCGGCAATCGCCGGGCCATGGTCTCCGGCGAAGCCGCGTTTGCCACTGCCTGCAACTATTGATATCGCACCAGTCTGGCCATCGATCCGTCGTATGTAGTATCCGGCGTCGCAGATGAAGATGTTACCTTTGTCGTCAGTGGTGGAACAGTGGGGGCCGCTGTATTTCGTGAGGGGAGCTGGCAGACCGCTCCTGTTCAAGGGAAGCGTTGTATAGCCCGCAATCGTCGAAAGGTGCAGGCTTCTCGGGTCCAGTGAACTCAATCGGTCATAGGTGAATTCGGAAAGCAGCAGCTTTCCGCCGGAGTTAATTTGAAGCTCTGTGAGCGGCCCAAAACATCCGTTAGGAGGCGGGTTCTGCACGGGAGGATCGCATCCTCTGGCGACTGTGGAGATCATTCCCTTGGCCAAATCGACCCGTCGAATTGCTTCACCGAACGATTCGTAAATATACAGATAGCCGTCGCCAACGGCGACCCCTGAAGGCGCGTTTAGTTGGGCCTTGATGGCGGGCCCGCCGTCTCCAACACCCTTCGGCGGGTGTTTCTTCAGCTGCCCATGAGCGGCCGCCGCAATTGTTGCGATGAGAATCACTCGCATGGCAGAAGCGCGCTTCACTTCACCCAGCCTCTTCCCAAGCTTATCGCGTCTTTCCCCTTCCGATAATTCGGCGCTAGGTTCACCCGGACGCATAGTCGGCATGGCGCGGATTGAGAATCGGTCGTTCAACGGGAGAGCATAGGCCGTTATACTATAGTTTGCCAAGGCATCGAAATTGGAGCTACGCCGACTATTCTCACTGATACGCTCGGCCAGCGGGTAGGCACCGGTACGCCTGATCATGGCACTGGATCTGCTATTAAGGTCGCTTAACGTCGTGGAGTTTTCGGTAGGGAGACATCCGCGACTCGCTACGCCTCCTCATACCGGAGGCGCTTCTGAACAGCGGTTTCGATCTTGGCGAACAGGTCGGAAACCTTTTCCATAGCCGCCTTGTTTGAAGGAGTTTGGCTCGCGCCTGGGCGTCTTGCCACCTCCTCATCGATAAGGACGCCCTGTAATGATTGATTGATGGCCTTAAATTGCTGGCGTAGTTCGTCCGTCATGAAGATACTGTTAACGGCGAGATAGTTGTTCAGCGCCACTTGTGCGGTCTTAGCATCGTTCAGCTCGATCCAGAAAATCCAATTCTGATAGTACTGAAGCCGGTTGTTGGTTGTGCGGAGTTCCCCTTTCTGGAATTCCTCCAGTCGGCAGGAGGATACAAACGCCTCAAATTGACCTTCGCTCATCCGAGCGAAATCCGGATATTCCTTAAGAGCCGAAATCACGCGAAAGACGGCGCCGTGGGCTTCGTGTAAGAGCCCCCAAGCGCGTGGGAGCACCTCGAATTCCTTTTCATGGATCTTGCTCACGCGGCTGAATAGTGAATTGATCTGATGCCGGAGCTGCTCGATCTCCTTCTGCTGATCATGCTTCAGACGTTCGAGCTGTTTCTTGAACTGCTGCTGCAGCCAACCCTTCCCGAACCAGCAGAATAAGCCGTAGGCGATTGCGGCGCTGCTTCCTCCAACAGCGACGATACGGCCAATCCACGCGAGGACTGCCTCAAACACCTGATCGAACGACATACCTAAAGCCTAAACTCCTCCCGCGCCAGTTGCGAACTGCAGTTGTGATCGCTACTGCTTGTTGGCTCTGGCCCTGCCCAGAAACGAACGCTATTCCGGGAGCTCTTCCCGATCGCCTGAAGCTCTGCCCTCCCCAAACAAAACGAATCGTATTCACTTGGATGTATAGTCGGCATCGCGCCGATTGAGAATCGGTCAGCTGGAGCAATGAGAGGCTCAGTTGCATCGGAGGCCTTATGGATCTATAGTCGTCGATAGGGAGGCCCTTATGAAGCAAACTTTCGCCATGTTCGTATTGGTAGCGGGTTTTTCGGTCAGCGCGATGGCCGCTGATTTTAACGGTTACGTCATTGACCAGATGTGCTCCACTAACGCCGCGATGAAGGGCAATGTGGAATGCGCCCAAAAGTGTATTAAGGGCGGTTCACCTGCCGTCTTGGTGACCGACGATGGGAAGGTTTATAAATTCGCCGATCAAGCCAAGGCGATTCCGCTGGCTGGCCAAAAGGTTACGGTTTCAGGCAAGCTGAAGGGCGACACTATTACTATCAGTAAAATCAACCCAGCTTAGGTCTGGGCCATAGCCGTCCTGCTTCGCTTGTGCGCCGTGGTTTACAGTATTCGTTACCGGGCCACGATTTCCGCCCTTTCCCGGGCATCGCTCGCCAAAATACCGCTTTGCGGAAGCGTCCGCCGTGGCAGCGGGTTCGTTCAAAGGGAGATGTATTTACAAACTCCACTTGACGGTTAGTCGGCTGTGGTGTGAAGTGGGATTAAGGCGCCTGATCGGCAGGTGTTTAACGATCCTTTTGCAATAGTCGATCCTCCAGACGCGACCTTAGAGAAAAAACCTGTTTGCAGCATGAATGGTAGCTTCGAACGCATCTGAGGGTGCCTGAATCTCGCTAACTGGCGACCTGCGGGGTTTGTTCGTAATAGTAAAACAAAATGTCCGTCGCGGGCGGCTTCCTGCCAAGCTGACGCAGCATGCCGACGATTTGGCCGCGATGTAGCGTGGCGTGGTTCACCACGTGCACCACGATCTGCCACGCAGGAAGGCCGGCGTTGCCAACAAAGCGTGATTTGAAGGGAACTTGACGGGCCAGGTCTGAGTCGGTGACCGCATTTGCCCAGGCATCCCACTTGGCCTGCAGCCGAGGCCATTCTTCGATTACGAAATCGAGCGACGGTAGCGCATCATGGGGCGGCACCGGATAGCCGGGATCGGCGATCCGCGAGAACCAGATTGCGTCTCCGAAATAGATGTGAGCGAGCGTGTTCGCGATGCTTCCGTGCGAGACGCTCATCGGCTTTGTTCGGTCCTCGGGAGGCAGCGCGAGCGCTGCCTCCAGCACCTTGCGCGAGGCCCAGCCTGAATATCCAATGTGTGTGCGAACTTCTTGAGCGGTCATTAGTGCTTACTTTATATCGCACACCCGAGTTCGTCGACATTTCCGATGCCGCAGGCCAACCTGCTGACACTCACTGGGGTGCGTTTGGGGAAGCCGACATTGGAGCTTTCAAATCACTTTATGGTATGGGCCTAAAATAGCGGAATTCCTCACTGGAAGAAATAGATCCGACCGTGGCGGCCCGCCGACTTCCCAAAACGTATCGAATACGCTCGACAAGCGACCATGAAGGCCTCGTCGGGGACTCCATAAGGCGTGTAAGCTTCGGGCTCTTTGATGCCACCGAGGCTGCATTGTACAAAAGGTTACGCAGTTCGCTAACGTCCAGCAGGTTCAGGAAATCCTTGCAGCCCTGCAGTACCGAGAATGTGAGCGTTCGATGGAATACCTCTCAAACGATGGCACGTGTTCGGGTTGACGGAGGCTGGGGCTGAGACGGAAGCGCGCGAGCGGATGAGTGCACAGAGATGAGCCGGCAGTCCGGGACGCGTCCATTGGTCTCGCTCATTCGAGTGGCGCCGTGAGCGCGGCTTTGAAAATCGCCCCCAGGCTCAGAAATTCCTCCAAGCGGGAGGGTTTGCGAATGTAGCGGCTGGCACCCAACCGCGCGGCATCGGCCCTGTCCCGCTCCGCGTCCGAGGAACTGAGGATCATGACCGGTATGTGGCGACACCTCTCGCTGAGGCGCATTCGCTCCAGAACGTGACGGCCCGGCCTTTTGGGAAGATTCAAGTCGATAATTGCGAGGCCGGGACAAGCAGCCGACGCGTCGACGTCCAGCGCCTGAATGAACTCTATTGCCTTCTCGCCGTCGTCGATTACAAGTAGCTCACCCTCCACGCCATGTTCCTCAAGTGCCTTGCGGACCAGCGCGGCATCGGCCGGATTGTCCTCCACCAGCAGAATTGACGCGCCTATTCCCTCGTCAACCTGACCGCTATTAGTCTCCGCCCGGGATCGTAAAGAAAAACGTCGAACCTCTGCCGACTTCGGACTCCACCCAGATGCGCCCGCCGGCGCGTTCGACGATCCGCTGGCAGATGGCGAGGCCCATGCCGGTTCCCGGGTAGGCGGCGGCGCTGTGAAGACGCTTGAAGATTTCAAAGATCTGCTCCTTGTACTGTGGGTCTATGCCGATCCCGTTGTCCTGAACGGAAAATCGCCATTCCTTGTCCCGCTGTTCAGCCCCCACGCCAATCTGCGGCGGTGAACTGCTCCGATATCGAAGTGAATTTCCAATCAAGTTCTGCAGCAGCTGCTCAAGATGGACGTTGTGGATGCGAACGCGGGGAAGCGCGGTGCTCCTGATCGACGCACCGCTCTCTTTGATGGCGACCTCCAGGTTGGCCAGCGCCTTCTCCAGGGCCCGGTTGGCATCAACGTCTTCCGTCGGCTCCTGCCCGGTGCTTGAGACTTGGTTATAGGCGCGGAGATCCGCCAGGAGTTGTTCCATGCGTAAGGCGCCGTCGATTACGTAGCCGATATACTCGTCGCCATTCGGCCGGAGTTGGCCAGCGAACTCCTTCCTCAGTAATTCGCTGTAGGTAGCCACTATCCGCAAAGGCTCCTGCAGATCGTGTGAGGCCGAGTATGCAAATTGCCGCAAATCGGCGTTGGATCGAGCAAGCGCATCGTTGGCTTTCTGCAGCGCGGCCTTGGCTTCACGCCGGATGCGGAAAGTCGTGACGTGGGTCTCAACGCGGGCGATCAGTTCCCGCGCGCTGAACGGTTTGACGAGGTAGTCATCGGCGCCCACCTCAATACCCTCGATGCGGCTCTCTTCCCCAGCACGCGCAGACAGCAGGATAACCGGGATTTCCCGCAATTCCGCATCTGCGCGCAGCGCGCGCAACAAGCCGAAGCCATCGAGTTTCGGCATCATCACGTCCGAGAGGACGAGGTCGGGTGGATGCGCGCGCGCGGAGGCCAGGGCCACCTCGCCGTCCGGGACCGCATGCACGTCGAACCGGTCGTCCAGGAGCCGGGCGACGTAACCGCGCATGTCGGCATTGTCATCGGCCCAAAGAATACGTGCTTTGCCGGTTCCCTCCGGTTCGTTATCAAGTGGTTCACGGCCCGCGGGATCTGGGACGCGCGGTTCACCCTTAATCGGCATCGAGCTATCGACCGCTCGGGCCCGGCGGTTTTCGATCGCCTCATCCGGCAACCAGCCAAGGGCTTCTTCGATGAAGGCCGATGGCATAACACCTGTCGATGCCAGCTCGGCAACCTTGCCGATGCGCCCTGGGTCAAGATGTGCCGTGCCGAACGGAACGGTGACTCTGAATGTGCTCCCTTCACCGGCCACGCTGTCCACGCTGACCGTCCCGCCGTGGATTTTGACGAGTTCATGCACCAGCGCCAGGCCTATGCCCGTGCCCTCGTGCGTCCGGCCCCGGCTCTGCTCAATGCGGTGGAAGCGCTCGAACATGCGCGGCAATTCGTCAGAAGGTATGCCGACACCGGTGTCGCGCACAGTCAGGCGGGCTCCGGGGCCTACGCTATCAAGCCGCACCTCGATTTCACCCTTCAGCGTGAACTTGAAAGCATTACTTATGAGGTTCAGTACGATCTTCTCCCACATGTCGCGATCGACATACACCGGGTCGGTCCCCAGGCGCGGCGCGCAATCCACGATCAGCCGCAAGCCGGCCTTCTCGCAGGCCGAGCGAAAATTGCTCGCGAGTTCGGCTGTGAAGGCAGCAATGTCGGTGGGCTGGTAGGAAGCCTGCACGCGCCCGGCCTCGATGCGGGAGAAGTCCAGCATCGTGTTCACGAGCTTTAGTAGCCGCAACGCATTGCGGTGCGAAACGGCCAAGTTCCTGGCTGCGCCCGGCGGGAGTACACCGTCGGCATTGGCGAGCGCATCCTCCAGCGGCCCGAGCATCAGCGTCAGCGGCGTTCGGAACTCATGGCTTACGTTCGCGAAGAACTGGGTCTTCAGCCGGTCTAGCTCCTTGAGCCGCTCGTTGAGGAGCCGCAACTCGCGGGCCTGGCGGGCTACCTCGTCCTCGGCCTGCTTGCGCTCCGTAATGTTCCTGGCCTCGGGGAGCAGGTATTCGATCTCGCCGGATTCGCCACGGATGGGCCGGAGGGAGAAATCAACAATAATCGTCGCGAGCCCGGATTGCTCGCCGTAGACCTCCGCTTCGAATCGGACGAATTCCCCGGCAGCCGCCCGCCGGATGCCGCTGCGGATTTGTTCCTGAAGCTCTTCCGATACCTGCCACCAACGCGCGGTCCAGAATGGCGTTCCCCGAATTTCCTCAATCCGGACACCCGCACCCTCCAGGGCCGAACGGTTGATTTCCAGGATGTTGCCTCTTGGGTCGAGAAGACCGACGAATTGGTACATCCCATCCAGGATGACCGCTGCCCGCCGTTCATGTTCGACGATTTCGGCAGACCGTCCGGCAGTAGAAAGTGTCGCCATCTCCGTTTCACCTGACGAGGGCTTATGCCTATCTATCGGTAATGACTCCTGCACCGTCGGCTTTGTTTCGGACGTGGGGCCTGGCGGCACCGACGGGAACGGGGATGGCTCTGTGTCCAATAGTCTCCTGTCAATCTGCAACGGCGGAACAGCAACCTGGCGGTTATCCGGTTGTTCAGGGTTGATAACCTTATTGACGATCATACCCGAGGGCATGGAACTGGCGAAATCGGTCGCTGCACTTTCCACAGCTTGAGTTTTTTCGAAGTTATGCGCGTCAGTGAAGAAGACGGCAAGCCTGTAGATATGATCTATGAACGAGGAGAACTCTTGACGGTCGGCGACCGTCTTCAGGAGGATCGCTATCGACCAGGCGCAGCCTGCATATTTAGGTCGTGCTGAAGCCTGAGCATGCTTTGCTGGCTCACCCGGACCAATCCTGCTCGAGGATTATCCAGTTCAGAGACCAGCGAGAGTACGATCGCGACGGTAAGCGGTAAAACGAGCATTCCCAGCCAAACCCTGCACTGCATGGTGTAGCCCACGACGAACGATGTCAGCGAAGAAATCAGAATGAAAACCACCCATATGGCAGCCGGGATGTGCTTCTCCGCCGCAGCCAGCCTTTGTTCGATCAGGTCGGATAACTGGCCGACCGCCTGTATCACGGTCGGCGTTACCGGATTGAGATTCTGTTGAGCGACCAGCACGGTTCCCTGCCACATCTCTTCCTGTAAGCGCTTTGCGTGATTGATTGCTGCTATTGTGGCGGGTTGGTCCAGGTCTGAGCTGGCAAACTCGAGGCGCCTACTTACGTACTCCGGGAGCGGCCGGAGGATTTTGTCCCGAAGTGGCTCGGGTAACATTTGGGCACGCTGCTCCACCGTGGCAATTGCGTTGGCTTCATCAATCACCAACTGCGCTCGCTGCTCGTAGTGGGGTAGGGACATCGGCAAACTGAAACCGAGCAGCAGGCCCAGCAACACGCCTAGACCGTCGCGCGCCGAGTCAATCACCGACTGGATTTCCACGCTTGGTTTTGCCGATGCCCGCCTTATCCGAAAACCGAATTCCACGAGCAGAATCAAACCAACCAGCAGGACGGGAAAAAATACCTCGGTGTGTGCGATCAGCCAAAGCAAGACGCCCTCCTGAGATCTGTGGATCTTCCATTGCACAAAGGTATTCCGTTCCGCTTTGCCAAGTGAATGGCTCCCTCAAGGCGGTGTGAACGAAACCTGCTAACCTCTTTCACGGGAGTTTTGCGCCTGCCGGAGTCTGACCCGGTCTTAAGGCTGGATGCTTGGCGAATTATTCTCCGACCCTGAGATTGTTGGCTACCGAGAAGGCTCCGTGAACGCCTCTTGCTCGGATGTACGCCATGTTTTTGTCCGCTTCGTTATCTACAACACCTTCCAGGGTGACATTTCCATTCTTCACGATGATTCGTATCGGCTTAATTACCGGCAGCTCGTATCGGCCGAGCGGGCCATAACCGTAAATTGCCCGGTAGAGGGACCGCCGGAGTCGCTCGTCGGTCGGAGACAGAGGTAAGACCTCAATCTGGTTGTCCACTCTACCGACGCCCTCAATACTCCTCACTGCCTTTTCCGCGTCTGTTTTCAGGGTAGGGCGCGTTACTTGTCCCACAAGCGTGACGTTATCACCGTCTATGCGATACGCCAGGTTGTCGAATACATCGAGATACGGAAGCATCAGTAGCTCGTGGCGAACCTCTTTGTTGATGCGCGCACTCCCCCTGTCGTTTTGGGCGAACGCGACCCCCACCAGGACGATGATCAACCAAACAAGTTTTACCATGCGAACCTCCGCTTCTTCGTTTCAAATCCTCCGCTAGACGTCACTCATGTTTAGTGGTGCCAAATAGAGCCTTTACGAACAATATGAACGCAATTGGGCCATAAAGTCTCATTCGAAGAGTGCTCCGTCGCCAACGATTCGAATTCTCATTCCGGCGGCGATCCAAGTCAAGGGGGCATTCAGTAAGATGTCGGACACCGCCTTGATCGAAAGACAAAGGTATTTATGGAGCTGTTTTAGCGCTTGCCTTTTAGGCCCGGATTATTGCACGAAGGAGCCCATTTCCTAACCGTGCACCCAGCTGCGATGACGCCTCTCACGCGGAACAGACATCACGAATCGCAAAATTCACACTTGACATTGACGGACAATCCACTACCATATGGTTGTGGATCAATTGGGTACAACATTTGCCGCCTTGTCTGATCCAACCCGGCGGGGTATGATCGAACGACTCTCACATGGTCCTGCCTCTGTGCATGGATTGACGGAATCGTTCGCACTCTCGCAGCAGATGATTTCAAAACATATCGCCTACCTGGTGCGGGCACGGATTGTAATCAAGACGAAGCGTGGACGAGAGAGCGTGTGCACGCTCAGGCCAGAGGCAATAAAGAAGGTCAGCGAGTGGGCGGCTTATTACCGCCGATTCTGGGAAGAGAGTTTCGACAAGCTGGATGTGGTTGTGAATCAAATGAAAAAAACGGAGGTCGGAGATGATAAAGAACACGGCTAACGATACGGAGCGGATGGTTGTCACAAGGATTTTTGATGCCCCGCGCGAATTGGTTTGGAAGGCTTGGACAGACCCAAAATATGTGATGCAGTGGTGGGGCCCGAAGGATTGTACAGCGCCTTTTTGCGAGATGGATTTTCGCGTGGGAGGAAAATTTCTCTTCTGCATGAGAGCTCCGGATGGCCAGGAGTTCTGGAATGGTGGTGAATACCACGAGATTGTTCTGCACGAAAAGGTTGTTTTCTCCATGTACTTTTCTGACCCGGATGGAAACAAGGTTGAGGCTGCGCAATATGGAATTGAACATGAGGCCGTTGCCGATGCGTATGATGTGATTACCTTTGAGGATTTTGGAAACGGCCAGACGAAGCTCACCTTCATTGGAAATGAAACCATGGAGAGCGCAAAGAATAGTGGTCAACTAGAGGGCATGAACCAGGTACTCGATAAATTTGCAGCAGTTGTCGCGGGGCTAGCGCAGGCGAAATGAGAAGTTGGTCCTTCGATAAATCAATAACGAACTACTGGAGCGGTCTCAGGCGAGTGTGCCCTAGTCTGTAACCAAAAAGGGGGATACCGTGGGAAAGTACGGATTACCCAGTTGCCGTATTGAACTGTTAAGCTGCCCAGACCGTTCTGCAACGAGCAAAAGCTGTTCAGCTGAATGGTCGGTCCCATAAAGGCCCTTTCGAGCGCGCCCAGCGATTCCGGAGCAGCTCATCTCGTAGTCCGGCCAAAATCCGTGGCACGCAATTCGAAGAAGTGCCGTTCGAAACGATCTTGTATTACGCGCAGAGGTTCGCGTACAAAAACGCGACGGCCGTCCTCACGCAGCGTATAATCTGCATTCGCGTGGAGAACGACGCACGGGAAGCCTCCGAAGGTCAGGCGGCCATTTACGATTTCAGAAGTTTGGATCGAGGTCTTTCCCCGTACGTGCCAAATGTTCCCGCAGACGGTTCGCACACGGGCCTTGGTGGCATAGACCGCCGCCACGAATGCATCACCCTCCCAGAGGTTACCGACGCCACACACTCGGGCACAGAAGTCGTCCCATGTTGCGAGCAAGGATCGACAGGGCGTTATAAAAAAACCGGCGCTGAAATACGCATCGCGCGGATCCATGGCGGGCAACAGGGCGGCGGTCTCCGGGAGTGTGATTTGGCCGATGGCCATCACATGCGCATCCAGCAGCAAATCGTAGCCTTCGGTGAGAGCGGCGGTGTCACCAAGCGAAGAGAGGAGGACCGCGTCGGCGTCGATCCATGTCACTACACTCCACGGCAGTCCGGAAAGATATTGAATCAAACCCGCCTTGCATCTCCACGGATGCCTGCTGCCAGCCAGGGCTGGTGGCACCGGGAGCACGGTCACCGGCCAAGTTCGGACCTCGCTTAGCTGCTCCGGTGTGAGGCCGAAGTCGCAGTAGGCCAGCGGAAGATGGCGATTGGTTTCCCACCACGATGCCACGAGCATGCGGCTGTTGGCAAAATGATTGGAGTCGGCGCCAGTTACAATCCATTGCCTCTGCATACACTCAGCTTGCCTCACGAGGGGGCTCCAGATCGAGTTCGGGTGTCGCCGCTGTCGTCGCGGCTATTCAGCTCACGGGTGGTGACGTTGGCCAGCATCCAGGACTGGACGCCCTGCGCCCGGCCGCAGTTATTAGGGAGCAACGGGCGCTGGAATTCGCCGCGCTGGGCAAGAGCTTGCGACTATAGGAGAGGAGGCACCACAAAAATAAATGCAGAGCCATCTAAAGCACGGCAGCTTTCCTTATTTCAAACTCAGACCAGATATCCTTCCTAGAACCGCGTCTCAAGCGGCGACCTGGACCGTCCCGAACCTTTGCAATGCCTACAACTGGCCGTCTCAACTTGCGGGCGGAGGAGTGATTGCCATTGTGGAGCTTGGCGGAGGCTGGGTTCAATCCGATATGGACTCGTTTTTTCAGTCGATCAACCAGCCGAGCCCGCAGATCACCGATGTCTCGGTGGATGGCACTCAGAACAGCCCCAATCAAAGCGTCGGCAGCGCTGACGATCCTGACTATGAAGTTGCTCTGGACATCCAGGTGTCAGCTGCCGCCTATTTCGTTGCCACCGGCCAGCCGGCTGTGATCCGCGTATATTGGGCCAGCGACATTGCGCCGGCGGTTCAGGCCGCAACAGCGGATGGGTGCGATGTATGTTCCATCTCCTGGGGCTCGGATGAGGCCAACTGGGGTGCTACCGCCGCGCAACAGATGGAAAGCGCGGCCCAGGCGGCGACTGCGGCCGGGATGATCGTCTTCGCGGCTTCCGGCGATAACGATTCCAGCGACGGAGGGTCGAACCCGGCCAACGTTGACGTTCCATCCTCCTGCCCGCACGTGATCGGGTGCGGTGGAACAACTAAAACGGCGACCACGGAAACTGTTTGGAACAATGATCCAGGCCAAACCGGTGGCGAGGGAACAGGCGGCGGCTACTCGACGCTGTTTCCGGTGCAGTCCTTCCAGGTTGGAGCGCCGCCACCGCCGTCGGGGTTGGGAAGAATGGTGCCCGACGTTTCCGCCAACGCCGATCCCAACACGGGCTACAACATCTGGGTGCATGGCCAGCAATCGGTGGTTGGGGGAACGAGCGCGGTGGCCCCACTTTACGCGGGATTATTTGCTTCGTTCGGGACCAAGCTCGGATTCGTTACTCCGACGCTGTGGGCAAACCAGGACTGCTTTAACGACATCACACAAGGGAACAACGGCTTTTACGACGCTGGTCCCGGCCCCGATCCATGTTCTGGGATTGGCTCCCCGATCGGTACGAAGCTCGCCACCCTGCTAGTGGGAGCGTAGATTTGCCGAGACGGTTTAGATCATCCGTCTTTTCATCGCAGCAAGATTCCGGCTTCGCGACACAATTTCGTTTCTCGCTTGCCTCCACCGGGAGAGCACTCTGAGAACTCGGGCGTATAGGAGACCACTTTCGGCAATTCCTTATCCTTGTCTACTACTACGCCCAACCAAGCCACCATCATTTCTTCCCAGGTCTGATCGCCCCACCACACGTCCGCGTTCGGATCTGGGTTGAATCGATTGTTGGCTGAATTATCGAAGTGCGCCACAACCTCAAGTTTCGTGCCCTTTGGGACAACGATTGGCTCCGCGACGTCGTAGGACATCTGCCATTGGAAGTTGAACTTGACGCTTAGGAGCGTCCGGGATTCGCCGTTCGGATAAACCAGGCGATAAGTCATATCTTTTCCCCGCAGGTGCATGTGGGGCATGAACCAGACGATCTCGGCGTCTTCATTAAAAACCAGCTCGGTGCGAGTTTCCCAATTGGGGTCGCCGGCAGGGATCCGAAAATGAGCCCGATCGCGAAGAGCGGTGGGATTCACTGTGATAAACCGCCGAGCCGGCTCGTCTTTCGCAAAAGTGAACCCGATCCTGGTCTGATCGGTGGTGGCCACGCCGTTGGGCGTATAGTGCAGCTGTATCAAAAGGTCGGACCCGGCGGGGATCAGCTTTGCTGCGTGATGAAGACGGTAGTCCACGAGTGGAGCGCCGGGGACATAGATTGCGTCGACGCCCGTCGGGCTGCGCAGGCGATCGTCGCGCTGAATTTTCTTGATGGCAATTCCTTCGCCGTCGCGCCTCTGCTTGGGAGCGCGGGCTACGCCGTTCTCAGCATCATCGCTGTGTGGCACGATGCAAACTACGACATGATGCACCACCGAACGGTTTCCCGGTTGAATTTCAATGGAATTAATCCATGTGTCTTTCGTGAAACCTGTGGGCACGCGGATCTCAGTCAATTCCACCGTCCCCTTGGCTGGAATCGAAATCGGCTCCGGCAACGAGACCACCGCATCCGGCGGAATATTCCAGCCTGTCGGCCATCGCTTTTCGGGCGGCTTGTCTTTTGCGTCGCCTTCGGGCGCGCCGCTATCCACCCAGGACGTCAGCGTGGCCATGTCTTCTGGGTTAAGCGTGCGATCGTGAAGAAATTGTCCGAATCGAGGATCGGCGGGCCATGGCGGCATCTTCCTGGTGAGTACCGCAACCTTAATCGCTTTGGCCCACGGACGCGTGGATTCATAGGTGAGGAATGACATTGGAGCAACTTCGCCCGGCCGATGGCAGGACTGGCAATTCCTCTGCAATATGGGGAGCACGTCCCGGTTGAAAGTGACAGGAAGTGAGGAAGCACCCGCGGTGGCTAAACCCGCAGTGAGCAGAGACACGATTCCGGGCACTAGGAGGGACGCCCACCTCTTGGCGGCGCTATTGCCGGCGCCTTGGTCCACGGCTGTCATCTCTTCTTGATCCCGAGTATGCCACAAGGCGGGCGGAGGCGGACATGCATCTTTGCTACACATGTTTGCCTCCGTGTCTGGTGGTCCGGGATAATAGCGCTAGCCGGCGCTCGACCTGGGTCCCGCGTGGCTATGGAATCCGCGAGTGGAGCAACGGTTCTCCAGAACGAACCCACTATTACTGTGGACAGTGTTCCTCGCCATGCTGTACGGCAGCGTGTGGCTGCTGGCGCAGTTGCTCCGGTGGCTGACCGACTATTCAGATACCTGGGTGGATATCGGGGCTGCGCTGACCGATCCATATCATCGTCACATCGGAGAAGGAATCGCGGTTGGAGGCATCATCTTACTGGGCCTGATTACGCCAGGCTGGGGGAAAAAATGGTTCGCGCCATTGGAGCAGGCCTTCGCGCGATTTTCAATCCACCGCGGCCAAGCCATCCTCGCGGCCGGCATCCTGCCGGTGGTGGTGCGTCTCGCCCTGCTGCCGGCGATTGCGATCCCGCAACCCGTGATCCCGGACGAGTTCGGCTACCTGCTGCTCGCCGATACATTCGCCTCCGGGCGGATCACCAATCCAACGCATCCCATGTGGCGCCATTTCGAGACGTTGTACGTCTTTCACCAGCCCACGTACACCTCCATATATCCGGCCGCTCCAGGTTTGTTCATGGCTGTACCACAAGCCTTTGGCGCCCGGCCGTGGTTCGGCGTCTGTATGAGTGTCGGACTGATGTGCGCGGCGTTGTGTTGGATGCTGCAGGCGTGGATGCCTCCGAGCTGGGCATTGTTTGGAGCGCTTTTGGCTGCAGGGCGAATGTCCATAGCAACCTATTGGATGAATAGTTACTGGGGTGGAGCGGTCGCCGCTCTGGGGGGCGCGCTTTTGCTGGGCGCTTTGCCCAGGCTGCTCCGCCGGCCGCGCGTGCGTGACGCGGGCCTGGCTGGATTGGGGGTCGCACTGCTTTCGCAGAGTCGTCCGTTCGAAGGTGCATTATTGTGTCTTCCGGTTGGGGCCGTGCTGTTGCTGAGGTTGGTCGGCAAACGTCCGCGAAATTTTCGTGTACTGGCGACGCTCGCCGGTGCAGTGGTCTTGACTGGCGCAGGAACGCTGTACTACAACTACCGCGTCACCGGCAGTCCGTGGCTGCTGCCCTACCAGTTGCATCAAAAACTTTACGGGATACCTCAAAATGTCCGTGGTCTGCCACCCGTGCTGACCGCTGAACGCATTCCGGCGCAAAAAGACCTTGCGGATAACTTCCATTGGCAGCTCGGGCTTTCTCAGGCGCAGTCCACCTGGAAAGGCTTTGTAGCGGCCCTTCCACGCAAGTTGTCGCTGTTTTGGCAGTTCTACTTCGAACCAATCCTTAGTTTGCCGCTGCTGTTTCTTCCATTTTTATTGGGGCGCGCCGATGTGCGTTTTTCGCTATTTACGGTAGTGTTCGTTCTGGTCAGTGAATTCGTTCTCTATTGGTTTTTCTTTGAGCATTACGCTGCCCCTCTGTGCGGCTTGCTTCTGGTTCTGATAGTGCAGGGCGCCCGCCGTATGAGAATGGTGCGATGGCGCGGCAGGCGTGTGGGCGCTTCTATGTTTCGATGGTTCGTGATTGCCGGGACAGCCAGTACTGCTTTGCTGGTGTCGGGTGCGGCGCTGGCTCCTGATTCCGTAGCGGATGTGGATACCCCGAGAGGCCAAATTGAACAGACTCTGGAGCAGCGCGGCGGCAAACACCTGGTGCTGGTCCGATACACCACGGTCCACGATTATCACGCACCATGGATTTACAACGCCGCCGATATCGACCGGTCTCCCATCGTCTGGGCGCGAGAAATGAGCGCCGCCTGTAACGCGGCACTACTCCGCTATTATTCCGATCGCGATGTATGGCTGGTGAATGCCGATGAGGGAAATCCGCAGCTGATTGCTTACCGCAAGGCACAAGTCGGCAGGTCGAAATGACGGATACTTTTGGTTATACGGCTGGCAGCATGGATCATGAACACCCGCTGTGTGCCTCGCTCCTGTTGAAGATTCAGGAACAAATTGACAGGACCAGTC
>Ga0206836_10078_pt1 | contig 26954 bp, 27 predicted proteins | sample Alteio_BWOrgCont_28_FD_152871 | JGI IMG/M metagenome (GOLD analysis project Ga0206836, IMG submission 152871) | Enriched cells from forest soil in Barre Woods Harvard Forest LTER site, Petersham, Massachusetts, United States -... | ecosystem: Environmental > Terrestrial > Soil > Temperate forest >...
GAGGTAAATGGAACTCTGATGAAATAATTTCAACAATGAATCCTCGTAAATCTGAGCTTGAAGCAATGATTGATAAGTTAAAGAAAGAGTCACTTGATTATTTGATAGTTATATTCAGTGGTCATGGAGGCTTGGAGAGAGAAACTGTATTAGAATTGAATAGCTATGGCGAAGAAATTGAAGAGTCCAAATTAAAATATATTGCTTCCAGGCAAGTAAATATTTTTGATTGTTGTAGAAGTGTATCAGAAAGCACAAGTGCAATATTTGAATCGAAGTCATTAAATTTTTCAGAATTTAACTTAAGAGAAAAATATGAAAAGCGAATAATGCAGGCAATCCCTCAACAAATCAGCCTATATTCTTGTGCAGAGAATGAAACGTCAAATGACACTCCTACTGGAGGTATCTATACACAATGTTTGTTAAAAGCTGCTCGAAATATAACAGGTCCATTCAAAACAGTTAGCGAAATACAACAAGAGGCCAGAAATTGTACTATAGAAAAAACGAAGAACTTTCCACCGAAGGATCAACAACATCCAGAAGCTATATTGCCTAAATGCTTAAATTCACAGGAACTAATATTTAGCATAAATCCCAATATTTAGTGAAAAGTAGGCATCGTAATTCAGAACCTCCTTGGAAAAAGGGAGTAGAACCAATCTTGGTTCTATACTCTATATTAGCTGCAGTTTCAGGTGTTTTCCTGACTTATGCCCTGTCCGAGAAGGATTTCACTTTTGCTTCATGCTTAACGTTTGATATACCTTTACTCTTCTCTATTATTTTCTTTATTTATAGTGCGGAAAAAATAACCGATGCTCTAGATGAAAGCGATGTAAAGAAGCTTGTATATAGCTATGTATCGTATAATCTTGCCGTAGCAAGTCTTATTTGGGGATTATTCTCCGGAATATTTATGAAATTCTTTGGGAGGAGTGTTCTTGAATTCACTTGGCAACATTTTTTTCTTTGGATAGGTTTTCTAATACTTTATTGCTTTTCCGCATGGAAATGGATCAGTAATTTTTTTTGGTTATTATTTACAAACAAGCATTCTTATCATGAATACCTTCAGGAGCTAGAAGGGAAAATAGAGGCGGAACCCGATGTTAAGGGTGGCATGAAACTGTTTTATCAATTCAGAAGATTTTTCCGCGGGGAGATTATTGATATTAAGTTTAAAGAAGTCAATATTGAGCTAAGGCCTTCAACAATTGATGGGGTAGGATTATTTACGATTAAGAAATTTAAAAAAGGAGAAGTAATTGCCGAAGGTATACATCTTGATGATTTGGAATTGTTGGTTCCGTGGAGTGAAGTTAGTAAGGTAGACACAAAAATTAAAACAAAAATTAATGATTTCTGTGTTGGAACGCCCGATGGCTTTTATCCCCCTCCCAATAATGATTTCAATAGGATTACTCCAGATTGGTATATGAACCACTCTTGCACTGGTAATGTAGGCTTTGATGAGGTAGGCGACTTTATTGCGTTACGAAGTATTGAGGTGGATGAAGAACTTACTTACGATTATGCTCTAGCTGAGTCAAGTCCAAAATTTGAACTATCCTGTAGATGCGGAGAGGATAATTGTAGAAAAATTATTACAGGTAATGATTGGAAAGACAAGAACATTATAGGTGATAAAATTCATGTTATGATGCCTGCGTTAAAGTTAGAATATCAAAAAATAATATAATCGCTATGATTCAGCAATGAAATAATTAGTTGTTGTGCCATAGATTTTCCTGACATGTGTACTCTTGAACGTATAATAAAGCAACGCCCAAAATCTTCTAAACGCACGCTCAAGCCCAGTTATCGACTCAACTGCAGTAATCTCTAAATCACATAGTTCATATGCTTCTAATCTTGTAATCCCTTTGTCATGGGATTTCCATATAGAGTGATTACAAAATTTCTCAGCAATTTCCCTGGCTTTTTTTACCCTTTCAGAATGTATTGCAGGTTTTTTATCAGGATGAGGAGACCAGTTTTTTAATCGATATTTAACCAGGTAATCCACTAGCATTCCGATAATCAAATCGGTCGAATTCTGGGCAACCCCAACGCGATAAGGATTTATATTGTTAAGCAGATGAATATCAGTTCTCCGATGTGGCATCTTATTGTTTTCTGCATCTACCATTCTTCTCTCGATAACCTCTAAAACATTCAAGATAACTTGAGCTGATACCATCGCTCCATCCTTGTCAACAACTTGTGGATCTACTGGCCCAAGGTACGAATTTGCCCCCATGATAATCTCATCACCCGATAAGGCAAATATTGTCCCTGCACTCATTGCAATATTCGGAATTAAAAATGTAACTCTTTTGCCTCTGAGTTTGTCTACAAATTTGGCCACTTGATTAGCAGATCCACCTCCTGTTACTAGGATAATGTCGAGTTCTTCTGTTCCTGACGGCAATGAGTTAATCATTTCGGAGAATGGGAGGTCGTCGTCATTATCAATGGATACACTTTTTTTAAGGTTCTTTTTCAAAACATTTCCTGCATAACAAATTATCTCCCTTCCTCTGATTGCCTTAATCTCTGCAATAGCCTTCTGAAGTTCCTGACCAAAATCGATATGCTCCTTATCCTTAAACTTGACAATAGATTCGTATTCTCGACCATCCTTCATACAATTTAATAGAGTATCTGGTTTTCTATCAATGCTGTTTTTCCCCTTTTCAGTGGCCATTGCTATTATAATAAAGATGTTGAATAATCTTATGCATAATGAGTTCAAATTTTATCTTTTTTTGCGCCGCTCTTTTTTCTTTTTTTTCTTATTCTGTCTGTCAATCTTTCTTACTTCCTTTATTTCTTTTTCATTAAATAATCTGGACATTCTTACTTTATTGTTTGTGATGAAGTAATGTGATTTGCATTCGGAACTCCAATTACCAATTGAAGGTTCTAATGAAACTGTCTCACCATTGTATATCAACCGCCAGTCAGTGGGTGAAAATGGCGTAACAACTACATAACCGCACCCGCAAATACACTTATGCATTGCAGAGCCGAATTCCATGGAAATATAAAGAATTCCATCTTCCAATTCTCTTGGAATTTGTTCAACAAACCTATGCTGTATTATCATTGTTTAAAAGTTGTGAAGTGTTTATAACGTAAGTAGAATCATGTTCTTCAATTAAGTCATGATAAAACCCGCTAAGTTTCTTCCATTTAATTACGGCCAACGTTGCATTTAATGCATTTAATTCTGCTATCTGTATATTGGTGCTATACTCATTAACATCTTCAACGTCTTCACTTGAGACTCTGTTAGAAATGTGATCATTTTTGACAGGCGTTGCGGCGGTTACTCTTAACTGTCCCGTTAGTTTTTCGTTAACGACATTCACCCCAATTCCTGTATCTAAGAAAGGAGTACTGATGCTTAGCAAATATTCCATTACTAATTTTCTGACAGAGTTTTTGTCTACACAAATAAAAACATATGACATGCCCTGCAGTTCTGTAATATTTTCCGCAGTGATTTTATATGGATGTGCAATAATTCCCTTATGCATTTTACTGTATATTTCTTTAAAATAAGGCACCTTCTTAATATCACCAGCCTCCAGCGTATCATTTGAGATTGCACCGGGAGAACGGAAAGTGTTGTGCTGAATAAACTCATCTCCATCGAATAAATGAATTTCTTTTACAGGTGTTTTCGCCACTAAGTCCAATATATAAGAACCGGTACCACCCAAGCCTACTATGGCAATCTTCTGGCCATGTAGTTTTGAGCTAATGACACTTATGTTTGCCCTGCTTGAGTTCGTGTCAGAATACTGAAACACAGACTCTTCATCCTCATCATGAACGATTTTGAATGGCTTTTCTGTTAAATTTCTATTCAACGATTTTGCCGGATTTGAGATAATCTCTGCATAGCGAGTAATCTTCTCATAATAGTTCGCATATGGTGGATTCGGCTTGCATGAAAATTGATGCTGCGCTATAATTCCCGGCAATATCTGTTGATTAATAGTTGAATTGTGGATTGCGGTAATCATACTACCATCATTATTACATGGATAGTCACCAATAAACTTTATGACATGTGTACTTGGGATAGCCGTTCTAGTATTACTTGCCAAGTCAAGTTCACTAACAAGTGTTCCTATCTTTATTTCCTTGTTACCGTTGACGTAAGGAATATCTGAAACGAAGAGATACCCGCCCTTTATAGCGACGGTGTATCCCTCATCTCTGAGCCTCTTTAAGTCAGGACTAAGATTTATCAGTTTTTGTGACATTGAAAATCATCTTATTTTGTACGAAAACAGATTCCCCCTTTACCATTGAACCTTCTGGATTCTGATGGGGGCCTCTTTTATATGTGACTGTGTAAACAACATTTGGGTTGTTTGGATTATAGTCAGGGAAGGCTAGTTTTACAACTTGATCATATGTAATTTTAGCCTCATGCCAGTGTTCTTCTCGCGTATTGACAAAAATTATAATCTGCGGTTTCTTTGAATAGAAGTGATCAATGCCTGGTCTAGCTAAATCTACTTCTTCATTATCCTTAATAAGTTCATCCTTATAGCCATCTTTGACTTTAAGAAAAAGCTCATCGCTTATGGGTATTTCTCCAAGCTTTTTAATTTGCTCGCCTTTTATATACTGGTGGTCCCATTTATACTCCTTGCCATTGATTATTAGCGGCAGGGGGTACTTATGTTCACTGTGTGTTTTGTTTTCCATTTTTTATTTGTATTAATGGTTACTAATTAATTTAGGCTTTTTAATAATGCTTATAACTTTACCACTTATATTGAATTCATCGGTAGCATGTAGATATATCGGGTCGTAACTATATGAAGAATCTGCAATAAGTACTATCTGTTCGTTTGAACTATCATCAATGAACCTTTTAACAGTTGCCTTTCCATCTACAATCGCTAAAACAATATCATTTGAATGGACATTCTTATCGCGAGAATCAATTATGATAAAATCACCGTCTTCTATCTTTTTCCTACCTACCTCAGCCCGATTCATTGAACTGCCGTCTGTTTTAACAGCATATAAACCGGCTGGTTTGGCCCTACCTACAAGTTTACTGGATACTCGCAGGAAACCCTGGAAGTTCTCTTCCGCATATAATGTAGCTGGCCCGCAGTTAGCAGTACCAAGTATTGGAATTGAAAATACAGGCGTTGTAGTTTCAAGGACATCTTTTGCAATAGTAGGCTCTGATGATGATCTTGCCATTTCGCCACTTGAACGGTCTATTGAAATGAATCCCTTCTTTTCAAGCTGCTCCAAATGATGCTTAATTTTTTGAGGCGATTCATCCGACAAACCAATCGCATCTGCCATTTGTCGAAGGCTCATTTGTGCAAGGTTATTATCCTTGGAAAGAGCGAGCAATTTTTGTTGTATTTCATGCATGCAACAAAGGTCGACAAAATTTCGTTATAAAATACATATCTATATTAAATCCTTAAAACTTGACACTTTATGCATTTGATAATCAATGATAAATATCGCCTTATTTTATTTACTTTCTGCCTGATGAGCTATAAGGAATGCGGTGATATATCAAAAATGGAACCCGTTTGAATTCCATTTTACTTAATTAAAGACTTGCGTAATTAAGGCCTTTTGTTACCTTTTTGCTTTCTCGCAAAGACGCTAAGTTTTTAACCGCAAAGAACGCAAAGAAACAGCCCGCAGAGTGCCGCAGAGTAATACTTACTCCTTAGTCCTTACCCCTGCGCCTTTGGCGCATTGATAAAAAACAATAACTTATCAATACAATAACAATGCATAAACAATGGAATTATCAATAAAAGGCTATTGATATTGATTTTGTAGATGGCTGAAAACCAATAACAACTATTGATAATATCAATGAAAATCATTTTAAATTCTTCACCACTAAGACACAGAGAGCATTAAGTTCCACTAAGTAAAGTAGTCACCCTGAGCCTGCCTGCCCTAAACTTGCTTCACGGGTCGAAGGGTTACCACAAAGCACGCAAAGTTAACGGCCGCACAAAGTGCACAAAGAACTTAACCTAAATCTTAGTCTCAACCTATTTTCGGATTTCAAAGAACTTGTCCACCTTCAACAATGTTTCGGTGGTCGAAGGCAAATTTAGGCTATATGTTTACTATATTATATAAAAAGGTAACATTGTTTTCAACACCCCCACCTTATCTTGAAAAGGGAATAAGACTTAAATGAAAAACCCCACTCTTTTCGGCGTGGGGTTTTAAAGAAATTAAATGTTTATGCATACATTGTTAGTAACCCTTCTTCATAGTACACTTGGGTACCTGAAATAAAAGCACGGGAGTTACAGGAATAAACTATCATATTATTTTGAACAATTCCTCCTGGACCAGCCGACGACCATTGACCTGTCCAAGCATTTGGAGATGTTGTAGTTACTAATACTATTGTCGCAGTGCCTTTTATTCCTCCTCCTGAACCTACAATCAGGTCACCCGCAACATATATAGTTTCAGTTGTATCCTGGTTGAATATTACCGTTCCCGTGCTTCCACCAACTGTGAAATTATTTCCTACATATAAATCGCTATCAAGAGTAACCGTTTGGCTTGAGTTAGCAGATGTAACATCGTACCATGGATTGGTCGTGGTCCCCATACCACCTGTATCTAATGTACCTTTAATTACGGTCAATGTGCCGGTGCCACAGCTTACAGATCCTGAAGTATACTTTATTGTTCCACCATCACATTCAACATTATTAATGGTAACGGTTCCAGATGTATCTATATCAAGAGTTGCATTAGTGCCTATGATAGTTCCATCCCAGGTAACTGCTGATGAGGTAGGGCCTCCCAAAACAATAGTAATGCTTGAGCTTCCCGTACCATTTCCCTCAATTATATAGTTACCGGCTGGACTAGTAAAAGAAGTAAGTACCGTTATAGTATTCCCTCCTCCGTCAATGATGAAAGTAACACCTGATGCAATATAAAGCGAATCTACAGTCCAATTATCAGCAAGATCTATTGTGGAAGAGCCGCTACCAGCTAAAGCAAGAGTAACACCTAAAGTAGTGCCATTTGAAGTCAATGTTTGAGTGCCTCCAGCACCTACTCTTAATGTAGCACTTCCAGAAAAAAACATTCCTGATGAAGACAATGTAACATCTCCACGTGATGTTAAATCATAGTTAAATGTAATAGTGGACGTATATCCGGTGAAATCAAGTTTAAGGCATTCATTATTGCCAGTGCCATAATCAATAGTGCAAGATGGGCTACTTGAATTAAACTGAACATCATCAGTTGAAGTTGGAATAGAACCGCCGCTCCAATTGCCTGCATTATTCCAATTCGAATTTACTGCGCCTGTGAAAATAGTTGCCATTGTGTTTAAATTTTAAAGATTAATAATGGTTAATGGTAATATTTAAAACTAACTATGGTTTCTTAATTTTATTTTAACTCCTTGTAAATTATTTATTAAGAAATAATCCCATTCCCTATAAAAGAGCCTTGGTATTGCGAATAGTTGGTTTGCTTACAATTTCTTACTACCTTTGAGTATTATGAAAAGAATTATTGTACTCTCTCTATTAGGTTTTGTAATCTCTACTGCTTTACAAGCACAATATACCGACCTGCATGATTTTTCATTGACGCATGCCGATAGTGGCGCTTATCCATACGGGGGTCTATATTATGATGGAAACTTTCTATATGGAATGGCAGGAGATGGAGGTAAATATGGTTATGGCGTAATATTCAGAATAAAACCTGATGGAACCCAGGACACAAATTTGCATGATTGTTCAATGAATAATGGAACAGGTCCGGCAGGTTCTTTAACCTATACTGGAGGGTATTTCTATGGTACAACTGAAGGTGGGGGAGCGAATAAAAAAGGAGTAGTGTTCAGCATAAAACCGAATGGAACAGGGTACACTATCCTCCATAGTTTCGATAGTATTGATGGGAAAGCACCCCAGGGAGGCGAACTATTCTACAATGGAACCTATCTGTTTGGAATGACAAGCTTTGGCGGTACAAACGACGATGGTGTGATTTTCAGAATAAAATCAGATGGAACGGGTGATACCGTATTACTTAAATTCTCCGGTTTAAATGGAAACCACCCTGATTTTAGCTCACTTTTTTCTGACGGAACTTACCTTTATGGTATGACACAACTTGGAGGAGCAAGTAATGACGGAGTAATATTCAGAATAAAACCCGATGGAACGGGAGATACCAACCTACTTGACTTTAATGGAACAAATGGCCAATATCCTGAAGCTTCTTTTATTTCTGATGGAACTTACCTTTATGGAACAACAAGGAATGGTGGCTCGCACGGTTATGGTGTAATTTTCAGGATTAAACCCAATGGCACCAAGGATTCTGTTTTATTTAATTTCACAGGTTCAACCGGAGCAAACCCATATTGTACCCTGCTTTCGTTAGGCCCCTATTTATATGGAACTACAAGTAATGGCGGTGCAAACAATATTGGGGCACTATTTAGGATAAAGCCTGATGGAACCGGATATATTGACCTGCATGATTTTGATATTGCAAAAGGAAATGTTCCTTTTAGTTCTCTAATCACAGATGGAATTTCTTTGTATGGCACCACTGAAGGTGGAGGTGCAAATAATAATGGTGTGATATACAGTTATAAAGATACCTCGATTACAACTGGTCTTAATGAAGCAACTTTAGCAACAAATGAAATAAAGGTTTATCCGAATCCAAACGATGGGATATTTACCATCGAGTCGTCAGTCAACGGTCGTCAGTCGCTAGAAATCTATAATATGTTAGGTGAAAAAATTTATACTGAGACCCTTCGACAGGCTCAGGGTGACAATACAATAAATTTAAGCAATGAGGCTAAAGGGTTATACTTATATAGGCTATTGACTCCAGAAGGTAAACAACTTTCGCAAGGGAAATTTATAATTCAGTAACCAATTTAATTCGGCTCCTTCTCCCCATCCTTGTAATGTTCGGTTTTCATTATATGCCCGTTCTTATCGTAGTAAATCCAATCGCCATCGGGCAGGCTGCGTAAGGCGCCGCTTTTATCGGTAACCAATTTGTAATTGGTTATGCTCTGCACTTTGCCATCGGCAAAATAAGTGGTGCATTTGCCCGATTCTTTTCCGTCGGTTAATGTCTGTTCGCTTATAAGTACGCCATTAATATCGTAGTATGTCCATTTGCCGCTGGGCCTGTCGTCTTTATAATCGCCTTCCTGTACCTTCATGCCGCCGGGTTGCAGAAAAACCCAGTGGCCGTCTTTTTTACTTACATGTTGTTTGGTGCGGGTAATGGTGTCTTCGCCTATACCTGTTTTATAACTGCCTTTGCATTTCAACGCTCCCCCATCGTACCAGAAATTCCATTCGCCCGTGCGCAGGTTATCATCCATATTGCCCTCGTACTTTGGCTTGCCGTTTTCATACCACCCTTTCCAGTCGCCTTGCATATTGCCTGCTTTGTATGCCCCTTCATCCGATTCCTGCTGGCCATTGTCATACCACGATTTCCATAATCCTTCTTCCTTATCGTTGGCATAACTGCCCCTTTCTTTCACTGCTCCGTTGGGATACCACAGCACCCACTCGCCTTCTTTCTTGTTATGTTTATAGTTGCCTTGCTTCCACTTCACATTGCCTTTGTAGTAGTATGTCCATGTGCTGTCCTGCTCATCGGCTTTAAAATATCCTTTAGCATCGGTATCGCCTTCTTCAGTAAAGTACACCCATGCGCCAGAACGCAGGTCGTGGCTCATATCGCCTGTTGTTTTGGGTTTACCGCTACTGAAATTCCATACCCAGTGGCCGTTCTGTTGCCCGTTGGCATAGCTTCCGGTAGCTTTTAGTTTACCCGCAGCAAACCACGATTTATAATCGCCATTCATTCTGCCATTGGCAAACACGGCTTCATAATCTTCATCCCCGTCTTTTTTATAAAACTTCCACAGCCCGTCTTTCAGCCCGTTTGTATAATTGCCTTTGGCTTCTACTTTTTTATCGGGATAATAAACGGTGAGCGTACCATTGCCATTGGTAATTATTTTTTTGCCGGTGCTGTCGTTATACTCCATTAAGTACACCAGCGTATCGGCGTGGGTGGTAACCGATTTAAGCTGTCCGTTTACGTACCATTCCTGCCACTTGCCTGTTTCTTTGTTCTTGCTGAAATCGCCCTCCATCTGCTTTTTACCATCTGCCGACCATGCTGTATAGTGGCCATCCTTCTTGTCATGCACAAATGTCCCCCGGTTCTGAATGTTGCCGTTATCGTAATAGTATATCCATTCTCCTTCCTTTAAATCGTTCTTATAGGGTGTAACCGCGCTCACCTGTCCATTTTCGTACCAAGTTTGCCAGCGGCCATCCTTTTTGCCATAGTCGTAGGTATCTATTTCCGCGCTATCGCCGCTGCTAAAAAAGAATATGCATTTACCGTCGGGCTGGCCCCTTTTAAAGCTTTTTATAGCCTTAAGCTTGCCCGTTTCATAGAAATTCTTCCAAATGCTGTCCTGGTAGCCATATTTAAAAAAGCCCTGTTCAGCCAGCTTACCATCTTTATACCACAGTTTAAAAGGACCGTGCTGCATGCCATCTTTAAAATTCATTTCACTCTTCTTAATCCCCTTAATGCTGTCCCAGTAAGCAACTACGGGCTGGGCGCTAAGGGCGTAAGCGACAGATATCAAAAACAGAATGGCCGTTATTTTCTTCATAACCACAAGGTAAGGTGCAAAAATAATAAATGAAAAAACGCCTCGGGAGGCACAACAAATAAAGTAATCCACAGGTTTTAAATGGTATATAAAATCAAAAAAACCAGCTATTTGTGGGGAAAATATTATTATATTGGTCGCCTAATATTCGTATAATCACAAAAAAAGTATGAGAAGAAAATACCTCAACCCACTAATTTGCTTATTTGCAGTAGGGTCACTGGTTTTGTTTTCCTGCCACGGAGACAATGGTAAATCAATGAACGGTGGCGGAAACGATACCATAGCTAAGGTAAACCCCAAATCGACACAAGTGGAGGACCAGGATTCAGAAACCTACCTGCTCCCTTCTCCTTTACAAATTGCTTCTATCTTTAAAAATTCGGGCCTTACCTTTATGCAGGGCCTTACCGCTACCATAAAAGACGGCTCACAATTCAATTCGCAATACGAACAGGCGCTTAATATGGGGCTTTACAGCGCCGACCTGTCGTATGATGTATTGAACAAGCAGACCGACGATGCCATGAAATACCTGAACGTAGTTAAATCGCTTTCCGATAAACTTGGTTTTGGCAGCGTGTTCGAATCAAACTCATTCATGAAGCGTTTCCAGGCCAACATGAGCAGCACCGATTCACTGGCAGCGCTTATTGCCGAGTTGCAAATGGAAACCGACACCTACCTTGAAAACAACAAGCAGAAATATATTGGTGTTATAGCCTTTGCCGGAGCATGGGTTGAAAGTATGCACATTGGCGGCATAGTGTACCAGAAAGAAAAGAACGCCAGTGTAAGCTCACGTATTTCAGAACAAATGAATATACTGGAAGGGCTTATTAAACTGTTGAGCAAGTACCAGGGCTCCGATTCGCATATCGCCGGCCTTATTACCGAACTGAAAACCATTAAAACTGCTTACGAAGCTTTTGATGAAGTAAAGACCTATAACCCCGATAGTGAGCAGCCCATATCGCTTAACGCGGAACATATAGGCCAACTTAATGACCTGATTCAGACACTCCGCGGAAAATTTGTTGCAGCCTAACAAATTAATAAAACTGTAAAAGACATGACAAAGCACACTATAATAGCCATACTGTTTTTCACTTTAATTGCCACTGCCGGTTTTGGACAGGCTTATGAGCATTGCGATACAAAAACATTAAAGGACAGTTGCAAGGGCTACCTCGACCGCCCTTATAAATATGATGCCTCGAATACCATCCTCATCAGTTTCCAGAAAAGGCCGCAGATGAAGGAAATAGAGCTGCCTATGTTTATGGGCGAGGAATACCGTATTATTTTCAATACCTATGCGCTTCCTCCGGGTGTGGAAATACATGTATATAACAAAGATGCCGACCACGATGGCAGGAAAGAACTGTTCACCTGCAACAGTTCCGATGCGACCAAGAAAATCTTTATCTGGGATTGCCCCCACTATCACAGTAAAGTTTATGTTGACTATGTTATTCCGGCTAAGCACGACGATGGCTCAAGCAGCGGAGATGCACCCGCTGTGGAAGGTTGCGGCGTACTGGTTGTAGGATACAAATAAAACTGCATGCAAAAAAAATTAATTCTTCTCCTCGCTTTCCTGGGATTGCAATTCCTGGATATAACCAGTCTTTTTTCACAATGCAACCCCCACAAAATAGCCCACAAGTATAAGGCCAACCTGGGCGATTATAAATACGACAGCTTTGCCTACAACCCCATTCAGTTTACCGACAAGCCCCAGACTATTGAAGTAGTATTCTCCGCCTATTCCGGCATGATATATAAGCTGGTGTTTGGTACATCGTTCTTCGACGAGAATGTGACCGTGAACATTTACGACAAAAGCATGCGGGTAAAAAACAGGAAGAAATTATACGATAACGATAAAGGAATTGATAACCTGTTCTGGGAAATGCCCATATCAAAGTCGGGTACCTACTACATTGACTATGAAGTTCCGCCCAAGGGTAATTTCACCTCATCAGACGGTTGCTTAGTAGTTATTATCGGCTATAAAAACGAGCCGGGCAAAAACCAATAACACTCTTACTTTCAGTATTCGGGGGCAAATGCTAAATTTGCCGTCCCTATCTGAAATATTTATACGTTATGGCTACAGACAATTTCCAGGCACACGATTATTTTTTGGTTGACGAACTGCTTACCGACGAGCATAAGCTTATTCGCGATACCGCAAGGGCATTTATCAAAAAGGAACTCTCGCCCATTATTGAAGAGGCCTGCCAGACATGCACCTTCCCCAAACAAATTGTAAAAGGACTCGCGGGTATCGGCGCCTTCGGGCCCACTATTCCGCAACAATATGGCGGAGCAGGGCTCGACTATATTTCGTACGGACTGATTATGCAGGAAATTGAACGTGGCGATTCAGGCATACGCTCCATGGCATCGGTACAGGGTTCGCTGGTTATGTATCCTATTTACGCTTTCGGTTCCGAGGAGCAGAAAAAGAAATTCCTGCCACCCATGGCAAGTGGAGAAAAGATTGGTTGCTTCGGGCTTACCGAACCCGACCATGGCTCTGACCCATCGAGCATGGTTACCCGCCTGTATGATAAGGGCGACCACTTCATTTTGAGGGGTGCTAAAATGTGGATATCGAATTCACCCATTGCCGATTTGGCCGTGGTGTGGGCAAAAGATGATGGTGGCATTATACGCGGTGTTATTGTAGAACGCGGCATGCAGGGCTTTACTACACCTGAAACACATAATAAATGGTCGCTTCGTGGCAGCGCCACAGGCGAACTTGTTTTTGATAATGTAAAGATTCCTAAAGAAAATATATTACCCGGCGTTGAAGGCCTTAAGGGGCCTCTGTCGTGCCTTAATATGGCCCGTTACGGTATTTCGTGGGGTGTTGTAGGCGCGGCAATGGATTGTTACGATTCAGCTTTACGCTATTCCAAAGAACGCATACAATTCGGCAGGCCCATAGCAGGGTTCCAGCTTACACAAAAGAAACTGGCTGAAATGATTACCGAAATAACCAAGGCTCAATTGCTTTGCTGGAGGCTGGGAACACTGATGAACGAAAAGCGCGCCACCCCGGCACAGATATCTATGGCCAAGCGCAACAATGTAAATATGGCATTGCAGATAGCGCGCGAAGCCAGGCAGATACATGGCGGTATGGGCATTACAGGCGAATACCCTATTATGCGCCACATGATGAATTTAGAATCGGTTATTACATACGAGGGCACGCACGATATTCACTTGCTGATAACCGGTAACGATATTACAGGTATACCCGCATTCTCATAAACCATTAGTATGAAAAACATACCGGGAAGAATACTGTCGCTACTCTTTGCGGGTGTAATTTTTATTTCACTTTCCGCGGAGCGGACTACCGATGTAGTAAATGCGCATACGGTGCTTGATGGTTTGTTTAAAAGCCTGGCCTCAGTTAAAACACTTACCTACCAGCTTGCCTATGCCGAACGAAAAGACGATGGCAAAATGCGCAAGGATACTTCGCAGATCAAGTATCAGAAATCTCCTTTCAGGGTTTATATGAAAATGGCTGAAGGAGCCGAAATATTATGGGGGCCCGATATGAATGACGGGGAAGCATTGGTTCATCCCGCTGCATTTCCTTACATTAATCTTAACCTCGACCCATACGGAAATACCATGCGCAAAAATCAGCACCATGGTATTGAAGCCTCAGGTTTCGAATACTTTGGAGGCGTATTGCAAAACGGGGTTAAGAAAGTGGCCGACTTCGACAACCAGGTTCTTTACCTGGGCGATATAGCATTCAATGGCTATAGCTGTTACAATATTTCGGTAATTAACCCCGATTTCAGGTATGTGCCTTACGTGGCCCAGAAAGGTGAAAACCTTATAGCCATTGCCAGGAAGTTTAGCGTAGATGAATATATGGTGCAGTTGCATAACCACCTGGGTTCGTTTAACGATGTGAAAGAAGGGCAAACAGTTTATATACCGTCAAACTATGGCAAAATACTTAGTCTCTATATTGAAAAGACAAATATGGTGCCTGTTCTGATAAGGGTAGAAGATGAAAAGGGGTTATTTGAAGAATATCGTTTTTTGCATTTGAAGGTAAACCCCGACATTCCTGCTGAGGAATTTACCAAAAGCTACAAGGGTTACCATTTTTGATTCTATTTCACCCTTTCAGGGCTTTACATTTGATTGTTATATATGCGCACAGGGTTTCACCCTGCGCTGTTATATTTCGTCCTTTCAGGACTTAAAAGGCCCGAAGGGCTGCAATACTAAGCGCAGGGTGAAGCCCTGCGCATGCCGCATAAATCCTTTCGTAAGCCCTGCAGGGGCGAAATATCATAAACACAATAATTTGCTATATTCGGCATAGATTTTAGGATATGGAAAAACTACAGAACTATATAGATGGCGCTTTGGTGGCACCGTCGAAAGGCACTTACTTAGATAACTATAACCCTTCTACAGGAAAAGTATATTCATTAATCCCCGATTCAGATGAATGGGATGTGAAATTAGCTGTGGAAGCTGCCAACAGGGCATTCCCTGCCTGGGCAGATAAGAAAAAAGATGAGCGGGCCGATTTGATTATGCACCTCGCTCACCTGCTGGAAGAAAAGCATGATGAGTTTGCCAAAGCGGAAAGTATTGATAACGGAAAACCATTGTGGTTATCGCGTTCGGTTGATATACCCCGTGCGGTAAGTAACCTTGAATTTTTCGCTACAGCTTCATTGCACTTTGCATCTGAGTCGCACAATATGGATGGCCATGCTATTAACTATACCCTGCGCGACCCTATTGGCGTTGTAGGTTGCATATCGCCCTGGAACTTGCCTTTGTATTTATTTACCTGGAAAATAGCCCCTGCCCTTGCAGCCGGTAACTGTGTTGTTGCTAAGCCATCGGAAATTACACCCATGACTGCCTATATGCTTTCCAAGCTTTGTGTAGAAATAGGTTTCCCAAAGGGCGTATTTAATATTGTGCATGGTTTAGGCCCTAAAGTGGGCAGCGCCATTGTATCGCACCCCGATACTAAAGCTATATCATTTACAGGTGGCACCAAAACCGGCGCAGAAATTGCCCGCGTGGCAGCGCCAATGTTTAAAAAGCTTTCATTAGAACTGGGTGGTAAAAACCCGGTAATGATATTTGCCGATTGCGATTGGGACAAGATGATGAAACGAACTATTGATTCATCGTTTACCAACCAGGGAGAAATATGTTTGTGCGGCTCGCGCATTATGGTTGAGCGCAGCGTGTATGAGAAATTTAAAAAAGAGTTTGCAGAAAAAACCAACGCTCTTAAGGTCGGCCCACCTTTGATTGACGATAGCCGCCTGGGCGCTATTGTATCGAAACAGCATTACGAAAAAATACTTTCATATATAGATTTGGCGGAAGAAGAAGGCGGGAAAATACTTTGCGGAGGCAAGGCTGTTAAATTAGGTGGTGAAGAAAAAGACGGTTGGTATATTGAGCCTACCGTTATAGAAGGCCTGCCCTACAACTGCCGCACCAATATGGAAGAGATATTCGGACCTGTGGTTACCATTATGCCATTTGACACCGAAGAAGAAGCACTAAAATATGCCAATGCTACTGAATATGGCTTAACAGCTATGCTGTGGACCGAGAACCTTACACGAGCACACACAATAGCTGCAAAGCTGCGTTCGGGCATTGTTTGGATAAACTGCTGGTTGCTGCGCGACCTGCGCACCCCATTTGGAGGCACAAAAAACTCTGGCGTGGGGCGTGAAGGCGGTTGGGAAGCATTGCGCTTCTTTACAGAGCCCAAGAATGTGTGTATAAAGCTTTAGGCTTCATGCACATTATCAAAACTTTTGCAAAGTTTTTTATTTCTCTTATTGTTCTCGTAATGTGCGTATTAGCAGCAGCGCATTACACAGGGCACGATAAACGCACATATATCGCCTTGCAGCCAACCGACACCATACACATTGCAAGTAGAAGTTTTACCGCTGAAAAACTGGCGCATCAATATAAACCAGAAATGTACCTGCGGCCAAATACGTCAACGCCTCCGCTTAAATGGGTTTGGTATGAGGCTACACCAAATGATAGTACCATAGACCTTACCTACCACTTTGCCTGGGAAGATGAAATTAATCCTAACAAAACCCTGCATATTTTTTACTCCATGTTCAGGGCCGCGTATTATGGTTACCCGCTTTATGATATTGAGTACTTCCAGGTAAATGTAAATAAGAAGAACGGCCTTGTGCAGAGCTTACGTTTTGAAACAGGGCCTGACGATAACTATTTCCCGACAGTTGTAAAGCATATAAAGGTGAATGTTGACAGAAGTGATGATGGGAACTATTATTGCGGCAACACTTTAAGCGCGCCCATATTTGATTCCATGCATGTAAAAGCAGGTGTACAGACATGGAACCATTTATCGCGGTTGCTTGATAAGAATGTTGCTGCTGAGTATTCTCTTTTGCAAAATGCACCATTGAAATTCCTCACCGATGAAGATTTCTCAAAATACAAGTTTGTTCGCAAAAGCCAAGGCGACCATTTTACTTCAGAAGATAAAACGAAATTCTATTTGTATACTATAGTGCTTATTCTTGGTGCATTAGCCACACTTTGGCACATATTAGATTTTAAAACGAACTTCGATATATTGAACAATTGGTTCAGGAAAGGGAAATAACTAACCCCTACAAATAATTGCCATTTATAAGATACTTCACCACATCAAGGATGCCATCATTAGCAGATACAGTAATTATCCTCATTTGGTTATCCTTTTTTGTCACAAGCATCCATTTTACTGAGTTTGAACCATAAGACTTGCCTTCAGCAATCATTGTTCCGTCGGGCAAATAAATCATCATAATCCTTATAGCGGCTCCATATTCATTGCCCTGCACAATTTTCACCTTGCCAATAAGTACCTTATCCTGCATAACACTATCGCCTGCTATGCTTATGCCTGAAGTCCTTTTCGTATTCAGCAGCCTAGATAAGTCTGTACCTTCTCTGTCCTGTGAAAAAGTTATTGCATTAAGCGCTATGAATTTAGTTTCCTCTTCATCATTTAAATCGTTTCCTTGTATAAGATTATTTTCTACTACCATTTTATACACCTTTTTATCTGCAGGTGATTCTACCTTTTGGTTATCTGCAAAACTCCATGTGTAATATTCAATCGTGCTGTATTCGTCTGTTGTAACACCTTGATGTTTAGTAACCTGGAACCAATCCGGGTACGACTCGGTATAGTAAATCTGGTATGTTACGTAAATCAATTCCTGGTTCTGTAACGACCTTACACTGTAATTGTGTGGTTGAAGGAATCCGTTACTCATTTCAACTATTATACAATATGGAACACCCGATGCGTATACGGTGTCCATATCCCATAACACCGACTTTTTCTCTTTCGATTCCTGTACTGCTTTCATATGCGCACTCGCCTCCTTATCGGGGTACCATTGTGCCGATGCAAAAGCAGAGGTAAGAAATGCAAGCAAGAGAAAGAATGCTTTCACTAAATAGGGGTTTTAATTACCTAACCAAAGTTACGACAAAAAGGAACGGTATAACAGTGTTTGGCGCGTGGTAGATTCTTCGCCCTGCTCAGAATGACAATAGGAGCGGCCGCTATTTATTCTGCATCACAATCTGCACCGTATATCGGCTCTTATGTTCCAGCAAAACTCTTTTTTCTATAGATACTCTGTCAATTGTAGGTTGGTCGTAATAACGGATGGTAACCAGTTCAAGGTCTTTGTTATAAAGTACCCTGAAATCGCTACGCAGGGCTTCGATAAGTGCAGGCACTTTATCGGGATCGAAATCGAGGCAGAGAGAAAAATTAATGGCTGAGTTTTGCATTACATTGGTTTTCACTTTATACTGCGCCAGTATATCGAAAATGCGGCTGAGGTTTTCTTCTACTATAAATGAAAAATCTTTGGGCGAGAGCGAAATAAGCACCTGTTGAACCTTAAAAATAAAACAAGGTACAGGCAGTTGAGATGTATCATTATCTATTCGGGTGCCGGGTGCATCGGGTTGTAAAAACGAGCGCACAAAAAGCGGAATGTTTTTATTCTGAAGTGGTTTGATTGTCTTGGGGTGAATAACAGTAGCGCCATAATAGGCAAGCTCAATAGCATCCTGGTAACTCAGGTGGTCAATCTTAATGGTATTGTCAAACCACTTAGGGTCGGCATTCAATACACCGGGCACATCTTTCCATATTGTTACTGATTCTGCATTGGCGCAATAGGCCATAATTGCAGCAGTATAGTCAGAGCCCTCGCGGCCGAGCGTAGTTGTTTTGCCTGTTGCTGTGCTCCCGACAAAGCCCTCCATTACCAATATATCAACTAATTCAAATGCTTCGGGCATAAACTTTTTATAGCTTGCAAGCGTCTTTTCAAAATCAACTTTACCTTCCCTGTAATTAGAATCGGTGTGGATTATGTTTTGCGCCCTCATCCACATATTCGGTATCTGTTTATCGCTCAGGCAGGCGCAAACTATAAGCACAGATATATGTTCTCCGAATGATACTACCTGATCATATCGCTCATCAAAAGGTTCTTTGGGGTATTCTGCCACAACCTTCCGCAAAAGAGCAAATGTCTTGTTTAGGGTGTAGGTTATATTTTGTTTGGTTAAGCTTGTTCTGATACAGCCTTCCGCAACCTGGTAATGATAGGCTTCTATTTCTTTTATAAGTTTTTCGGCTTCTTCACTCGTAGTTGCTCTTACAACTTTTTCAAGCGCGTTTGTGGTTTTACCCATAGCCGATACTACCACAATCAGTTTCTCATTCGGGTAACACTCTAATATGTTTACCACATTCTTTACTCCTTCTGCATCTTTTACCGATGCCCCGCCAAATTTGAAGACTTTCATAGGAGTGCAAAGATAAGAGTTAGCACCTAACCTTAAAGGGATTTCGCGTTAGGGATAGCAGCGGAAACCCCACAGCGAAGCGAGGAGTTGCAGCGGATAGCCCGACCCCGACGCTTTAGGTCGGGGGAACGCCCAAAGTCTTCGACAAGCTCAGACAGACAATAATACTTCCCTCTCCTTGGACAAGGGGAGGGCTAGGGAGGGGTCACAGATTTATTTCTTTCAAGTGATTCTCATGCAAAGACCCATTCAGCCACTCATCGGCTATAACAGCATTATATTTCTTGTAAAACTCAATAGCCGGAGTGTTCCAGTCGAGCACCTGCCAATCCATTTTACGTACGCCCATTTCTTTGCAGACTTTTATCACCGCCTCGAAAAGTTTACTGCCGATTTTATAACGGCGGTATTTTTCAGTCACAATAATATCGTCAAGGTATATAGCTTTACCCTTCCAGGTAGAGTACTTTATGTAGAACAGCGCCATACCGACTATTTTACCCTCAGCCTCGGCCACAAAAGCCTTATATACTGCATCGGGGCCAAAGCCGTCGCGTTCAAGCTCATCGACAGTTACTTTCACCTCCTGCGGCGACTTCTCAAATTCAGCCAGTTCTTTAATAAGTCCCAGTATAGCAGGGACGTCTTTCTTCTCGGCTTTGCGTATGATGCAATTCATAGGATAAAAGGTTATGAAAAGACTCAAAAATATCTATATTTGCTCATAGTAATGCTGGGTTTTGAATTATAATTCAGCATTCAAAATTTAGAATTCAAAATTGAAAAAGTTATGGGACAGGTCAAGACATTAGGAGAATTTATAGTTGAGAAACAAGCTGATTTTCAATACTCTAAGGGCGAGCTTACACGCCTGTTAAGCGACATAGGCATTGCTGCTAAAATAGTTCACCGCGAGGTTAACAAGGCAGGCCTGGCCGATATCCTGGGCGAAACCGGGGATGTGAACATACAGGGCGAAAACGTTAAAAAGCTGGATATTTATGCCAACAAGCAGTTTATTGCCGCCCTAAGCGTGGGTGGTGAGTGCTGCGCCATAGCATCGGAAGAAAACGAAGAAGTTATTACGGTAGACAACAGCGTATCAACAAGCGCCAAGTATGTGGTTGCCCTCGACCCGCTCGATGGTTCTTCGAATATTGATGTAAACGTATCCATCGGGACCATTTTCTCTATCTACCGCCGTACCTCACTCAGCGGCCCCGGCACACTGGAAGACTTTCTACAACCCGGCACCGAGCAGGTGGCAGCGGGTTATGTAATTTATGGCTCATCGACCATGATGGTATATACTACTGGTAAAGGTGTTAATGGCTTTACCCTCGACCCATCTATTGGAGAGTTTTGCCTCTCGCACCCCAATATGCAGATACCTAAACAAGGTAAAATATACTCTATCAACGAAGGTAACTATGTGCACTTCCCCGACGGAGTGAAGAAATTTATAAAGTACTGCCAGGAAGAAGATGCAGCTACAGGCCGCCCTTTTTCTTCACGTTACATTGGCTCTGCAGTAGCCGATTTCCATCGCAACCTTATTAAAGGTGGAGTGTTCCTTTACCCTACTACGTCGGCATCGCCAAAAGGCAAGCTGCGTTTAGTGTATGAGTGCAACCCGCTGGCTTTTATTATTGAGCAGGCAGGTGGCAAGGCAAGCAATGGCAGCAAACGCATTATGGAGGTTACTCCTACCTCGTTGCACCAGCGCATGCCTTTGTTCATAGGCTCGCGCGATATGGTCGAGAAAATTGAAGAACTTTTAGCCAAGCATTCTATTCCCGCTGCTAAGGCTGCTAAATAAGTAATTTCGATTTACTTTTTATGAGTGCCGGCATTATCCATGGTGCCAGCAAAACAAGGTGTGTATATACGAATGAGCGTTGCAAGGTTTCCGCATGTACTATATCGGCTTTGGAGTTCAGCACATCGAAAAAATAAAGAAGTACGCTTATTAGCAGCGCCCATTTAAACGCCCCGAATATGCCTCCGAGTAATCTGTTGGCCCAGCCAAGCAATAATGCTTTAGCTACGTTCTCAATTCGCTTAGCCAAAAAGAAAACCAATATCACTATCCCAAGGAAAACTACTACATCGGCTATAATAGAAAGATATACCGACGACATGCTGTGTACTTCAGTTCCTAAAAAAGATGCCACCACATCGGAGAATTTAGCACAGGCAAATATGCCCAGTATAATTGCCAGTATCGACGCCACCTCTACCACCAGCCCCTTACGGAAGCCTTTGTAGAATCCCCACAATATGGGTATCAGCAGAATTATATTGGCTGTCATGCCGCACAAAAGTAGGGGTTTTTATATCTCTGTATTAATAAAGATTTGGGCGTTCCCCTCGCTTCTCTCGGGTCGAGCTATCCGCTACAACTCCTCGCTCCGCTGTGGGGTTTCCGCTTCTATCCCTAACGCAATACCGTTTCATTCGTTTTACTTATTCCTTATCCCATATTCCTTACTACTCTTTTCTATGTATTTTTGCACTACTATGGTAATAGACGAAGCTTTAAAAGCAGAATGGGATGCCCTTATTAAAAGGCTGGAGATACAATTCGGTGAAGGAATTGAAGTAGAGGGCATTTTGCTTTTAATAGGCTTGCAGGAATTGGGACAGGGCTATAAGAAGCTATCAAAAGATGAAAAACTTGACGTGTTGCATATTGCTTTCTGTGCGTTACTAGAGCCTTTCGGCTATTACAAATTCACCGAGTATGATGCCGACGGCTGGCCGCATTGGGAGGCTGTTACAACTTTACCGCCATTAAAACCCGGCGAACAAAAGAACCTGACAAAACGGGCTATTATAGATTATTTTAAAGAAATGGACGAAATTTAATATGAAGAACCCATCAATAGAAGAACTATATAAACTCTACCTACAACACCCTGTTGTCTGCACCGATACCCGCAATATAAAAACGGGAAGCATTTTCTTTGCATTGCAAGGGGTTAACTTTAATGCCAACACTTTTGCCAAAGAAGCGCTTACCAAAGGTGCAAAGTATGCTGTAATTGAAGAGGAAGAGCATTATACTGATGGATGTATTTTAGTGAATGATGTACTTGACACCTTGCAGCAATTAGCTAATCATCACCGCAGACAGTTTCATATACCCGTTATAGGAATTACAGGCACCAATGGCAAAACAACCACCAAAGAACTTACAGCAACTGTTCTGAGTAAAAAATATAAAACGCTTTTCACCCAGGGCAACCTCAATAACCATATTGGTGTGCCGCTTACGCTGCTATCGTTAAAGAAAGAACACGAGATAGCTATTATAGAAATGGGCGCCAACCACCAGGGAGAAATTGCCGCTCTCAGTAATATTGCTGAACCCAATTATGGTATAATTACCAACATAGGCAAAGCGCATTTAGAAGGTTTTGGCGGGCCGGAAGGAGTGATAAAAGCCAAAGGAGAATTGTATCAGCATATAAAAGCACACAAAGGAAAATTGTTTGTGAATGCCGATGATGAACTGTTGATGCGCTTATCAACCGGCATTGACAGGGTTACCTATGGCACCCACCCCGATGCCGATTGTGAAGGCATTACCGATACCCAAAGTTTTATGGCAAAGGCTGACTTCTTGGTTGATGGTATTGAAGTAGAGATACAAAGCAAGCTGGCAGGACGCTATAATTTTTACAATATGATGGCTGCCACCTGCATCGGTTTCCATTTTGGGTTAACTATATCGCAGGTTAAAGAAGCCATTGAAGGATACATACCCTCTAACAACCGTTCGCAGGTTATTGAAAAAGCAGGCAACACTATATGGATTGATGCTTACAACGCCAACCCCAGCAGTATGAAATCGGCTATAGAGAATTTTGCGGAGATTGAAGGCAGTGGCAAAACACTTATACTGGGCGATATGTTTGAACTGGGCGATGACAGCCTTAAAGAACACCAATCGCTGGCGGACCTTATAGAGAGCAAAAAATGCTGGGATGCTGTTTACCTTGTAGGTAAAGAATTTGGCAAGACAAAATCATCAGCTAAGCTTTTCAATACTACCGAAGAATTTATTGAATGGATTCAAACTCACCCATTAAAAACCAAAACCATTTTGCTTAAAGGCTCTCGCGGTATGGCAATGGAAAGAGTGTTGGAGAAACTTTAAAACTGGCCTCTCCAACCTCTCCGACCGCGTGCCGCCTTCAGCTTCAGCGGTGGCGCAAGGAGAGGCTAAAATTGATTTACTTTTATTAATTCCCCCTTCGGGGGACAGAGGGGGCTTTATTTCAGTATTTCTCTTGCAATAACCAGCTTCTGAATTTCAGAAGTACCTTCACCAATGGTACAGAGTTTTGAATCGCGGTAATATTTTTCTACAGGGAAATCTTTAGTGTAACCATAGCCCCCGAAAATCTGCACTGCATCGGTAGAAACTTCCACAGCAACTTCTGAAGCATAGTACTTTGCGAATGCGCTTTCCTTAGTAACTTTCATGTGCTTGTTCTTAAGGTCGGCAGCTTGCATAATAAGCAGCTCAGCGGCTTCTATTTTGGTTGCCATATCGGCAATTTTAAATGCAATTGCCTGGAAATCGGAAATTGGTTTATTGAACTGGTGCCTTTCTTTTGAATATTTAATGCTGGCTTCCATAGCGCCTTTGGCAATACCTAATCCTAGTGAAGCGATTGATATACGTCCGCCATCAAGCACTTTTAATGCTTGTACAAAACCATCGCCTTCTTTACCAAGCATTTGGCTTTTATGTACACGGCAATCGGTAAAAATAAGTTCCGCTGTTTCCGATGCGCGCATTCCAAGTTTGTTTTCTTTTTTGCCACCTCTCATGCCCGGTGTGCCCTTTTCAACTATAAAAGCTGTCATGCCGTGTGAATCTCCTTTCTCGCCTGTGCGCGCCATTACAACAGCCACATCGCCTGATATAGCGTGAGTTATAAAGTTCTTGGCTCCGTTAAGTATATAGTAATCGCCGTCTTTTTTAGCTACCGTCGACATATTACCTGCATCAGAACCTGTCCCTACTTCAGTAAGCCCCCATGCTCCAATCCATTCAGCCGATGCCAGTTTAGGCAAATATTTTTTCTTCTGCTCTTCATTACCGAATTGCAGAATGTGTCCTGTGCAAAGTGAATTGTGCGCAGCCAGTGAAAGGCCTATTGAACCACATACCTTAGATACTTCAACAATAGTTGTTACATATTCAAAATAACCAAAACCTGAACCACCATATTCTGTTGGAACAAGCACACCCATAAAACCAAGCTCGCCAAGTTTCTTAAATACTTCTACCGGAAACTTCTGGCTCTCGTCCCATTCCATCATTTGCGGACGAATATGCTCCTTGCAAAACTTGCGTAAGGTATCGGCAATCATCAGTTGCGTTTCGGTAGTTGCGAAATCTATGCCGGGAGATATAGCTGTTTCGACTGTGCTCATTGGTTCTTGTTTTTTGCAAATTTAGTATTTTACCTCTACCTTCCTATTACTAAATAGTGAACCAGCTTATTATACTTCTCTTCGTCAATTCCTTCTACTTTCAGTAAGTCGCTAAGCTTTGAAAACGAGCCGTTTTCTTTGCGATAATCATAAATGGCTTTTGCCAGTTTTTTATGAATATATGGGTGACGGGTCATATCTTTTTCAGTGGCCCTATTTATATCTATCTTCTCTACTTTGCCTGAATCTACTATAACCCTGCCAGCAATAGCGTTGTAGCAATCCTCACTCATTCCGTATACTTCCTTCAATTGTTCTTTCCTATAATAACCGCCTAATGCATCTCTGAAATGCACTATGGTTAAAGCCAGTTTGGGAGTAATACCGGGCAATGCCATTAAATCTGTTGTATCAGCTGAATTAAGTTCAATTGTAGGGTGCGTAAGGGTGTCGGTTGAAACAGGCATCGCTTCTTTCTTTACCGTGTCATTCGCCCTGGTTTTAATTTTTGCCATATCTGCTTTAAACGAAGAGAAATCGACATTAGCCGGCGATGGAGGAAGATAGTCGGAGATAAGCAGGTATATCATCATGCCCATAATGAGCACGAGCAAAACAATTATACCGTTACGCTGCCTTTTATTAAAATCGAAGTAGTCTTTCCACACAACTTAGTGATTCAGAAGGTGAAAATAAGAAAGTCCCTTTAAATAATATAGGCATACTATTTTCAGCCTATTTTAAATACCAAGCCATAGAAAGCTTTAAACTGAATGAGCGGTAAATATAAGGATTGCCTTGCCCATCAACAAAGGAATCCGGGCTCCCAAAACCACCCTTTACGCTTATTTCTTTTTCTCTCTGCCTTTTATTTATATACCTGAATGCCATTTTTGCCGCTGGCTCTATCCAAACTGGGTTATAATGAATGTAAACCACTGTATTTGGCTGAATCGTATAAAATGCAACAGTATTCCCGAATGGAAATATTCCATTTACTTCTATTCCAAACCCAACCATAAATCCCAACCTTTTAGCAGATTTACCGGTTGCAATGGTTCCATAATTATATTCGGCTAGCAGAGGTAATGAAAACGTAATTCCTTCAAGGGCAGAACCATCAGAAGAAAAAAGTATATCTCCACTACCTCCTGCACCATTAAGCCCCGAACCTATTGTAGGCGTAATTGATGCTGAAACTGATGTATTTTCTGAAAACTCATTTATATTGTACCTTATCAAAACTCCGAAATTTATTATTTCATATGCAGTTAGCCATGTGCCGCCAACACCTGTTCCCGTTATACTATTACCTGCACCTATATAAGTAGGATATGCTATAGCCTGTGAGCTTAAATAGTTTGATAGAATACTGAATTCATAGGCAACAAAGAATTTCTTATTGCTTTTGATTGTGTCAGCAGAAATACTTTGTCCTATGCAATAAGATGAAAGAAATAATGCAAATACAATGAGTAGCCGTTTCATTCGATTTGGGTTTCCCTATATAAATGTAACGGTTTTATTTTTATAAAATAAAAAAGCCCCTGACTGTAACGCCAGAGGCTTTTTTAAAAGATTATCAATTACCTTATGGTAATATAATATTGTAGTTGTTGCCATTAATGGTAGCAGTAGCAGTATGGCTGCAATGTCCTACACCACTTGTAAAGGTAAGGTAGAGAGGATATGTTTTACCTGTGCGGGTGAGTTCAATTTGTCCTGACTCAATGCAATCGCAATATTTACCACCTAACCACCAGCCTCCACCATTCAGCCAATATGCTGTCCAGTAAAGAGGAGAAGTAATACTAAGCGTATATGCTACACCACTCTTGCTTGTTCC
>Ga0206836_10079_pt1 | contig 26200 bp, 26 predicted proteins | sample Alteio_BWOrgCont_28_FD_152871 | JGI IMG/M metagenome (GOLD analysis project Ga0206836, IMG submission 152871) | Enriched cells from forest soil in Barre Woods Harvard Forest LTER site, Petersham, Massachusetts, United States -... | ecosystem: Environmental > Terrestrial > Soil > Temperate forest >...
GGAAGGCGGCGACGGTCAAAATTGCCGCGGCCGATCGTCGTCCCGACTGAAAGTCGCGACGCCAAGCCCGATCGTACTCAATCGAATCCGAGGGGCATCGGGTGTTTCAAGAAGGGGGAAATCGGAGGCTAAACCGGGGCCGACGATTGAGTCTCCAGACTAATACCAACCATCGATAAGGCTGAACGTGGCTAATGGCGTGAAATATTTCATCCGCTTTAGCCGGCACTGCATGTGACGGTTAGGCGGCCTTTGACAGGCTAATCCGATCAGGGTCGAAAGGCGGGTGAAATATTTCACTGGGCGTCGATCGTCTTAGGCCGCCGGCTGAGCGTATTTCGGTCAAACGACGGTGCAACCGAGTCCCGCCGAGCTCTTCGAGCGATGGACACCGTGGTTCGAGTTTGCCTCGTATTTCCGTCGAGCGAATCTCACGGCACCTGTCACATATACCCGCCCAACTCCGATACCGCGACAAGGCGACGGATGCTCCGTTGTGCGGTGGTAGTGAACATCCTGCCGGCGAATGACGCCGCTGCCGCAATGATCAGTCGGAATGCGACAACGACAGCCGGAATGACTATGTCCGGTACCCGGCGCGGGAGGTTTGCAGAGGGACGGATTAGCGCGATACTCGGGGCATTGGCGGGCGCAAGGGGCGGGCCATATGCGCTGTTCGAAGTGCGCGACAGATAATCCTTCGACCAACAACTTCTGCTCGAAGTGCGGCAATGCGCTCGTGAAGCACTGCGCGCAGTGCGCGGCAGAGAACCCTCCGACAGCGAACTTCTGCGGGAAGTGCGGAGCCCGGCTCGTCATTAATGAAGGCGCAAGTAGCCGGGATGCCAGCGGGAAGGCGGACGGTGCGGCGGGTTCGGCACGAGTTGGAATGAAAGCGGACGGAGCGAGCGGGCGCGACCGGGAGGCGGACAGGGCTCCGGCGAATCGCTCCGCGGAGACGGCGGAGGCGCACGGGGCCGCCGGTTCGCCGCGAGCTGTAACGCAAGCGGACGTTCTCAACCCTTCGGCGCCATCGGTGCGAGTAGCACCAGAGGGCCGCGTCCGCGTTACGGCGGAGGGGACGGACGGCGCGGGTGCGCTGGAGGGGGAGCGCAAGACGGTGACGGCGCTGTTTGCGGATATCAAGGGATCGACGGAACTGATGGAGGACCTCGACCCGGAAGAGGCGCGGGCAATTATCGACCCCGCGTTGCGGCTGATGATCGACGCGGCGCATCGGTATGACGGCTACGTGGTGCAATCGACCGGCGACGGAATTTTCGCGCTGTTCGGGGCGCCGGTGGCCCATGAGGACCATCCGCAGAGAGCGCTCTATGCGGCGCTGCGACTGCAAGAGGATCTCGAACGCTACTCGGCAAAGTTGCGCGAGGCCGGGAACCTGCCGATCGAAGGGCGCGTCGGGGTGAATACGGGCGAAGTGGTAGTGCGCTCGATTACTACTGGCGCGGGTCAGACTGAGTACACGCCGATCGGGTACACGACCAATCTCGCGTCGCGGATGCAGGCGCTCGCACCGACCGGATCGATCGCAATCAGTGAGCAGACGCGCAAGCTGGTCGAGGGTTATTTTACTGTTAAGGCCTTGGGACCGACGAGGGTCAAGGGTGTTACCGAGCCGGTCAACGTTTACCAGGTGACGGGGCTGGGGCCGCTGCGGACGCGCTTGCAACGTGCGGCGGGGCGCGGGCTGACCAAGTTTGTCGGGCGCGAGCGCGAGCTGGAGGCGCTCAGTCGTGCGGCCGAGCTGGCGAAGGTGGGGCGCGGACAGATCGTGGCGGCGATGGCGGAGGCTGGCGTCGGCAAGTCGCGCTTGTACTTCGAGTTCAAGGCGAAGAATCAATCAGGCTGGATGGTGCTGGAGACCTTTTCGGTATCGCACGGCAAGGCGAGTGCCTATCAGCCGGTGATCGATTTGTTGCACAGCTATTTCGGGATTTCCGCCGACGACGAGCCGCGCAAGCGGCGGGAGAAAGTCGCGGGCAAGGTGGCGATCCTCGACCGCGCGCTGGAGGACACGCTGCCCTACCTGAACTCATTACTCGGGATCGGCGAGGATTATGGTTGGGACGATCGGTTCGACCGGCTGGGCGAATACCTGCACGAGGTGCAGAAGAAAGATCCGCTGGCGCAGATGGACGGGCCGATCAAGAAGCGGCGGACGCTGGACGCGATCAAACGGATTCTGATCCGCGAGTCGCTCAACCAGCCGTTGATGATCGTGTTCGAGGATTTGCATTGGATCGACGAGCAAACGCAGGACCTGCTGAATCTGCTAGCGGAGTCGATTGCGAGCGCGAAGATCTTACTATTGGTGAACTACCGTCCCGAATACTCAGATCAGTGGAATAGCCAGACTAACTATACTCAGTTGCGGCTCGATCCGCTGGGCGTTGAGAGCGCCGACGAGATGCTCTCGGCGCTGATCGGCGACGGCAAGGATCTGGTTGCGCTCAAGCGGCTGATCACGGAGCGGACGGAGGGCAATCCATTTTTCGTGGAGGAGATCGTACGGTCGCTGTTCGAGGATGGGGTGCTGCAGCGCGACGGGACGGTGAAGCTCGCCAAGTCGCTGAGTGCGGTGAAGGTGCCGACGACGGTGCAGGCAGTGCTGGCCGCGCGTATCGATCGGCTGCCGGCGGACGAGAAGGAATTGCTGCAGACGCTCGCGGTACTCGGGCGGGAATACTCACTGTCATTAATCCGTGCCGTAGTCGCGCAATCGGATGACGAGCTCAGGCGTCAGCTCAACGACTTGCAACTGGGTGAGTTTATCTACGAGCAGCCGGCGGCGGGCGATACTGAGTATATTTTCAAGCACGCACTGACGCAGGAGGTCGCGTACAATTCGCTGCTGATCGAGCGGCGCAGGCTCTTGCATCAGCGGACTGGGGAGGCGCTCGAAGGGCTGTTCGCCAACCAGTTGGACGACCACCTGGATGAACTGGCGCATCATTATGACCGCAGTGGGAGCCTCGACAAGGCGGTCGAATACCTTGGGCGGGCGGGCCAGCAGGCATTGCAACGATCGGCCTATGCGGAGGCGGTAGATCGCCTGACGGCTGCGATCGATCTCCTGCAGAAATTGCCCGATGGCCGTGAACGTGTTCAGCGTGAGTTGGTGCTGCAACTGGATGTCGGCTCAGCCTACGCCATTAGAACCGGGTGGGTCGGACTTGAAGTCGAACGCGCCTACAGTCGCGCGCGGGAGTTGTGTGAGCGGTTGGGCGATCCCCCCGAGGGATTTCCCGCCCTGCAGGGGTTGTGGGCGGTACACGCTCTGCGGGAGGAGTTACCACAGGCCCTTCCAATCGCGGAACAGCTTTTGCGGATGGCGCAGGTCACGAGCGATCGGGCGCTCTTGATGTACGCGGAGTATGCGTTGGGATTTACCTCGTTCTGGATGGGAGAGTTGCTTTCCGCACGGAGACATTTTGAAAGGGCGATTGACGGCTATGATCCACAGCTACATCGGCAGCTGGCCTTCCGTTATGGGTACGATGTGGGAGTGCACGGCCGGGCATACCTGGCTCTCACTCTGAGCGCGCTCGGATATCCCGATCAAGCTCTCGCACGCGGCAACGAAGCCTTCGCCACGGCGCAGATGACATCCAATCCGGTGGGTCTCGCATTTGCGGCCGGTGTTATCGGCACGGTGCGGCTTTATCGGCGGGAGACAATCGCAGTCGAAGAGAATGCGGAGATGGTGATCGCACTCAGTACGAGGCATGGGTTGACCGAAGTTCTGCCTCTCGTGATTGCGCAGCGCGGCTGGGCGCTGGTCCAGCACGGACGCTGCGAAGAGGGAGTCAGTCAGATACGCGAAGTTGTCGAGAGACTCCGCGAAGCCGGACCTTCCCTGGTCCTGACATACGTTCTCAATTTGTTGTTGGATGCATGTACGCGAATTGAATCCCTTGATAAAAGGCAGCGCATCCTGACGGAAGCTACGTCCGGTGCACGGAAACTTGAAAGACACTCCCTTGAAGCTGAAACGCTACGACTCAAGGGCGAGTTGCTACTAACTGGCGACACCGGCGTGTTTGAAGCGGCGCAATGCTTTCGTGAAGCAATCGAGGTAGCGCGGCGACAGAGCGCGAAATCGTGGGAGTTGCGGGCGACGATCAGCCTCGCGCGGCTGCTGGAGAAGCAAGGGAATCGCGAAGAGGCGCGTGCGATGCTGGCGGAGATTTACGGGTGGTTCACTGAGGGCTTCGACACGGCCGATCTAAAGGATGCGAAGGCGTTGCTGGAGGAATTGAGCAAATAGGAGAAGCTGCCGTGGAGAACAAGGGCAGAAGCGTAACAGCAGAGGGTGTTACTATTCAGCGTGCTCTACATCAGACGCTCGACGCGGCGCCGAAGATTCTCGACGATCCGATCGCTCCGCTTTTAGTGGACCTCACCAGCGCGACCAACCGGGCAAACCTTGCGGCGATCGAATCGATAACGCGCCCGGTCAAGTCTCCATTCAGGGCGGTGTTCATCATGCGGAGCCGCTACGCCGAGGATTGCCTAGCGGAGTCACTGGTCCGAGGAGTGCGCCAATACGTTATTCTCGGCGCTGGGCTTGACACTTTCGCCTATCGTCAGCCCGCCTGGAGTGACGCTCTGCGAATCTATGAAGTCGATCACCCGGCTACGCAAGAGTGGAAGCGAGAGCGCCTCGAAGAGGCCAAAGTGAGTATTCCTGGAAATCTGACCTTTGCGCCGATCGATTTCGAAATAACCTCACTGCGCGAAGGTCTGACTAGTGCAGGCTTCGATTCACGTACGCCGACCTTTTTCTCATTGCTCGGAGTGTCGCAATATCTCACTGCCGAAGCGCTGGATTCGATTTTCGGGTTCGTGCGGGCGCAGCCTCAAGGCAGCGAGTTGGTCTTTGAATTCATCGTGCCTGACGATCTCATGCCGGCCAATGAAGCCGGTGTATTCAGCGCGATCGCAACCTTCGCCGCCGATCGTGGCGAGCCCTGGCTAACGAGATTGCGCCCGGAGGAACTCAAGTCGAAACTGACCGCGTTCGGATTTTCGCAGGTTTATCATTTGTCGCCACAAGCCGCACACGAGCGTTACTTCAAAGGGCGCGGCGACGATTTGGCGGCCTGGTCCGGCGCGCAGATGATGCGGGCGATCGTGTGACGGTTGGTTGGGGAAGGGCAGCCTGACGCGACTTCGCGATGGGTTAGTGGCGGGTGGCCCAATCGAAGAGGCGGGAGCCGAGGGCGAGGACGGCGTCGGTGAAGCTGGGGAAGAGGGCGGCGATTTTTTCCATCACGACGGCGCCGGGCGGAACGTCAACCTCGGTGAGGCCGAGGACGACGGCGGCGATGACGGCCCAGGTGACCCATTGCGGGGGCATCGCGGGGATCGAATCGGGCAGGAGCTTGAGCGGTTCGGCGGAGGGCGTTTGCGAAGAGCTGGCGCCGTGGACCATCGGGGTGTCGATAACCCCGGGCATCACGAGCGAGAGGCGAATGCCGGTGCCGAAGAGTTCGACGCGCAAGGCCTCGGTGAGGCCGACGACGGCGAACTTGGTGGCGCAGTAGGCGCCGAGCGGGGGCATCCCGCGGCGGCCGGCGAGCGAGGCGATGTTGACGATGCTGCCGGCGCCGGCCGCGCGCATCGCGGGGAGCACGGCCTGCATCGTGTGCAGCGTACCCATCAGATTCACCGACATCATGCGTTCGAGGTCCTCGGGCGGCATGGTCTCGACGCGATCGGGAATTGCGATGCCGGCCGAATTGATGAGGACGTCGATGCGGCCGAAGTGGGCGAGGGCGCGATCGATGGCGTCGCGGACTTCGGCGCGGCGGGTGACGTCGGCGGCGAGCACGAGCGCTTCGCCGCCGGCCTCGGTGATTTCCTCGGCGAGGGTTTCGAGCACGGACGCGCGGCGGGCGAGGAGCGCGACGCGCGCGCCCATTTTGGCGAAGGTCAGGGCGATGTCGCGGCCGATACCGCTCGAAGCGCCGGTAATGAGGACGGTGCGTTCACGGAAATACGCGCCGGGGCTGAAGCGGGAAGCGCGCGGCTCGGGGTCCTTAGCGGGGCCGGCGGGAGTGCGTTTGGTAGAGGTGCGAGGGGTAGTTCGCTTCGATGGCATCGAGGGATCCTCCGCCGATCGATAGACCGACTGCTGAGAGCGGTGAGCAGGGTCAGGATTTCGGTAACTCAGATATTTGCTGCGCAACGCCCAGAATGACTCCAGTTCTCGCCTCAAGCAAAAATCAGAGGGATGTAGTGTGCACATCCCGGGCGCTCGGCGGAGTAACGCTCGACGCGGAGATCGGGGCGCTACGCGCTAAGCGGAGACGTGGTCGCTGAGGCCCTCGAGGTCGTGGCTCATGATGAGGAGGTCGCGCGGGCGGCCGTCGCGATCGACGACCCAGTCCTGCAAGAGGGCTTCGACCTGGAAGCCGAGCTTCTCGAAGGCGGCGCGGGCACCGGCCTGATCGGGCGTCATCATCGCGGCCATCTTCTTGAGTCCGCGCATCTGGCCGAGACGGAAGATCTCGGAGGCAAGATGGCGGCCGAGGCCGACGCCACGGAACCTGGCGCCGACCTGGACGCGGATTTCGCCGACACGCCGAGTCCATCGCGCCTGGTCGGAATGAACGCTGGCGTAGCCGACAACGTGGCCGTCGGCTTCGGCGATGACGGTGGCGGTATCGCCGCTGTCAACATTGCGGACCCATTCGTCAACGCTGGAGGCCTCGGTGATATCGGTGCGCAGGAAGAGCAAATCGTCCTGCGGAAGGGATCGGGCGAAGGCGAGAATTTTGTCCTTGTCGCCATGTTCCATCAGGCGCAGGGTGATGGCGGCGCCGTTGGGCAGCTTGATTTCCTTGGGAAAGCCGCGGGTGCCATTCGCCTTATTCGCCTTGGCCATGGGTATCTCCGATGGGGCGAGCAATCGCCACCGTGATAAAAGTGATCGGCAGCATGCGCCGAACGGGCGGAGCAAAGCAAGCAACGGCTGACGCGCAGGTCATTGAGATCGAGGCTTTGCGCGGATCGCGGCATCGCGCGGATGGAGGCATCGCGACGATTGAGAGAAAGGCGGAGGCGGCGCGACGGGAATGGACTTCGACAATTTGACCTCGCGTCGGCAAGCAGCGCATTGTGGGCGACGGGGAACGCTACCGTAAATTTCGGGGGTTAAATGACAATGGCGACGCCGGGCACACCGCCAGCCAAGCTTTCCCAGCGCATGAGCAGCCAGGACGCTTCGTTCATTTACGGCGAATCGAATTCGGGCCCGCTGCATATCGGCACACTCAATATTTTCGACGGACCAATCGACTACGACGAGGTGGTCGAGCACATGGCGCAGCGGATGCATCTGCTGCAGCGCTATCGGCAAAAGCTGACGTTCGTACCGTTCAATCTCGCGCACGCGACACTCGAAGACGATCCGGACTTCGACCTGCACAATCACGTGAAGCGCCACAGCCTGCCGGAGGGGACGGACGACAAGGCGTTCGTGCGCGCGGCGATGGAGATTTTCGAGCCGGTGCTGGATCGCAACAAGCCGCTGTGGGAGATGCATCTGTTCCAGGGCCTCGCGGGAAATCGATCGGCGATCATGTGGAAGATCCATCATTGCCTAGTGGACGGGGTGTCGGGGATGGAGCTGCTGACGGTCGCGCTGGATTTACGCGCGGAAGCCTCGCCGCCGCCACCGCCGGAGCAGGCGTGGGAACCGCCGCCGCTGCCGAGTCCGTTTCGCACGCTGACGAACGCGCTAATCGACCTGGTGCAAAATCGGCTGAACGACGCGCGCAAGGTCGCGGAGCTGGTGGAATCGCCGCGGGCGGTGGCGGAACAGGCGACGATCGTGGCGGGGTTCGCGGGCAAGATGGCGCGCATGATGAGCCGGCAGATCGTCGCGGCGCCGTGGAATGCGGGGCTGGTGTCGCCGGCGCGATCGCTGGCGTGGTTGAACGTATCGTTTACGGATTTGCGCGCGATTCGCCATACGCTGGGGGGCACGGTCAACGATATCGTGCTGGCGATTCTGAGCGAGGCGGCGGCGCGCTACATGAAACATCACGAGGTGAGGACGAATCACGCCCCGTTGCGCATCGGATGTCCGGTCAACGTGCGGCGCGGGGGCGAGAGCGGCGCGCTGGGCAATCGCGTCTCGATGATGTTTCCGGAACTGCCGAGCGAGCCGATGGAGATCGTCGCGCGGGTGCAGGCGGTGATTCGCGAGACCGAACGCATCAAGGCGGGAAACGAAGCGCAGGCATTGGAGCTGATGCTCTCGGGGAGCGATCTGATTTCGCCGCCGATGATGGGGCTGAGCTCGCTGATCGGGACGCGCGCGATCGATCTGGCGTCGCGCCTGAGCGGGTTGGCGCCGGCCGGGATCGCGCAAATGCTGACGCCGCCGCCGAGTATCAACTTTATCGCGACCAACGTGCCCGGAGCGCAGGTTCCGCTCTATCTCGAAGGGCGCAAAATGATCGAGATGGTGCCGCTGGTGCCGTTGAGCGCGAACCTCGGCTACAACGTTGCGATCGTCAGTTACAACCAGATGCTGATTTTCGGCATGATGGCGGAGCCGCGCCTGATGGCTGACGTTGAGCTGATGCAGGCGTTCGCGGCCGAGGTTTTTATCGAACTGATGGGAGCCGCCAAGCAGGCGGCGGAGGCGCGGACGAGCGCCGGGAGCAACGCCGAGAAGGCGAGTCACGCGGCGTGAGCGGGGAACATCGATATACGGTGACGCGCGCCGTCTTGATCGCGATGGTGTTGATCGCATTGGCGACACGCGCGAATGCCTTCGAACCGCATATCGCGGCGGTGGCGAGCGATCCGGTGGCCGAAGTGCGCGCGGCGATCAATGAGGCTGAGCCGGTCTTCACCAACCAGAGTCTTTCGCCGGCGCAGCGGCAGCAGAAGCTGCGCGAAATCGCGACGAAGTATTTTGACTTCGAGTACATGGCGCGATCGGCGATGGGAACGCATTGGAAGAGCCTGACGCCGGCGCAGCGCAAGGAGTTCGTGCCGCTGTTTACCGATCACGTGATGGATACGTACCTTGGCACGCTGAAACAGAATACGGTCGAGGCGGCGAGCCATGGGCTCAAGGACAAGGTCAGTTACGACGGCACCGATCGGGCGACGGTATATAGTGAAGTGAGATTACCGGCGCTGGCCGATCCGTTGGCGGTGAACTACTCACTGCGCAAAGGCGGCGACGGCTGGAAGCTCTACGACATCGTCGTCGATAACGTCAGCACGATTGCGAACTATCGCGACGAGTTCAATAAAACCATGAACGATGGCGGCTACGGTAAGCTCGAGAGCGATATGCGAGCCAAGCCCGCAACTTCCCCGACGCCGCCAAATCTATAGGTGTCTCAAGCAATCCTCTATCTGCGCTCGCGGCGCGGTGCGGATTGCATTAATGCGAGGCGCCAGCCTAGATGTTCTGCGAATCGCGAAAAGCGCGCAAAAAATCTTCCTCCGTGGCAAGCGCATTTCGCTGTCGTCGATCAGGACCGAATTCTCCAAAATGGGACGTCGTGATGGATGTCGCCACCATTAACCTCTTGGCTATTATTGTCAGCTTGCTGTGAGGGTTATTGTTCAGCTTGTTGGTACTTGAGAAATTTGGTGCGAGTATTGATAGTTCATATCTCAAAAATCCCTTCAAAGACTCGGAGACGACTAAGGCGCCAGCCATAAAGATACCGTTCGGAAGACGGGCTGAGTCCACTGTCCACGATATCTCGTGCATTCCATTAAAGATCGCCCAAGCCCGACAGATAAGGGGATCCTCTACATCCTCTTGCACTGGCGCATCGCAATCCAATACCAGAGACCACGGGATCAAATCCCATCGAATTGCGACGATTTTAGCGTCTCGACCGAGCCATAGCGCCTCGGCGGTATCTAAGATTTTGACCTTTTGATCCAACTAAGTGTGATGGGTTACTTAGCGGTGGAGGGGCGGCGGCCATCGAGCAGCTTCAGCAGAGTATTGACGGTCTCGGTCGCGGGCACCTTGATGCCGTGACGATGCGCCGCGCGCACGACCGCGCCACTGATGGCGTCGTACTCCAGCCGTTTGCCCTTCTCCAAATCCTGCAGGGTAGAAGGCTTGATCGCGTTGACGTTGAGATTCTTCATCACCATCTGCAGATAAGGCTCGATTCTCGCCGCGTCCATCTTGGCGCCCTCGGCACATCCGACCTTGATCGTCTCTTCCATCAGCGTGCGCACCAATGCGAGTCCGTCGGGATCGCTGAAGGCCTGTCCCAGCGATGACAGCGACAGGGCGCAGACGGTGTTGGTGCCGTTATTGCCCATCAGCTTGTACCAGCGCAGCGTTTTCAAATCGGTGGTGAGCTCGCCGAAGATTTTGGCCTGCTTGAAGACCTCGGCCAGGCGCAGTGCGCGCGGCGATTCGCTGCCGTCGAGCTCACCGAATTCGATGATACCGAGCGCGGTGTGCATCACGACGCCCGGCTCGATAAGGTCGGCGCCGATGCGCGAATTGCCGCCCATCACGGCGCTGCGCGGAAAGTGCGCGCAAAGAATCTCCTCGTTTTCGACGCCGTTTTGAATCGTCATGATGATGCCGTCGGGCGCGAGGCATCCGGCGAGTTGCCGGGCGGCAGCTTCGGTGTCGTAGGATTTGACGGCGAACAGCACGAGGTCATAGGGCGCGAAGTCGGCCGGGCGATCGGTCGCTTTGACGGCGTCGAGTTTGAAATCGCCCTTGTAGCTTTTGACGGTGAGGCCGTGTTCTCGCATCGCGCGCAGATTTTCGCCGCGCACGCACAAAACGACATCTTCGCCCGCCTGTTGCAGTCGTGCGCCGTAGTACGCGCCGACCCCGCCCGCTCCCATCACGAGGATTTTCATCGCAAGGCCTTTTCCTTTTGATTGCGTTCGAGCGCCGCGCGCCAGATGACTGCGAGTGTCGCGCGAAGGTCGTCGATGGTGCCGTCGTTGACGATAACGATCGAGGCGTGCTTGCGCCGTTCGTCATCGGAGAGTTGCGCCTTGATGCGGGCCTCGGTCTGTTCGCGCGCCAGTCCGCGATCACGTTCGACGCGTTCGATGACGCGTTCCTTGGAGGCGGCCACCAGCCAGACCTCGTTGAAGAGCGGCAACCAGTTCGCTTCGATCAGGATCGCGGCTTCGACCACGATCGGCTTGGCCTCGCCGGCGGCGCGCATCGCATCGATCATTTCGCGCATGCGCGCGAACATCTTGGGATGAACGATCGAGTTGAGGCGTTTCAGTGCGGCGGGATCGGCAAAAACGATCGGTCCCAGTTTACGCCGATCGATGGTGCGGTCGTCCGCGAGGATGCCGGTGCCGAAGGCCGCGATCATATCGTCGTAGGCGGGACCGCCGGGCGCATAGATCGCGTGGCCGACCTTGTCCGCGTCGATAATTGGCGCGCCGAGGTCGGCGAGGATTTTGGTAACGGTACTTTTGCCCGAGCCGATTCCGCCGGTCAGACCGATCGTCAACATGAGTGCAACTCCAAGTTCCGCGCGACGCGATCCCGATCCAGTGGTAGCGAAAGTACGCGTCGCGGGAAAGCGTTCTTCGATTGCCGCTTCACACAAAAGATGCCGGCAATGGCGACGGCGGTTTTCTCGGCGAGCCGGGTCGCTTAAAATCCGGGGCGCGATGCCTACAACTCAAGCTCCGGGCGAACCCCTCAACGGCGAACTCATCGTCAACGGTATCAGGTTGCACTATCTCGATTGGGGCGGCGACGGACCGCCAATCGTATTGCTTCACGCGACCGGATTTCTCGGCTCGATCTATCGGCCGCTGGCGCAGGCGCTGACCGCGATCGGACACGTTTACAGCTACGACCAGCGCGGACACGGCGACAGCGAACGCCCGCGCAATGACATCTATGGGTGGGACATTACCGCGAGCGACCTTGAGGGCTTTATTCTCGCGATGGGGCTGAAGGGGGTGCGCGGCATCGGCCATTCGGCGGGCGCGACGGCGTTTGGTGCGGTGGCGAGCGGCCGGCCCGATCTGGTTGCGCGCGCGCTGCTGATCGAGCCGGTAATTTTCGACATGCAGGACCCGGCGATGCAGCGTCCGAGCGAGATGCGCGATCGCACGCTCAAGCGCAAGCGATCGTTCGACAGCGTCGATGCGATGTTTGCGAACTTCGAGCACAAGCCGCCGTACAAGACCTGGCGCAAGGAGATTTTGCGCGACTATTGCGAGCGCGGAACCTTCGTCGGCGCGGACGGCAAGCGCGTGCTCAAGTGCCCGCCTGAGGTGGAGGCGGAGATTTATACGACGTCGCGCGATTTCGACGGGTTCGCGTACATCATGCGCTGCAACGCGCCGCTGCTGGTGCTCTTCGGTGAGCAAAGCGATGCGCCCGGCTTGCCGCTGGCACCGCGACTGGCGTCGTCCAATCGGCGGGTCGTGATCGTGCCCGGCACCACCCATTTCATCCCGATGGAGGAGCCGGAACAGACCGCGCGGATGGCGTTGGAGTTCCTCGGCGGGAAATAAGCGCGCTCAGGCCAGACCGTGGATTTTCGCGAAGGGATCCCATGCCGCATCGCGATGCCACTCGTACTCCATGCCGATCGCGGCCTTCTCGGCAGCTTCGGCGCTGACTAATCGTGCGATAATCGCCAGCGCCATGTCGATGCCGGCGGAGACTCCGGACGAGGTCGCGAACTTGCCGTCCTCGACCCATCGCGCCTGCTTGACCCAGTTAACTTGCGGCCCCTGGCTTTGCACCCACGCGAACGAGCGCTTGTTGGTGGTCGCGCGACGGCCGTCGAGCAAGCCCGCGGCTGCGAGCAGGGCTGCGCCGGTGCATACGGAGGAGACCACTTCGGCTTGATCGGCTCGGGCGCGCAGCCATGAAATGAGCGACCTGCTATAAACCGCGCGGCGGGTGCCGATGCCGCCGGGCACCAGTATTAGGTCGAGTCGCGGGCAATCCTCGAAGCCGAATTCCGCCACTGTGCGAGGTCCTTGTGCGCTCGCGACGGGTCCGGCTTTCGCCGCCACCATCACGATGCGAAAAGCGCCGCCGAGGTCGCCGATGCCATAGGCCTCGCATGGACCGAACACGTCCAGCAATTCGAATCCTTCGAACAGTACGACTCCAAGCGTTCTGGGCGACGACTGCATTTTCATCCTCCGCGGGTATGCGGAATATTTTGCATTAATTCGCGAGCCTCGTCGCTATACGTACCGGGACGATCGTAAAGCATCAGCGGCGGTTCGATCGTCGCCTCGATGCCGCCGCCCTTGCGCGCCTCGACCAGGATGGTGCTGGCGGGCGCGTCCGCGCGCGGGTGAACGAAGCGGATGCGTTTGGGTTCGAGCGTGTTCGCCGCCATACATCGCAGCAACTCCGCGCTGCGGGAGGCATCGAAGACGAAGGCCACCTTCGCGCTATTGGCGGCAAAGCGCTTCGCCGCGGCGACGAAATCGGCCATGGTCGCCGCACTTTCATCGCGCGCGAGACGGCGGCCCGGGTTCGGACTCGCGCGGCCGCTGCGCAGCGCGTGGTACGGGGGATTGGCGACGACCAGGTCGCACGATGCCGGAGCTAAGCCGTCGATGCGCCGTGCGCGCAAATCCGCATTGATCACGCGCAATCCGTCGAGGCCGTTAGCGGCCGCGTTGCGGGTCGCCATCTCGGCCAGTTCGAGCTGGATCTCGATCGCGACGATTTCACGCGGACGCCACAATGCGGCAATCATCACGGAAATTACGCCGCAGCCAGCGCCAAGTTCGAGTACTCGATCGCGCGAGCGAGCGCGGACAAAGCGGCCCAATAAAATCGAATCGATCGAAAAACGATAACCGTTTCGTGGCTGGACGAGGGTCAGCGCGCCGCCTAGGATCGAATCGATGGTCTCGGATTTCATGACTCCGGCGGAGAAAGGTCAGCGCTATGCGAAGGTCTTTCGCAAGGCCGGCAATCTCCTGTCCAAGGGCAAGATAGCGCGCGCAATCGAAGTGCTGAAAGAGGGCGAGGCGCTGGCGACGGAGATGGGCGATGCCGGGATGGCGAGGCAATTTGCCGCCGAAGTCCTCCGCGCCGAAAAAGAGGCGCCAGCGACCGACTGAATATCCTCTCCGCAACCGCTCGAAATATACATTCTGTTCTCTCATTCGCACTTGACGGAACGCGAATCGTACTTAGATTTTTTTCAGACGCCGCTAAGCACTCGATAGACACTCCAGGGAGCGCGCGGCGGTAATAATCAAATAATTCCGGTGCGAGCCGGGCAGGAGGAATAGAATGGAACTGCGATATGAAAATGGATTGGCTAATGGCGGTTGGTTGTTCGATCGGGTGAACGGAATGTTTCGCGAAGTCGACCGCGCGAGCCGTCACCTGGTGCCTGCGGCCGAGGTAATCGAAGACAAGGATGCGTATCATTTTTACTTCGAGATGCCGGGCCTCAAGAGTGAGTCGATCAACGTGCATATCGAAGACGGGCGGCTGATGGTCGAGGCGGAACGCAAACGCCCCGAATGGTCGAAGGAGACCACGGTCCATTTCGCGGAGCGCGGTTACGGCGCGATGCGGCGGGTGTTCGAGCTGCCCAAGGACGCGAGCCACGACAGCGTTCGCGCGGCCTACAAGGACGGCGTACTCGATGTGACTATCGACAAGCGTCCCGAGAGCAAGCCGGTCAAAATCCAGATCAACTAAGTTAGTACGCTGGAGAGCCGTGGGAATTCCCCCGGCTCTCCGGTGATCTGACATCACTCCACACTGACTAATCGTGCCTTCCTGCTGCGCGGCTGAGCGATCTCCTTCGGCATAATCATTTTGTCGCCGAATACAAGTTCCAGCGGTATACTGAGTATATGGTGGTTCTAATCGTCCTCGCCGCGATCGCGATATACCTCGTAGTCGTTTACAACTCGCTGGTTCATGCGCGCAACGAGGTTGATAACTCGTGGCGTCAAATCGACGTGCAACTCAAGCGGCGTCACGACCTGATTCCGAACCTGGTCGAGGCGGTCAAGGGTTACATGCAGTTCGAGCGCGATACCCTGACCACGGTGGTCGAGGCGCGCGGACGTGCGATCGCCGCGCCCGATCAAGCCTCGCGAGTCGCCGCGGAGAATCAGTTGACGGCGGGACTCGGCCGTCTGCTCGCGGTGATGGAGAATTATCCGCAGCTCAAATCCGATCAGAACGCGCTGCAACTGCAGGAACAGTTGACCACGACCGAGAATCAGATCGCGTTCTCGCGCCAGGCCTATAACGACGCGGTGCTGAATCTGAACAACCGGATTCAGGCCTTTCCGTCGAATATCATTGCGAATAATTTCGGCTTCAAACCGGCCGAGTATTTTACCGCGGCTCCCGAAGACCAGGTGGTGCCGAAGGTAGATCTGTCGCTCGGAGCGCCGCGCGCGTAGGGTGCATTATAGTCGCCCGCCGGGCTTCCGTCACATGGCCCGCACAGTCTTTTGCTTGAGCTCAGCTTGCGAGCGCGTAGGCGCGTCGCGCTCCCTTGCCCCATTCTGATGGCTGCGCCGCACGACAGTTTCTGGCAACTCGAGCGCACCAACCGGCGCGAGACGGTGCTGTTGGTCGTCGTTTTCATCATTTTGTTTACGGCGCTGGGATGCGGACTCGATTTCGTATTCGGCAACCTCAGAATCATCGATGGTCATCTTTCGGGCACGCCAGTGCTCACGGTGCTCGCGCTTGTTATCGGATCGTTTCAGTCGGTGCTGTCGTACTTCGGCGGTGCGGCGCTGGTGCTCGCCTCGGTGCACGCGCGGCCCTTGCAAGCGGATTCGCCGAAGGAACAAACGGTTCTCGATGTCGTTGGCGAAATGGCGTTGGCCGCACGGATGCCGGTGCCGCGCGCATACATAATCGACGACGCTGCGCCCAACGCCTTCGCCACCGGTCGCGACCCGCAACATTCGGTCATCTGCGTCACGCGCGGCCTGGTTGACGAAATGGATCGCGAAGAATTGCAGGGCGTCATCGGCCACGAGATGGCGCACGTTCGCGACTACGATATTCGCACCATGATGATGATCGCGGTGCTGGTCGGCGGTATCGCGATGCTCGCCGACTTCGTCTATCGGTGGGCGTGGTTCGGCGGCTTCGGCGCGGGCGGGGGCGGTCGCGGCGATCGCGATAACTCCAACGGCGGCGGCAACGCCGGCGCATTGATCGCGGTCGCAGTGTTCATCCTTGCAGCGCTGGCGCCAATCTTTTCGCAACTCCTCGCGATGGCTGTTTCACGTCAGCGCGAGTACCTGTCGGACGCCGCGTCGGTCGAATTTACGCGCAACCCGCGCGCCTTGCTGCGCGCACTCGAGCACCTCGCGCAGACCGAATCTCCGCTGAAGAACGCGTCGCGCGGCACCGCCCATCTGTTCATCGTAAATCCGCTGGAAGCCGCCGGCGACGATGGCGAGGGCTTTTTCGCCAATTTGCTTTCGAGCCATCCGCCGCTGAGCAAACGTATCGCGCGCCTGCGGGCGCTCGCCGGCGAGGGTGGTGCCACTACGGCTGCGCCCACTCCGACCACCCCCGCCTGACGCTCCACGAGAGACGACTACGGCTTAACTTCGACCTTGAGCTTCATCATGCCGTGGCCGACGCCGCAGTAATGATCGCAGATCGCGACGAAGTTCCCCGCGGTTGCCGGCGTCACCGTCACATCGGTCACCTTTCCCGGTTTGATGTCGGTATCGATCTTGAGCGTGCGGATCATGAACCCGTGAGTCGCATCGGAGCTGGTGAGTTCCAGCGTGACCGGTTGACCCTGATGCAAGGTGATGTGATCCGGCTCGAAGTGGAATTTCGACGCGTTGATCTTGATTACCTGCAGCGCCGGTTCGTTTGCTGCGTGAACCGCGAACGCGCAGAGCGCAGCCCCGGCGACGAACCCGATAGTGGCCGCAATTTTTCTAGTCGGTCTCATTTGCAGAAGTCCCTCCGATTGCGTTGTTTGGCTTGTTCATCTGTTGAATTCCCGAAAGGCCGCCGAATTCCTGGGTAGTCAATTCGACCTCGGTGATTTGGACATTGGCTGCTCGATTGTCGCCCACCAGCCGGATGCCGAGGCCATCGAACGGCTGATCCTTGTTAAACGGCATCTGCTTTTTGTCGGCGTTGGTGGCAGGATCGTTGAACGCGAAAATCAACGATCGCGCCGCGTAATGCTTTGCGTTGCCCTGCTGCGAGACGTTCTCCCGATGGATGTGGCCGTACAGCACGGTCACATTTTCGTACGGCGCGAGTGCGTTCATCACGTCGTCGCCGTCCGCCGTGAACCATTCCCATTCGGGCTTCAAGTCGAACAGCGGGCGATGCGTGAACACCACGATCGGTGCGGTTTTCGGAAATCGCGCGAGGTCGGCCTTCATCCACGCAATCTGCTCGGTGCCGACCTCGGGATGGCCTCGCGATACATTATCGAGCGCGACGAAGTGCACGCCCTTGTGATCGAATGAGTAATGCGTCTCGCCGAAATGCTCGCGATAAAGCACGCCGCCGTCGAGCGCCGCGTCGTTCTCGCCGGGCACGGTGTGGATCGCGGCCGTATTGATGCGCCCGGAAATCGTTTTGAACAGTTGCATCCGCTGGGCGTGCACGTCGCGCACCTCGGCGTCGTGGGTCAGGTCTCCGGTGAAGAGCACGAAATCCGGCCGCTGCGGCATCCGATTGAGCAATTCCACCGCGTTCTCGAATGCCTTGGTCCCTAACGGATCGGGCGGACCCTGGAAGCCGACATGCGGATCGCTGAATTGCGCGAAGGTGAAGCTCTGCGGCGACTCGCCGTTGACCTGTTTGAAAAAATCCGTGACGGTGCCGGCCTGCGCGTGTCGCACCAGCATCGGCGCGAACTGATACACCACACCGATGCCAACCGACATCCCCGCGACTTTCAGGAACGATCGCCGGTCGATTTTATCTTTCACGTTCATCTCCTTTTCTGCTGCTCGGCGTCGGCACCTGCGCGAAGAATGTGCCAGGCGCTCATTCGCGAAGGCATGGCCGAGGCTTGCGGGACGCTGGTTTCCGCACGGCCCGCGGGTTGTTAACTCAGTCGACTTTGATTGAGAGATGTTGATACTCGCACTGGCTATTCGCGCCGCCGTTGCGATTTCGTGCGAAAGCATTTGCGATGTCGGCCTCGGCCTGCTGCGCCGTCATCGGCGCAAATTGATGCACCAGGCCGACCCCGAGCGACATTCCCGAGATTCTCAGGAACGAGCGCAGATCGATTCTGTTCTTGGTGTTCATTTTCCGTTCCCTCGGCAGCTCCACGCGTTTTCACCCTGGTTGGCAACTCTCGAAGGCCGATTCCGTATTCAGCGAGTTGCCGCTTTGCAGCGCGTCGCGCGGGCGGTAAATTCAATTCGCCTTCAGTGGGCAATACCGCCGGGAGCGCCGAATATTCCCGCTGCGGTTCCGCTTTTGCGCGCGGGAATAAAATCGTTCCGTCCGCGGTCTTTAACCGTGCGATGGTCCATCTGGCAGGCGGCGCGGCCCATTGGGGAAGCAGGGGACACTTGGCCGGACCGGACAAATTCGATCGCTTTGAGGACGCCATCCTGCCGCATCTCGACGCCGCCTATAATCTGGCGCGATGGCTGATGCGCGACGATCACGAAGCGCAGGACGCGGTGCAGGATGCCTACTTGCGCGCGTTAAGATTTTTCTCCGGCTTTCGCGGTGGCGATGGCCGCGTATGGCTGCTCTCGATCGTGCGCAATACCTGCTTCTCGCGGATGCGCAGCGGGCGGGCGCGCCAGGGCGATAGCGAGTTCGACGAGCAAATGCATGCAATCGACAATTCCGCGGCTAATCCGGAAACGCTGCTGCTGCGCAGCCAGGATGAGGCGTCGCTGCGTCGCGCGCTCGAGTCCCTGCCTACGGAATTTCGCGAGGTTATCGTGATGCGCGAGCTGGAGGGTTTGTCCTACAAGGAAATTGCGGATGTGGCCGAGCTTCCGATCGGCACCGTGATGTCACGGCTCGCGCGCGCTCGCAAGCGCCTGGCGCAACTTCTGACCGGCGAGGGTTCGGGATGAACTGCGAAACGGCTCGCTCGCTGATTCACGGCTATGCCGATGGCGAACTCGATCTCGAGCGGAGTCTCGAAATCGAGCGCCACCTTGCCGGATGCGCCGCGTGCACTGCCGCCCTGCGCGAAATTCGTGTGATGCGATCGGGGCTGCGATCGGGCACCGTTGCCTTCGATGCACCGGCGGAATTGCGCGCGAAGATTCGCGATGCAATCGACGACAGGCGGCGTGCGGAAGACGTCGCGTCACGAAGGTCTTCCTCCCGGCTCGCCATGCTTTCGCGCTCCCCTTCGCGATGGACGGGCGGTGCGTTCGCTGCCGCCGCCGTCCTCATGATTATCGTGCTCGTCGGCGGCCTGCGCCGATCCGCGTCCTCAACCGATGCTTTGATCGGCAGCGAAATCGTCGCGAGCCACGTGCGATCCTTGATGGCGGACCATCTTGCCGACGTTATCTCGACCAACCAGCACACCGTGAAGCCGTGGTTCGATGGCAAGATCGATTTCGCCCCTACGGTCGAAGATTTCGCGGCGCAAGGATTCCCGCTGACGGGAGGGCGGCTCGATTATGCCGACGGCCGGCCGGTGGCGGCGCTGGTTTACCGTCGCAACAAGCACATTATTAATCTGTTTACGTGGCCGATCGCCGATGCACGCGAGACGGCGGCCCAAGTGGAGCAGCGTCAGGGTTACAACCTAGTGCATTGGGACAAGGGCGGGATGGCCTACTGGGCGGTGTCGGATCTGAACGGTGCGGAACTGTCGAAGTTTGCTGCGCTGGTACGCGACGACGGCGCGCCGGTGGCGTCGCCCGGCTGATTAACGATTGCGGCTCTTCAGCGCGCGCTCCATCTCGCGCCGCGAAGTCTTGGTCGCGATGGCGGCGCGCTTGTCATACAGATGCTTGCCCTTGGCGAGACCGATCTCGACCTTCGCCCGACCTCTGAGGAAATAAATCCGTAACGGCACAATCGAATAGCCTTTTTCGCGGACACGGCCCCACAAGCGATCGATCTCCCGGCGATGCATCAGCAGCTTGCGCGATCGAGTTTCCTTGTGGCTGAACTGGCCAGCCGGTGCATAGGCGCCGATATGAACGCCCTGCAGAAACGCTTCGCCGTCTTTGATGCGCGCGTAGCTATCGCGCAGATTAGCCTTGTGCGCCCGCAGCGATTTGACTTCGGTGCCGGTCAAGGCGAGGCCCGCCTCGACCGTCTCCTCGATAAAGAAGTCGTGGCGCGCCTTGCGATTCTCGACCACGAGATCGTAACCGTCCGCGGTCTTCTGCGGTTTTTTCTTGTCCTGCGCCATCGTCGATCAAGTTTATCCGGATGTGCGGGGTTCATACAGCGGGCGTCTTCTGGCGGTCCTCCCACGTCGCCGCCCTTGGGGCGGCGACGCGGGAGACCGCTTGCGCCACGACGGGCGTCATCCCCGCGGCACTTGGCTGCATCGCCGATTATCGGCGATGCAGCCGAGCGCTCGCGTCCGCGTTACCGAACGGCAAGAGGGGGCGGGGGTCAAAGCTCGCAGCTTTGACCCCCGCTCCCCCTCTCGTCCCGCAGCGCGAACGAGAAAGGCGGCGACCGCATCACGCGGTCGCCGCCTTGCTCTCTTGATCGATTGCTTATGCTACTGCGCTCTCACGACCACAGCCGTGTCGTCGCGAGCCGCGCACCTTCGGCCATCGATTTCAGCTTGGCCCACGCAATCGTCCCGTCCACGCGCGAGACTCCCGCGATCGTGCCGAAGCCGCAATCGGTGCCCGCGATGACGTTCTCGCGCCCGACCGCGCTGGCCAGATTTTCGAGGCGCTGGGCGACCAGTTCCGGATGCTCGACGAAATTGGTCACCGAATCGATCACGCCGGGAATCAGCACTTTTCCTGCTGGCAGCTTGATTTCCTTGAAGACTACCCATTCATGTTCGTGGCGTGGATTAGATGCTTCGTACGATAGTCCCTGCGGCCGCGCTTTCAGGACGATGTCGAGGATGTCGCGCAAGGCGACGTCATGATGATGCGGACCTTCGTAATTGCCCCAGCACAGATGCAACCGCGAGCGGTCCGGCGGCACGTCGGCGAGCGCATGGTTGAGCGCGTCGATATGCAGCTCGATGGTCTTGCGAAATTCCGCCAGGCTCAGATCCTTGAACTGGATATGGCGGCTCATCGCCAGGTCCGGGCAGTCAACCTGCAGGATGTATCCGGCCGCGACGATGGCGTCGTATTCGGTTTTCATCGCCTCGGCCAGCGCGCGGATGTAGCGCTCGTGGTTCTTGTAGTACTTGTCGCTGAGAAAGAAGGAGACCACTCCTGGCGACGCCGCGCTGATGAACGCCTCTTCGTGCTTGACCCCGGCCAGCCCGGCGCGCAGATTTTCCGCGTCGATGCGAACGGCATCGAGATCGCGATAGGTAATGGGTGCGGCGCACGACGGCCGTTTGATTACCGTGACGCCGCTCTCCCGCCCGCCGCGCTTGCTGAAGCTCGGAAAATCCGCGAGGTCGGACGCTCGCAGCCCCGAGCTCTTCTCGCCTTGAAAGCCGGCCAGGCGATCCTTGACGTACGTTGCATAGGAGGGCTTGCTCATCTCGCCATCGTTGACGATATCGACGCCCGCGGCAGCTTGCATTCGAACGGCCTCGGCAACCGCCAATTTGACCCGCGCCGCCAGTGCGCCGGCATCGTAGGCTTCACCCGCCTCCTTCGCGCGCAACAGCGGCATCAGATCGTCGGGCCGCGGCAGACTGCCGGTGTGTGTGGTCAGAATTCGTTCAAGGCTGCGTTTCATCGAATCCGCTCCTCACGTGGTCGCAGGTTAATCCTGGCGGGGCGTGGCCCGCATCCCCTTGATTCGATTGTAGAGCAGCAGTCCGGCACCGATTACAAGCAAAAGCCCGATCGCGGTGTCGAAGCGATGGAAGTACGGGCCCAGTTCTTTCCAGTGTTGTCCGAGCTTGAAGCCCGCGTAGGCGAGCGCCAGGCACCAGATGTACGACCCGGCCAGGGTATAGACGGTGAACGGCATCAAGCGCATCCGCGCCACCCCCGCCGGAAAGGCGATGAATGTTCGCACCACCGGCAGCATCCGGCTGAGGAACACCGCAGGAGATCCCCAGCAGTCGAAGAATCTGTCGGCGGCGGCGAGCTCATGCGGCGCGATCAGCACCCAGCGTCCGTAGCGCTCCAGAAACCGGCGTCCGCCGTATGCGCCAACGAAGTAGGCGACGTACGACCCGAGCAGGCATCCGACTGCTCCCGCGATCGCGACCAGGTTGAGATTGAAGCGGCCGCTCGCGACGAGCGAGCCGGAGAACGGCATTATCACTTCGGACGGCAACGGGATGCAGGCGCTCTCAATCGCCATCATCAGTACGATGCCGCCGTAGCCGAGCGCCGAAATACTCGCGATTATCAACGCCGACAATCCGCTAAGAAGTCTGTCGATCATGCTGTGGTCCCGCTATCCTCACGCCGCGATTGCATTTGAAATCAGGCGCCACCTTGGCATGCGCGCTGGCACGTTGCGATATGCACGAAAACCCGATCTCCGCGCTTCGTTTCGACGGTAATAAAACTCACGCGGCATCAATGGCTTCGCGGATCGTCTTTGCAGTACACTGCCTTCGTTTGCTTCCTGAGTGAAAAATGTTTAGAGAAAGAGTAGACTGTATATATGTTGATCGCCGGAAGGGCTCCAGCTCTGCGGATTCCTGGCGGCGGTTGCCGGATTCACTTCACGGGCGGCCATAAAGAGGGAAACCAATGGCAAAGAACACACTTTCGATCACCGACAACCGCACCGGCAAACAATACGAAGTACCGATCGAGGAAGGCGGCGTCATTCGCGCCACCCACTTCCGCGATATGAAGACGGGCGCCGACGACTTCGGCCTGATGTCTTACGATCCCGCGTTCACCAACACCGCTTCCTGTCGCAGCCGCATCACCTTTATCGATGGGGACGTCGGGATTTTGCGCTATCGCGGTTATCCGATCGAGGATCTCGCCGAGAAGAGCAACTATCTTGAGGTCGCCTATCTCATCGTCAAGGGTGAACTACCCGACCGCAAGCATTACGAAGCGTGGGAAGACAACATCAAGACCCACACGATGGTCCATGAGAACATTAAGAAGTTCATGGAGGGGTTTCGCTACGACGCGCATCCGATGGGAATGCTGGTTGGCACTATCGGCGCGCTATCGACGTTTTATCCCGACGCCAACAATATCACCGAACTCGAATCGCGCCGTCTGCAGACCCGTCGCCTGATCGGCAAAGTCCCGACCATCGCGGCCTTCGCGTTTCGCCATTCCCGCGGTCTGCCGTACGTCTATCCCGATAACGAGCTCAGCTATACCGGCAACTTTCTCTCGATGCTCTTCCGCATGGCCGAGCGCGACTACAAGCCCAATCCCATCCTCGAACGGGCGCTCGACGTGCTCTTCATCCTGCATGCCGACCACGAGCAGAACTGTTCCACCAACGCGATGCGCTCGGTCGGCAGTTCGCAAGTCGATCCGTACTCTGCCGTCGCCGCCGCCACTGCGGCACTCTACGGTCCGCTCCATGGCGGGGCCAATGAAGCCGTCATTCGCATGCTGATGGAAATTGGATCGCCGAAGAACGTCCCCGCGTTCATCAAGAAGGTTAAGGCGGGCGAGGGGCGTCTGATGGGCTTCGGCCATCGCGTTTACAAGAACTACGATCCCCGCGCGAAGATCGTGAAGCGCATCGCGTACGAGGTGTTCGAGGTCACCGGCCGCAATCCGCTGATCGATATCTCGCTGGAGTTGGAGAAGATCGCGCTCGAGGATGACTACTTCGTTTCGCGCAAGCTCTACCCCAACGTCGATTTCTACACCGGCGTCACCTACCAGGCGATGGGGTTTCCGATGACCATGTTTCCGGTGCTCTTCGCGATTCCGCGCACCTCCGGATGGATGGCGCAGTGGGCCGAGATGGTGCGCGATCCCGAGCAGAAGATTGCGCGCCCGCGCCAGGTTTACATTGGTTCGGACACGCGCAAGTGGGCGCCGATGGAGCAACGGCCGGAGCCGACCTCGCGTGAGGATGCAGTTAGCGACCAGATCTAGGCGCCACGCGTGCTTAGATTAGAGAGGTGGCGTCGTCGCGCGGATTCACGGGATCGGCGAAGATACTGGCAAACAGGGACGCCGCCGGCGCAGGCCGGCGATGCGAGCCATCCGCGGTGGCTGAATTGCCGGCCACGTGGGGTGCGAGTAGGATCAGATCAGCAGCGAAGCGCGATCGCCGGGTGATCGAACATGAAGGCATCAATCAGCAAATGGGTCGAAGATCTGATCAAGGACCCCGAAAAGGCTTCCGAATTGCTCAAGGAGATCAACCGCGCCCAAAAGGATCCGGCATCTGACGAGATCGTGGTTGGCGGCAAGCGCTACAAGGTTCGCCTCGCGGGAACTGCCGCGATGCCGGTCGAGCAAAAGTAACTCTCGCATGGCCGGGGCCTAGCGTCATCGCGGGAGTCAGCGCCTGAGCCTCGCATTTCCCGCGGTGGTCGTGATCCTGGCGTTCATGCCAGGGTTGATTTTCATTCGGGGTTATTTTCGCTTCCCTTTCCCGCGCACCTTTACTACCACCGACGAGATCGTAGCTGCGATGGTCTTTGCGGTTCCCCTCCAGGCGCTGGGCATCTGGATCGTTCAGGCGTGCACCGCCTATCGCATTGATTTCATCGATTTGGGCACTCTCATGGAGGGCGCGAAGAGCGACCTCGCTAATGCCGACGCCTTCAAGGAAGTCTCGAGATTCCTCTGGCCGATAATCGGATACAACGTCGCTCTATGGGTGTTCGCCAACCGCCTCGGCAACGTACTGCGCCAAATCGTTATCAGGACGGAATGGGACCTGAAGTATTCGTGGCTTCGCTTCAGCAGTGAATGGTATTACTTGCTGACGGGACGCCAATGGGGCTGGAAGGCCGGCAAGGACTTCGACCTGGTATTTGCGGACGTGATGGTGACCTTCGCACCGCAATCCGTGATCTATTCCGGAATCCTGAGGAGTATTCACTTCGCGCGCGACGGTGGCGTCGAATCTTTGGTCTTGAACCAGGCCGAGAAGTGGTCTCGCCCCGACGAACGATCCGCCCAGCGAATCCCTGGCCAGGCCTTCGTGATCAAGTTCGACCAGGTCCTGAATTTGAACTTCCGCTTGATCAAAATGGTCGCCGCTTCCGCCCCCGCAAAGTGAATCACGCCCGATTGATCAATGATGCCCAAAGTTAGGGCCGCATCCCCAGCGCCGGCTGTTACCTCTGACCGGTGAGCCGTTACTTCCGATCCGTGAAGTTAGGCTTGCGCTTCTCCACGAAGGCGCGCGCCCCCTCCGCGATATAGCCGGCGCGTACGCATAGCGTCTGATTGCGATCCTCCATGTAGATTGCGTTCTCCAGGCTGCCCGCATCGATATTCGCCGCCAGGCATTCCTTGGTCAGCCGCAGCCCGAGCGGAGACGTCTCGACCATCTCTTGCGCCAGTCGTCCCGTCGCCGCGTCAAGCTCGCCGTCCGGCACTACTTCGGACACCAATCCGGTTGCCAGAGCGCGGGTCGCATTGATGAAGCGCCCGGTCAACATCAGTTCCGACGCGATCGAACTCCCGACCGCACGTGGCAGGTGATAGCTGACCCCCATGTCGCATGCGCTCAGGCCGATCTTGATGAACGCGGCGTTGAAGCGCGCCGATTCGCCTGCGATGCGCACGTCGGCGGCGAGCGCCAGCGCAAATCCGCCGCCCGAGGCCGGTCCGCGAACCGCTGCGATAAACGGCTGCGGCAGTCGCCGGATCGCCACCACCAGGTCGCTCATCTTGCGCTGAATGTCGAATACGCTGGCGGTCGATGCGCTGGTCACATCGACGCCGCCGCCTCCACTCTGCTCCTTGAGGTCGAGCCCGGCGCAAAATGCGCGACCCGCACCGCGCATCACCACCACACGCGTTTTTCGATCGTGATAAAGCTCGCGCAGGTAGTCGTGCAGTTCATCGACGATCGCTGCATTGAGCGCGTTCAGCGCCTGCGGACGATTCAGAGTAAGCCACGCGATCTCGCCGTCACGATTAATTTCCAACGCCTGGTAAGGCATCACCG
>Ga0206836_10080_pt1 | contig 25987 bp, 21 predicted proteins | sample Alteio_BWOrgCont_28_FD_152871 | JGI IMG/M metagenome (GOLD analysis project Ga0206836, IMG submission 152871) | Enriched cells from forest soil in Barre Woods Harvard Forest LTER site, Petersham, Massachusetts, United States -... | ecosystem: Environmental > Terrestrial > Soil > Temperate forest >...
GAAGGACGCCGTCTGCCTGGTCGGGTTCGGCGATGGAACGATGGACGATGCGTTCTACAAATCCGCCCCCAATCTGAAGCTCGTCCAGCTTCTCTCCGCCGGCTACGACCGCTGCGACATCGAATCCGCTCGGCGGGCCGGCGTGCCGATCTGCAACAATGGCGGCGCGAACTCGACGGCGGTGGCGGAGCATGCACTGCTGCTGATGCTGGCAGTGTCCCGCCGGCTGGTGTGGCAGCACACCAATGTCGCCGGCGGCCGGTGGCGCGGCAACAACGTGGACGACATCAAGCTCTATGAGGTGAAGGGGCGCAGCCTGGGCATCGTTGGCCTGGGCGCCATCGGCAAGAAGGTCGCCCGGATGGGCCAGGCCTTCGGGATGCGGGTGCAGTATTACGACGTAAAGCGCCTGTCCGAAGAACACGCCGATAATCTGGACGTGAAATTCTCCCTGCTGGAGGAACTGCTGAAGACGTCGGACATCGTGTCGCTGCACGTGCCGCTGCTGGCGGAGACCCGCCACATGATCGGGGCAGAGCAGTTCAAGCTGATGAAGAAGTCGGCCTATCTGATCAACACCTGCCGCGGACCGGTGGTCGACGAGGCGGCGCTGATCGAGGCCCTGAGCAACGGCACGATCGCCGGCGCCGGCCTGGACGTGTTCGACCAGGAGCCGCCGCCGCCCAACAATCCCCTGTTCAATCTGCCGAACGTCACCCTGACCGCGCATTTTGCCGGCCCGACCTACGACACCCAGTTCGCCCGCTTCCGCAACGCCTTCGACAACTGCCAGCGCGTCGCTCGGGGTGAGCACCCGTTATGGGTGATCCCAGAGCTGCAAGAACTGGTCGAGGCCTAGCAACCTCGGCACCGCCCACCGTCCCACCACGTCACGGGCCGCCGCGCTACTCGACGCGGCCCGTCGGCACCACCACGTCACAGCCCGTCGCCCCACCACGTCACGACCCGCCGTCCTACCACGTCACGGCCCGCCGTAGTGCGGACCGTCGTCCACCAAGGCGACAGCCCCCTGATCGGCATCCGGCGGCCGAGTCTCCGGCATCCAGAGCCAGACCACCAGTGCCCCCACCGCGCCGACCGCTCCCAGCACCAGGAACGCCACCGGCATGCCGGCGCTGGCGGCGACGGCGCCGGCCAGGGTCATGCTGAGCGCCGCGCCGACATACATAGGCAGGCTCAACGTCGCCAAACACAGATTGAAATGCCCCGTCCCCATCGTGATGTCGGAGGCGATCAGCGGCAGGGCGACCCCCAAGGTCGCACCACAGATCCCACTGATGGCTTGAGGAATAACCAGCGGCCAGGCGCCTGGCATGACAGCGAACAAGACGTCCCGCACCAGCAACGCGCCCCAGCCGATTAGCAGGATCCGGCGGCGGCCGGCGGTGCTCGCCAGGCGCCCAGCCCAGGGGGAAAACATCGCAACGATCACCTGAGGTGCCACGATACAGGCCGCGATGATCAGGCTGGCGTAATGGCCCGCGCGCATGGTCACGGCCGATCCGGCGAGCGGCAGCATCGCGGCATTCGACAAATGGAACAGCATCACACTCAGGCCGAAAATGGCCAACCGGCGGTCCTGCACCAGGCGCTTCAGGCCGGTCCAATCGATGCCGCGCCGAGGTGCGACCCTGGGGGTGGGCGCGTGGCCCTGATCGATCGACCACAGGGCAATCAAGGCCGGCACGCACAATCCCGCCGTCAGCAGGAAGACGAAGCGTGGCGCCAGCCAGGCGCCTCCAGCCCCCATCACAGCGGCCGCCACGCCGTTGCCGATGGAGGAGAAACGAGCGTTGCGTCCGAGCCGCTCGCCCAGGGCGGCGTGGCCGACGAGGCGCAGGCTGATGGCGGCCAAGGCGGGCGTCAGGATGCAACTGGCGATGCCGTGGAGCATCTGTGCCACCATCACCGGCAACTCGTGCGGCAGCAGAGCCAGCAGCAGCGCCGACAGGGCGAGAGCGATCAACGCGAACCCGGCCACCAGGCGTTTGCTGCGCGCCGCGTCGATCAGGGCGCCGGCAGGAAGCTGGCTGACCAGGGAGGTGATGGTGCCCAGGGTCAGCACGAAGCCGATATCAATCTGGGTCCACTTCCGCGCCGTGAGATAGACCGAGACGAACGGCCCGAAGCCCGTCTGAGCATCGGCGAGAAAGAAATTCAGCAGATCAAGGGCACGCTGGCCGCCTCTGCCGGAGGGTCTGGTCCGCCCCGGCATTCAGTTTTTCGGCGGGCTGCTGCCGGGCGGGACAGCAGGCGGCGCCTGGGGGTTCACGCCTGGTGGAGTGGCCGATGGAGCGATCAACGGTGCAGTCAATTGCGCAGGGGTATTGGCACCAGGGGGAGCAGCGGATGGAGAGGGCGGGTTGACGCCAGGCGGAGCAGCGGGTGCGGGTGTGCTGACACGAGGCGCGGCAGTCGGTGACACAGCCGCGTTCGTGCTCGGTGGGGCAATGGTCAGCACGGGTCCGCTTGAGCCAGGCGCGGCAGCAGACGGCGCGGACGTGCCGGCGCTCGGCGGCACAGCCGTGGGCACAGCTGTGCCAGCCACAGGCGCCACCGCGGATGGCGCCACCGCGGATGGCGCTGCCTCGGCTGGCGGTGGCGCTTCCGCAAGCGGAGCGGTGACACGCGCGGGCGTGACCACAGGGGCTGGTTTGCTGCTGCCGCGATATTCGGGGACGGATTTCAACTCATCCGGCGTCAATTCCAGTCGAACGGGATAGGTGCCCTCGGGATCGAAATGAAGGGCGGCCCAGTGCACGGCGATCCTGCGGTTGCCAACCCCCAGGAACCCGCCGAAATCCAGCACCGCCGCCTGAGGTTCGCCACTGCCGTCGACCAGGACATCGATCACACGCCCGACTTGCTTGTTCTCCTTGTCGACGACGGGCTTACCCAGGACGGAGACGGTTGCCTTGGCGGGCATGGTCTGCACGACCGGGGGCGATTCCACGGATTTGACTGGTTCGGGGGATTTGGCTGGTTCGGTGGGTTTGGCTGCCGCCGGCGGCGTGTCGGCTGATCGGGCCTCGGTGACGGCCCATGCGGCCACAAGAAGGGCCGAACAACCAACCAGGGACAACGTATCCGCGCGGCGCATGAACCATCCTGTGCAAAGACAGTCAGGTAGCCACGGCGCCCCGAAGGCGCAAGCGACGTCAGGTCTGGGTAGAGGCCGATTGCGCCAGTCTGGGCATGCGCATTCGCGTGAACGAGGCCAGCACGATGCCCACCGCGATCAAACCAATCCCGACGGCGTGGTACGCCCGGAACTGCTCATGCAGGATCAGCACCGCCAGCACGCTGCCGAACAGAGGCATCAGATGCATCGACTGCCCGGCTGGGCCCGGGCCGGCGAGTTCGAGGCCTCGGTTGAACAGCAGATAGGCGACGAAGGACGGCAACACGGCGATATAGGCCATCGCCAGATAGGTCGGCCAGCCGCCATGGATGCCGGTGCTGTGCGACCACTCCCACGCCGCGAAGGGCAGCATCTGCAATGACCCGATGCCCATCAGCGCCACCAGGAAGGCCAGCGGATGCACCGGAGGCCGCTTGCGGGCGACGACGCAATAGACCCCATAGGTGACGATGGCGACCATGACCCAGATATCGCCGGGATTGACATGCAGGCTTGCCAGCATCTCCAGCGACCCATGCGCGGCAATGGCGGCGACTCCGGCCAGGGAGACCAGGACGCCGGCGACCTGGCGCAGGGAGGGGACATCCCGGAAGATCACGAACGCCCAGACGATAATGATCAACGGCGCGGCGGATTGCAGCAGCAGCACGTTCAGCGCGGTGGTACTGTTCAGCCCGATATAGGACATGGTGTTGTAGGACGCGATGCCGGTGGCGGCGAGCAGCAGCATAAGGGGCCAGTGGCGCAGCATCACCGGCCACTCCCGCTTCAAATGGGGCCAGGCGAAGCCCAAGGCGAAGAGGAACGCTCCGGTCCAGCGCACCCAGGCGAGGGTGATCGGCGGTATCTCGCCGGAAATACCCCGAGCCAGGATGATATTGCCGGCCCAGAGGAAATTCGCCGTCGCCAGCAACGTCCAGGCGGATTTCCAGAAAGCCTGGCCAATCGATCGCATCGGAAACCTGTCTGTTCGGGAGTCGGACGCGACACTAGGCGGTTGAACGGAACGAGGGGAGGTGGTGGCCGGCATGGCTGGGCTGCCTGATCAACGACCTGTGGGCTTGAACAACGGCCGGAAGCCGGGTTGTCTAATTGGCATGCCGCATATTGCTCTGCTCGATCAGACCGATTGGTCCGGCTGGCGTCAGGCCGCCAGGCAGTTGGTGCTGGCCGGAATTCCTCCCAATGAGGTGACCTGGTCGGTCGGAGGCGACAGCGACGCCCTGCCGGAGGCGACGGGCGCGTTCCACCTGCCTCGGTCGCTGGTGGGGCTGGCCGCGCACGCCTTTCAGGCGCGGGAGGTCGAGCGGTTCGGCCTGCTCTACAGCCTGGTCTGGCGCGCCCATGGCGGCGAGCGGATCATGGAGGACGTTACCGACCCCGACCTGACCCTCGCTCGGCGGCTGGCTCTGGCGGTCCGAGCCGACGCTCATCGCATGCGAACGCATGTCCGGTTCCTGCCGGTATCGGAGGACGGCCGGTCCCGGTACCTCGGCTGGTACGCCCCCGCCCATTACGTGCTGCCGGCCAATGCCCAGTTGATCGCGCAGCGCTTCCCCGATCTGACCTGGTCAATCGTGACCCCGGACGGTGCAGCGCATTGGGATGGCACCACCCTGCGCTTCGGCGCAGGCGTTCGGTCTATCGAAGATGATGCAACCTTGCAGGTCTGGTGGGACCAATTCGGCGCAGACCTGCTGCATGACGCGGTCGAGGGATCCTCCGTGCCACCGGCCGAAGACGTGGACGAAGCGCCGCGGCCGCCGGACCGGCCCGCCGTGGGACCGGTCGTGCTGCCCTCGGCCGCCAGCCCGGCGTTGCTGGAAACGGCGCGTGAGGCAGCAGGCTGCGAACGATGCCCGCTCCACGGGCCGGCGACCCAGACGGTGTTCGGCGAGGGCCCCGCCGGCGCGACCGTGATGTTCGTCGGCGAACAACCCGGCGACCAGGAGGACGTCATCGGCCGCCCGTTCGTCGGCCCCGCCGGCCAGATGATGGATCGCGCGCTGGAGGAAGCCGGCATCGACCGCCGCATCGTCTATGTCACCAACGCGGTCAAGCACTTCAAATTCGTCCCGCGCGGCAAACGGCGCATCCACCAGACTCCCGAGGTGTCTGAGATCGAAGCTTGCCGTTTCTGGCTGGACCTGGAACGCGAGCAGGTAAAGCCGAAGCTGATCGTGCTGATGGGCGGGTCAGCCGCCCGAACGGCAACGGGACGGGCGGTCACGATCAGCCGGGAACGAGGGCGGCCGATCACGCTGCCGGATGGGCAGATGGCGTTCGTGACCGTGCACCCGTCATTCCTGCTGCGAATTCCCGACGAAGACGGGAAGAAACGGGAATATGCAGCGTTCGTGCGCGACCTTCGGGCGGTACGCGAACTGATGGCAGCGCTGTAGCCCCCCGCCCCTACCCCGCCGCGTTGGTAAATGTCGCCTGCACGTCGTCGCTTTCTTCCAGCGCATCGATCAGCTTCGTCAGGCTCGCCTCGGTATCGCCGTCGATGGCGACCTCGATCGTCGGCTGCCATTCGATGCGGGCGGCTTCCGGGCCACCGAACTTGGCTTCCAATGCGTCTCGAACCGAGAAGAAGCTTTCGATGCCGCAGGTGATGTAGTGATAGTCGTCATCACTTTCGGCATCGTCGGCGCCGACGTCGATGGCGGCCTCCAGCATGTCCTCATCCGAGGCCGTGGCTTTGGGATAGACGATCGCGCCGACGCGATTGAACTGGAAGCTGACGGAGTTGGTCTCACCCAGCGCCCCGCCATACTTGCCGAAGGCCGACCGGACATCGGACGCCGTGCGATTGCGGTTATCGGTCAAAGCCTCAACGATCACCGCGACGCCGCCGGGACCGTAGCCCTCGTACCGGACCTCGAAATAATCGTCGCTCCTGTCCTTGCCGGACGCCTTCTTGATCGCGCGATCGATGGTGTCGCGGGACATGTTACCCTGCCGCGCGGCGGTCAGCGCCGCTCGGAGCCGAGGATTGGCGTTGGGATCAGGATTGCCCATCTTCGCCGCCACCGTGATTTCACGGATCACCTTGGCGAACTGGCGTGCGCGGCGAGCGTCCTGCGCGCCCTTGCGGTGCATGATGTTCTTGAACTGGGAATGGCCTGCCATTTGGGTATCTTGCTACGTTGGAGTCTGACGCCAGAGTTTAGCGCATTTGCGGCGGGTGAGAAACCGACCGGCTGTGATGCGCTCAGCACGGTGACCATTTTCGTTGCGATGCCTGACCATGCTTACTCTCGTCCAGCCACTGCTGCGCGGCGGCATGCTGAAAGGCGCCGCTATTGACGGCGTAGATCAGCAGGTTGGCGTCGATGAGAATCAACGGAAGCCTTCACCCTCCGATGCCGCAAGTGCCTCTGCGATGTTGTCGGGTGGCACGCGCACCGGCCCCAGATCCATGCTGCCGGTCACGAACTTGGGTCCGGGCTGGTGTCCTTCGGCCATCGCCCGTAGCCCGCGGCGCAGCGCATCGTTCACGGCGTCCTTGAAGCTAAGCCCCTGCTTTCGCCGCAGCGCCTCAAGTTCGGCACTGACGTCGTCGTCGAGAGTAAGAGTCGTGCGCATGCATCAGGACGTATTGGGCGTGATGTCGTGATGTCAAGGCAATGCGCCAGCGGCACTGTCAGTTTCCGATGGCAAATTCGCGACTGGTGGTCATTGTGTCGTGCTTATACATGATCGCCACCGCTGCCCCATGGTAGCGGCCGTTGCGCTCTATGTGATGGGCTTCTCCGGAAGCGACTTCCCGGATGACCACGAGCGTTAAGCTCGTGTTCCATAAGTATCCCAGCAGCTTGCCCGAACTCAAGCTGGAAAGCCGCGCGCCCCTTAACTCCGATCGCGAATTCCTCCTAGCGGATCGGAACCAATACGAATATTTTGGTGCTGTGATTTCTGAACGCCAACGAACAGAGGCAGTCCGGCAAATGCTCAGGCGGGGCAAAGTGCTCATTATAGTAGTTATTCAAGTTTGTCTTTTTGCGTTCTTCTGTTTGGGCCCACCGGGGACAGAGGGCGCCTATGGACAGATGACACCTGTAGGTAGATGTAAGGCAAGGGTGTATGCTTCGACCGGCAAGACTGGCCTTAAGGCGGACGACACCGCTTTGACTCCCGATTACGAGGTTTATGCAATTTCTGGCGCCTTTCCGGGATGTTACAAGCCTGCTATCGATTACGCAAAGACATTTCCACCGACTTATAATGGGAAGTGTGTTTATGTCGTTTGGGTTTTCGGATGGATGTGGGGCAAGGTGACCCAATTCAGCCCCGTCTCTCCCGCTGTGGCTTATGATCAGAGAGTTTGTCCGCAGAAGTAAAATTTGAAAAATCGTCTCGCTCAAAGCGCCGCGGCCGTGCCGCCCAGCGATTGCTATCATCGGGCAACGTATTGTGGATGATTTCGTGGGGGTGAACAGAATCTTTGCCGGAATGACGTCAGAAGCACGCCACTTCGGGCGGATCCTCTCACCGCCAATGGGGCGTTCGTTTGGCTTCTCTGACGTTCACCCAGGTTCGCAGATCCTTTGAAAAACCATCGCGATCTTTTCAGCGCTGCTGCCTCAGTACCCAGTCCGTGTCGCTGCCACGGTGTAGTGCTTCTTCGGGAATTCCTCGGTGTAAGACCGCAAGCCCCTGCCCATCCGCGTGCCCATATCCCGATAGGGCTTCGCCTTCAGCCGCCCAACATCCAGATCGATGCCGATCCCCGGTGTGGTGGGCAGGTCGACAAAGCTGCCCTCGACATGCAGTGGCGTCACGGCGATCTCGTCGCAAGCCGGTTTCAGGTTCACGAAGCACTCGGCGATCCAGAAATTCGGGATCATGGCGGAGAGCTGCACGGTCGCCGCCAGCCCGACCAGCGTCGAATTGTAGTTGTGCGGGGAGATGGCAACGGCATGAGGCTGCGCCATGGCGGCGATATCCAGCATGGCGGAGATGCCGCCGCAGTTGCAGATATCGGGGTTGATGATATCGGCGGCGCGGGCGGCGAGCGCCTGGGCGAAACCCTCCTTCGAATAGATCGCCTCACCGGTGACGATGGGAATCCCGGGCAGAGCGTTACGGACCTCGGCGACCAGGGCGATATTGTCGCAGAGGGTGGGTTCCTCATACCAGCCGATGTTGAATTCGCGCAGGCGCTGGCCGATGCGGATGGCGTGCATCGGCGACAGGCGGCGGTGAACTTCGACCAGCAGGCCGAATTCGGGGCCGAGGCCCTCACGCATCGCTTTGACGTAGCGGACGACGTGGTCCTCGTCCTCCTGGTGGATGAAACTGCGCCAGGGGCCGGGGAATGGGTCCCATTTGCAGGCGGTGAAGCCCTCTTCCTTGAGCTTCAGGGCACGTTCGACGTTTTCCTCGATCGACAGCGTGCCGCCTGACCAGCCATTGGCGTAGACCTTCACGCGTTGCCGCGAAGGGCCGCCGAGGATGTTGTAAAGTGGCTGATTGGCGGCTTTGGCGACGATGTCCCACAGCGCGATTTCAATCGCACTCCACGCCGACATGAGATCGAGCGAGGTGCGCCGCATGGCGAAATCCTCGAACACCACCTGGGCGGTGTGGCGGATCAGGCGGACGTCGCGGCCGATCATGTATTTGGCGAGGTCGTGCAGCAGGTGCTCGATCACCGGTTCCTTGCCGGGGGTGACGTAAGCCTCGCCCCAGCCATGGTGCCCGTCCTCGGTCTCGACGCGGCAGAACAGCAGGTTCTTGGCGGTGCCGGGGTCGAACAGGAAGGTTTCGATATGGGCGATTTTCATGACGGCATTTCCTGATGGGGCTTGTTGCATGGGATGGTAGCCCGGATCAGCAGGTTCGCGAAATATGGACGGGATATCGTTCTCAACCAAAAAATAGTTAAGACTTCCCTAAACTAGCCCACCCCGCACGAACGGACCGAGAAATACCTGAATCTGACTATTTTCTACTTGAACTACACGTTATAGGGGCGGTCTAAATGTTCCGCCTTCGGCAATAATGCCCTGGGCCAACGGAGGACCAAGCGATGCGGCTTCGCATCAAATGGCGCTTCCGGTGGGGCAAAAGGCGGATCAAGGGTTCAATCACGATCCGCCTCTAGCCTAAGCCGGAGGGTGGGGGTCGAAAGACCCTCACCTTCTGGCCTCAATGTAGGGGCATCGCGATGAATGATCAACCACCACGATACAGCGAACTTCGCACCCAGACCGCCGTCTTGGGATTGAACCAATTCAGCATGGCGCGGCGAATGAAAGAACTCTGCGATGACCGGAGCGAGAAGAATATCGTGCGGTCAATCCAGCGTACGGTGGTTGCAGACGCGCGCGTGTCAGACGAAACGCAAGCATTGCTCACGTTGATGGTTCCATCCCTCGAACCATCAACGGGACAAATATTCATTTCGTTTCACTCAGGCCGATCAAGCCTTCCCCCGAGTCACCAGCCGCCCAGCCCGAGCCTCCGTCGCCCCCTCACCATACACGTAAGCAGACTGGCCATTGATCCAGGTCTCCAAAATCCCGATCGACACCTCCGTGGGGGCCGCATAGGTCGCCGCATCCGCCACCGTATCCGGATCGAACAGCACCAGATCGGCATACGCCCCCTCACGGATCACCCCACGATCCGTGATCCCGTACACCGAAGCCGTGTGCCCGGTCATCTTGCGCACCGCCTCCTCCAGCGTGAACAGTTTCAGATCGCGCGCGTAATGCCCAAGCACGCGCGGGAACGTCCCCCATAGCCGAGGATGCGGATAGGTATCATGCGGCAGCCCGTCGCTGCCGATCATCGCCAGCTTCCCGGCCATGATGGCCTGCACATCGCCTTCATTCATCTGGAACTTGATCGCCCCCGCCGGCAGCAGCTTGATCGCCGCGCTGCGCCGGTCCAGGCCCCAAAGCCTGGCGATATCGTCCAGCATCTTGCCGGCCATCTCGGGGTGCGGGATCGACCAGGTGATCTGCTCTGCGATATCCTGGCGCAGCCGGTCCGGCATCAGCACCGTCGACCCCGCAGCGTACGGATAGACGTCATAATGGACGACCTGGTCCGCCGCCGACGCCTCGATGAACGGCACCGTCACTTTGCTGCGCCCGTAATTCTCCGGCATCGAGCATTTGTGGTGGCTGATGATCACGGGAGAACCCGTCTCCCGCCCGATCTTCAGCGTCTCCTCGATCGACCGCATCACCTCGTCGGCCTCATCGCGCATATGGGTGACGTAGATGCCACCCGCTGCACGCAAAGCTTCGGCCACCGCAATGACCTCATCCGTCGGAGCCATCATGTTGGGCGGGTAATACAGACCGGTCGAAAAGCCCGACGCCCCCTGTTCCAGCGCTTCCTTGAGCCGCGCCTGCATATGGGCGGCTTCCTTGTCGGTGGCCGCGCGCTGAAGGTCTCCATTCATCGCCTCGACGCGAAGCGACATATGCCCGATCAGCGCATAGGTGTTGACCGGAGACGGATCCCGCGCCAGCCGGTCGGCATATTCGCCGAAGCTGTCGAACGTCCACCAGCTTTCATCCCCCAGCAGGTCCAGCGGCGGCACCGGCCGAGACGTCATCCGCACCGGCGAGAGTGACACGCCGCAATTGCCGACGACGACTGTCGTCACCCCCTGCGACATCTTGCACAGCATACACTCCGGCCCGCACAGCACCGCTCGGTCGTCATGCGTATGCGCATCGATGAACCCCGGCGCGAGCGCCTTGCCGTCGACGTCGACATCGCGATCCCCCTGCCAGGCCCCCAGATCGCCAACGGCGACAATCCGGTCTTCGGTGACCGCGACATCCCCGGAAACCCGCGGATTTCCAAGCCCGTCAAAAATCGTGGCATTCCGGATAATAAGGTCGCAGCGCAGAGACATCGGCTTGTCCTGTTCATCATGTCGGTGGCAAGTGGACCGGACGATAAGCCGAGGAAACCGTCATGACCATCGCCGAACTGTGTCTGCCCCTGATGGTGATCCTGATCATCGCGTCCATCGGTCCGGGAAAGGCGGATGGCGGCAAGACGTACGACAACGCCAACCCTCGCGACCCCAACTTCTACACCCCGGGCCTCCGCGCCCGGTCCCTGGGGGCACATCAGAACGGTTTCGAGGCATTCCCGTTCTTCGCCACCGCGGTGATCGTTGCGGAGATGCATCAGGCGGCGCAGGGCACGGTGAACGCGCTGGCGGTCGCGTTCCTGATCTGCCGCGTCGTGTATGTGTTCCTGTATATCGGCAACCGTCCCTCCCTTCGGTCAACCGTGTGGGGGCTGGGCATGGTCTGCAACATGGCGCTGTTTTTCGCGCCGTGGTGGGCCGGTCACTAGCCCGCGCCTCGGAATTGCCAAACATCATGGCGCCAAACATCATGGCGGCGGAATGTTTTGTTTTGACGACAATCAAAACAGACAACTTGTTGCGTGCCGCGATCGACTCGGCGCCGGTCCGGTTGCAGAAATAATCTTGTTACAACTTGCGCATTGTCATCGTTTTGACATCGAACGCCATTCGCCGCACCGCTAGACAAGCGCCATTCGTTCGCCTTTCAGGGGGATAGCTGTGTCACAGGCAACAACGATCGGGGACGTGGGCGATATGGGTTCGCCCCGCCCACATCTTGAGGAAAAGCCACATATCGGCGGTGCCATCGCCTTCCTGGCCGTGCTGGTCGCCGGCCTGGGCTACGCCGCCTATAGTATCGCCACCGATATGGCCGATGCCGGGGAGCACGCCCTGGCGATCAGCGCACTGGTCATGCTGGGCCTCGCGCTGCTGATCGCGCTGGGGTTCGAGTTCGTCAACGGCTTCCACGACACCGCCAACGCGGTCGCCACGGTGATCTACACCCACAGCCTGCCGCCTCTCTTCGCGGTGGTCTGGTCGGGGACGTTCAACTTCCTGGGCGTGCTGACCTCCAGCGGCGCGGTCGCCTATTCGGTGGTCACGCTGCTGCCGGTGGAGCTGATCCTGCAGGTCAGCGCCGGTGCGGGGTTCGCCATGATCTTCGCCCTGCTGATCGCGGCGATCATCTGGAACCTGGGCACCTGGATGATGGGCCTGCCGAACAGCTCGTCCCATGCACTGGTCGGCTCGATCATGGGCGTCGGCCTGGCCAACCAGCTGATGGCTCCGGCCGGATCGGCCACATCGGGCGTTGATTGGAACCAGGCGATTGGCGTGTTCAAGGCCCTGGCGTTCAGCCCGCTGCTAGGCTTCGTCCTGTCCGCGGTGCTGCTGTTGCTGATGAAGCTCGTGGTGCGGGTGCCGGCGCTGTACGAGGCGCCCGAGGGGAACAAGCCGCCGCCGATGGCGATCCGCGGCCTGCTGGTGCTGACCTGCACCGGCGTGTCCTTCTTCCATGGCAGCAATGACGGCCAGAAGGGCATGGGCCTGATCATGCTGATCCTGATCGGCGCGGCGCCCACCGCTTACGCTCTGAACCGAGCTATCCCGGAAAGCGCGACGCCGGCGTTCCTGCAGACGGTGCAGGATGCGCAGTCCGTATTCCAATCGCATGCCGGCACGGCCACACCGCCCGCCAACGCCGCTGCCGCTCGGTCGGTCGTCGGCGACGGCCTGAAGCTGCGGGCCGTGAACAAGCCCGAGGTGTACGCCGCACTGGCAACACTGACAGGCGACATCGGCCGGCAGGTTAAGGGCTACGGTGCGATCAAGTCGGTGCCGGCCGAGGCCACGCCGAATGTGCGCAACGACATGTACCTGGCCTCTGATGCGGTGCGTCTGATGGGGGCCAACCCGTCTGGCTTCGATGCCGGGGAAACCGGCAAGCTGAAGTCCCTGATGTCGGCATTGAACGGTGGCACCCGCTTCATCCCGACCTGGGTCAAGGTCTGCGTCGCGCTGGCGCTGGGCCTGGGCACTATGGTGGGCTGGAAGCGCATCGTGGTGACGGTCGGTGAGAAGATCGGCAAGACGCACCTGACCTACGCGCAGGGCGCCTCGGCCGAGATCGTGGCAATGGCGACCATCGGCCTGGCCGACGCCTACGGTCTGCCCGTGTCCACGACACACGTCCTGTCCAGCGGCGTGGCCGGAACCATGGCCGCCAGCGGATCGGGCCTGCAATGGGGCACGATCAAGAACATGATCATGGCCTGGGTGCTGACGCTGCCGGCGGCGATGATCATCGCCGGTTCGCTGTACATCATCCTGCGTCAGGTGTTCTGACCGACTCCCCTTCCCCGGCCACCGCGTGGCCGGGGATTTTCTTTCACGCTCAAGACAATCGGGGCACTCATGTCGAGCGATAGTCATCTACAGGAAGCGGTTCTGGCCGAATTGCGCTGGGAACCGGGTGTGGACGCGGCCCATATCGGTGTAGCGGCGCATGCGGGCGTCGTGACGTTGACCGGGCATGTCGAGACGCTGGCGGAAAAACATGCCGCCGAAGTGGCGGCGAGCCGCGTAAAGGGCGTCAAGGCCATCGCCGACGAGATCGAGGTCCGGCTGAGCCCGGAGGTCGAGCGCGGCGATGAGGATATCGCGGCAGCGGCGATCGAACGGCTGGCCTGGGACGTGTCGGTGCCGAAGGATGCGGTGCGGGTCGCGGTCGACCAGGGCTGGGTGACGCTGACCGGCGAAGTCGACTGGCACTTCCAGAAGGCCGCGGCGGCCGAGGATGTGCGCCGGCTGTATGGTGTCACTGGCGTGACCGACAGCATCGTCATCAAGCCGAAGGTCCAGACCACGACCCTCGGCGACGACATCATGCACGCGCTGCATCGCTCCTGGTTCTTCGATCCGCAGACGATCCATGTCTCGGTCGAGGATGGTACCGTCCGCCTGACCGGAACCGTGCCAAACCTGCACGACCGGCAAGTAGCGGCCGCGACGGCCTGGGCGGCGCCAGGTGTGGTGGACGTGGTCAACGAGCTGACCATCGTCTGAGTCTCGTGTTCAGCCCCGCCAGCCGCAAGCGCGCAATGCAAGGTGCATATGCGCTGGCGGTTCGGCGGTGGTGCTAACCGGCGGATCCAATGGCAGATGGATGCCGCGCGCCAGCAAATGCAAACCGCCCGTCGCACGGCTGCCGTAGCGCGTGTCGCCCAGGATCGGCGCGCCAAGCGTGGCCGCGTGTACACGCACCTGATGCGTGCGCCCCGTATGAGGTTTCACCTCGATCCACGCTAGCCCATCCGCTCGGCCGAGGACCCGCCAATCACTGACGGCGGCGTCGCCGGCTGGATCGACAACAATACGCCAGCCGGTCTTGTCGGTGACGCGGCGTAGGGGCGCGTCGATCTTACCGGCGTCTCCCTGAACCACACCATCGAGAACGGCCCAATAGGTCTTGACGGCCTTCCCCTCGGCAAAGAGCCGCTGCGCCGCCAGCAGCGGCGCCTTGCGCAGCGCCACCACCAGGCACCCCGAGGTATCGGCATCCAGCCGGTGGGCCAGCCAAGGACCGTCCTTGCGGCGGGACAGTTGCGGAAACGCATCCTCCACGCTGGGACCGCCGGACGGACCCGGATGCACCGGCAACCCAGGGGGTTTATCCAGCACGACGAAGCGTGAATCGCGGAAAAGCTCCTGCATCGGCAACCGCCGCTCAACCCCCATCAATCGTCATCTGATTGCAATAACTTCCCGTGGTGACTCCGGTGCAAGACCGGGTTAAGGGGAGGCCGCCCTTCCAGTAACTATTTGGTAAATGCATGCGCGCCAACGCTATACCCTCGATGGCCGCCGGTTGGCGCCTGCCGAATTTATGGGACGCCGCCGCCTTTGTCTGCGTGATCGGCGCCCTGATCGGTTTCGGCCACGTCGCCCAGGGCACCTTCCGCCCGATCAATGCACCCGGCGCGACTGAAATCAGCCTGGACCCATCGAACCTGCCTGTCTATGCGATGCGCACCACGCTGCGCATGTTCGCGGCTCTGGCGGCATCGCTGGTGTTTACCTTCACCTACGGCACGGCCGCGGCAAAGAGCCGGCGCGCGGCGCTGGTGCTGGTGCCGATGCTGGACGTGCTGCAATCGGTCCCGATCCTGGGCTTCCTGACCTTCACGGTCGTGTTCTTCATGTCCCTGTTCCCCGGCAAGGTGATGGGGCTCGAGCTGGCAGCGATCTTCGCCATCTTCACCAGCCAGGCCTGGAACATGGCGTTCAGCATCTACCAGTCGCTGCAGACCGTGCCGGCCGATCTGACGGAATGCGCCAACAGCTTCCGCCTGACCGGATGGCAGAAATTCTGGCGTCTGGAAGTGCCCTTCGCCATGCCGGGCCTCGTCTGGAACACCATGATGTCGATGTCCGGCGGCTGGTTCTTCGTCGTGGCATCCGAAGCGGTGACGGTGGGCGACAACAGCTGGAAGCTGCCCGGTATCGGCTCCTATGTGGCCGAGGCGCTGGAAAAGCGCGACATCGCCGCCGTTGGCTGGGCCATCCTGGCGATGCTGCTGGTGATCCTGGCCTATGACCAGCTGATATTCCGCCCTCTGGTGGCCTGGTCGGCCAAGTTCCGCTTCGAAACCACCGCCGGCGCCACCGCGTCCGACCCCTGGATGCTGCGCCTGATCCGCCGCACCCGGCTGATGAGCATGATCGGCGACGCCATCGGCGACACCGCGGTCTGGTTCGGCGGCCTGCCGTTATCCTTCGGGCGACGAAAGGGCGGCTCAAGCCAGGCGAAGCCCCCATCCCGCACCGTCGACGTCATCTACGGCGCGGTCCTGGTGCTGCTGTTGGCCTGGGCGATCTGGAAGGCGGTCGGCTTCGCATCCGAGTCCGTCACCTGGGGGGATGTCGGGCGGGTCTGCATCCTGGGCAGCTTCACCCTGATCCGCGTGGCGGTGCTGATGGTCATCGCCAGCCTGATCTGGGTGCCGATCGGCGTCTGGCTGGGCCTGCGCCCCGTCTGGGCCCGGCGCGCACAGCCGGTGGCGCAATTCCTCGCCGCCTTCCCGGCCAACCTGCTGTTCCCGCCCTTCGTCCTGACCATCGTCCATTTCCACCTGAATCCGGAGATCTGGCTGACGCCGCTGATGGTCCTCGGCACACAGTGGTATATCCTATTCAACGTCATCGCCGGCGCCGCCGCCTTCCCGGGCGACCTTCAAGAGGTTGCCAAGAACTTCCGCGTCGGCGGCTGGCTATGGTGGCGCACCGTTATCATCCCGGGCATTTTCCCGTATTTCATCACCGGTGCGATCACCGCCTCGGGCGGATCGTGGAACGCGGCGATCGTTGCCGAGGTGGCGTCGTGGGGGAACACCAAGCTGGAGGCGCACGGGCTGGGCGCCTATATCGCTGATGCCACCGACAAGGGCGACATGGCCCATGTCGTTCTGGGCGTGGCTGTGATGTCGGCCTTTGTCGTCTTGTTCAACCGGCTGCTGTGGCGCCCGCTCTACGCCTATGGCCAACGCCACTTCACCCTGGCCTGAGGATCGCGACATGGATACCGAAGTTGCCAACAAGCCAGTGCTGATCGATGTCAAGGACTGCCGCCAAGCCTATCACAAGGAGGCCTCAGCCGACCTGGTGGTGCTGGACGGCGTCAACCTGACCTTGCGCGAAGGCGAGATCGTCGCGCTGCTCGGCCGCTCCGGATCGGGCAAATCAACGCTGCTGCGCATTGTCTCCGGCCTGCTGACACCAACGGCCGGGGACGTAACCTGGCGCGGCACGCCGGTGACGGGGCCCACGGACGGTGTGGCGATGGTGTTCCAGTCCTTCGCATTGTTCCCTTGGCTGACCGTGCAGGAAAATGTCGAACTCGGCCTGGAAGCCCGCGGCGTCGCCAAGGCCACGCGCGAGGAATTGGCCGAAGCCTCGATCGACATGATCGGTCTGGGCGGATTCGAAAACGCCTATCCCAAGGAACTTTCCGGCGGCATGCGCCAGCGCGTCGGCCTCGCCCGAGCGTTGGTGGTGCATCCGGATCTGCTGCTGATGGACGAACCGTTCAGCGCCCTCGACGTGCTGACCGCTGAAACCCTGCGCACCGACCTGATCGACCTGTGGGTCGAGGGCAAGCTGCCGGTGAAATCCGTCCTGATGGTGACCCACAACATCGAGGAAGCGGTGCTGATGTGCGACCGCATCCTGGTCTTCTCCTCCAACCCCGGCCGGGTCGCCAGCGAACTGACTGTCCCCTTCCCGCACCCGCGCAACCGCCTGGATCCCGACTTCCGCCAGATGGTGGACGACATCTACGCCCTGATGACCCGCCGGCCGAAGCCGGAGCCACGCAACGTCTCGGCCCCGCCACCGGCACCGCTGTCGCTGGTGCTGCCCCGTGTCGGCACCAACATCATGGCGGGTCTGATGGAGACCCTGGCCGGCGAACCTTATAATGGCCGAGCGGATTTGCCGGCTTTGGCGCAGTCCCTGCAGTACGAGGTGGACGACCTGCTGCCGCTGGGCGAAGCCCTGCAGATGCTGCGCTTCGCGGTGCTGGAGGAGGGCGACATCACCCTGACCGACCTGGGCCGGCACTTCGTCGAGGCCGATGTGGACGGACGCAAGCAGGTCTTCGCGGAAGCCCTGCGCGCCCATGTGCCTCTGGTCTCGATGATCCGCCAGGTGCTGGACGAACGCTGGAACCATCGCGCCTCCGCGGTCCGCTTCCGCGACGAACTGGAAGACCACATGTCGCCGGACTACGCCGAGGACACGCTGCGCACCGTCATCGCCTGGGGCCGCTACGCCGAACTGTTCTCCTACGACGAGGAGGCGGAACAATTCAGCCTGGAGGATATCGAGTAGCTGGATCTCACAATTCTGCGCAACCCGGACACTCTACACTTGCGTTAGTGCAGAGAAATCGTTGGGATATCATACAACGATCAGCAGGGAGATCGGCTCCATGGGTTCCGTCAACGTCCAGCACGCCAATAGTGACCATGCCAGCGCGGGTCGCGCCATCTGGACGGCGCTGATCGTTGTCGCCGGCGGCACCATGAGCTTGTTCTTCGCCTGCGCTACCCCATTCGCGGCCCTGGCCACCTTGGCCGCCTCCAAAACAGAGCGGCGAGACACCGCGCTGGCGGTCGGACTGGTGTGGCTGTTGAACCAGGTTATCGGTTACGGGTTTCTCGGCTATCCGTGGCGCTGGGACAGTTTCGCGTGGGGCGCGGCCATCGGCGTCGGCGCCGGCATGGGCCTGGTGGCGGCGATCGCCCTGGCCCCCACACGCAAAGGCCCGTTCGCCGTCAGCCTGCCCTTCGTGGGTGCTTTCGCGGCCTATGAGTTCACTCTGTATCTCGCCAGCTTCGTGCTGCCAACGGAACCCTATGCCTTCACCCTGCTCGTGGTGCGGGAGATTTTTGTTGTCAACGCGGTGTCGCTGGTCGGGCTGATGTTTGCGCACTGGCTGGCGACGATGGCGGGTCTGCTGACCGATCCGGCCGATCAGGACGTCTCGTTCAATCGCGCTTTGTCCGTTCATTAGGGGCGGATACGGCGCGGACCTCTCGCCGTCGTGGTGCGCGCAGGCGCAGCATCCACGCCTTCAACACGCAAAAGACGTCGGGATTGTGTCTTTTGCAAACATAGCGCGGATGGGTGGGGAGCGGACAATGGCCTTAAGTCTCTGGAGGGAGGCCGGTCTTGATTACTGGGTGCACAATTCAAGACCTTTGCACCCACCTATGTGCTCTGTTGGACCTCAATGGTCAGGTGCGAGAGCGACGGAAACGCGGCAAGCCGCGCACGATAGTAAGCTGGCCCACGCGCCTGCCGCGTGATGACCGATACAATCGCGCCGAGATGGCCCGGCCCTAGCCGCCAGAGGTGGAGGTCGGCGATCTGATCGCCTTCGCCCTCGATAGTCTGCCGCAGTTTTTCGGCCATACGCTTGTCAGGGGTCATGTCGAGCAGGATCGCCCCGGTGTCGCGTATCAGGCCGTAGGACCAACTGGCGATGACGCAGGCACCCACGATGCCCGCGAGCGGGTCCATCCACAACCAGCCAAAAGCGCGGGCGAGCAGCAGGCCGACGATGACCAGAACGGAAACGGCAGCATCCGCCACGACGTGAATGACGGCAGCGCGCATGTTGTTGTCACGATGCGCCGCGACGTCGGCATGCTCATGCTCTTCAAAGGCGACGTAGTAGGTTTCGGTTTCGAGGCGCACCTGTGCCGTGAAGGCATGCGGTTCCGGAATCTCTTCTGCCGATTCCAGAAAATCGCCATGGTCAACAAAGGTGAAAACGTGCCGCTCACCGTCTGCGCGGATTGTCTCGACCGAAGCCGCCTGTGCTGTCAGGGCGGGACCGCTTTCGGCGTGCAGGCGAAAACGTGGAGGGACGCCATCCTCGAAGACATCGAGGACGATGGTTCCGGTGCTTGTCGTGATGCGCTTTGTTTCGTCATGGTCACCGTGGCCATGATCGTGCCCGTGGCTATGCCCGTGATGGTGGTGTCCACCCGCGCTGAGAAGCCACGCGCTCGCGATGTTCACTGCAAGGCCGAGGCCGGCAATCGGGATGGCCTCGGCGAAGTCGATGGGCACCGGGGCAAACAGGCGCGTGATGGACTCGTAGCCGATCAGCAATGCGATCATCGCGAGGATGATGGCGCTGGTGAAACCAGCCAGGTCGCCAAGCTTGCCAGTGCCGAAGGTGAAACGCCCGTCATCGGCATGGCGACGCGCGTAGCTATAGGCAAGCGCCGCAAGGAGCAACGCGCCCGCGTGGGTGCTCATGTGCATCCCGTCGGCGACGAGGGCGATTGAGCCGAACATCAGGCCGCCGCCGATCTCGGCCAGCATCATCGCCCCGCAGAGCCAGATCACAGCCCAGGTCTTGCGTTCGCTCTTCTCGTGCCCTTCCCCGAGGAACACATGGCTATGCCGATGCGGGGAGACGTTTGAGGTTTCGCTCATGGGTGACCTCACTTCAAGTAAGTGCGGACGACTTCGATCAGCTCGGCAGCCCCTCTGGCGCGGTCGGGATCTGTGTCGGTATCGGGATTCACGACGTGGTTGCGAATGTGATCTTCCATAACCTCGGCACTGAGGCCTGTGATCGCGCCGCGCAGCGAGGCGACGAGCATCAGCACGTCGGCACAGCCGATTTCAGCCTCAAGCGCACGCTCGACGGCTTCGACCTGTCCTTTGATGCGCTTTACCCGCGCGATCAGCTTCGATTTGTTTTTGATCGTGTGTGCCATACCTCCATTATAGGGAGGGGGGTTACCCTAACACAAGATGGGCCTGTTGCGCCGTGCAGATATCAAGAATTTCGCACCACACGTCATGCGTAGCCGATTCAATAATCTATTCGCAGAAGTCTCACGCAAATGTCCCCTTAAGGTCGAAAGCACCCGCGTTTGCAAAAGACACGATCGCCTAACTTTCCACCTCCGTTTCATCCACCAACTCAAGATGAATTCTTTTGCCGAGAATGTGGGTGGCCCTTTTCAGGGTCTTGAGCGTTACGCCTTCATTGCCAGGATCAAGCACACGATCCAGTTGTGAGCGGCTGGTACCAAGCAGTTCCGCGAATTGCTTTTCGACAGACCCTTGGCTTTGCGCACCTCATCAAGCTGCCAGGCAAAAACGGCCTTGACAGCATGTTCCCTGATTTCATTCCGCCTCCCCACTTCCACAAGGAAACGTTCGAAACTAGGCTTTAGCGGGCCGGGGGCGCCTTTTTTGTTACGAATTTGTAATTTTCTTCTCATGTCGCCGCAGCGCCTAACCAGCCACTTGCGACGACAAGCGATCGGTTCATCGAAGGCTTTTGCACTCACGGCCCGGCGACTGATAGCTGAGTGGTCCTGACCGCCAACGCCCCCTCACACGGGTCACTGACGCCCCTCACGACTTATCCCAACGCCTCACGCGACGTGGGCCAATCGATCTGAGAGCATCTGCCTCGGCCGCCGATCGACGTGGCGGCTCATCCTTCCTGAGCACGGGAAACACCGGTGAAGCTCTCAGGGCGGTCGATAATATACCAATACCGTAACAATAATTGTGCCTCGAGGCATCGCGTAACCAAGGAGATCACCATGAATGTCCCTGTTGTTTTGATTACCGGTGGCCTGACCGGCATCGGGCGCGCCGCTGCCGTTGCCTTCGCCGAGAAGGGGGCGAAGGTCGTCGTCACCGGCCGGCGCGACGAGGCCGGGAGGGTGCTCGTCCAGGAGTTGGGCACCCTCGGTGCGGAGGCCGAATTCATCAACACCGACGTTCGCCAGGAGGATGACGTCCGCCATATGGTCGATGAGACCGTCACGCGGTTCGGGCGTCTCGATATCGCCGTCAACAACGCCGGAACCGAGGGGAACCCCGGTCCAATCGTCAACCAGACGCCGGAGACCTACGCTGCGACTTTCGAAACGAACGTGCTCGGCGTGCTCCTCTGCATGAAGCACGAATTGCGCGTCATGCAATCCCAAGGGTCCGGCAGTATCGTCAATATTTCGTCGACCATGGGCAGCCGTGGTGCTGCGAACGCGTCGCTTTACGTCGGCAGTAAACATGCCGTCGAAGGCCTGACCAAATCCGGCGCGTTGGAGGCCGCTGCTTTCGGCGTTCGCGTCAATGCGGTTGCGCCCGGCCCGGTCGAGACCGCCATGCTCGATCGCTTCACCGGCTCACAAGAGCGCAAGACAGGACTACTTGCTTCGATTCCGCTTCGCCGCGCGGGCAAGCCGGAGGAGCTGGCAGACGCGATCCTGTTTCTAGCCTCGGACAAAGCCTCATTCATCACCGGCCAGATCATCAACGTCAACGGCGGCCGAACGGCCAGCTGATTGTCAACTCGAATCAGGGGTTTCACCATGACCACACACACGCATCAGACCGCCCCGACGCAGTTCGTCGAGGCCAACGGAATCCGCTTCGCCTATCGGCGCTTCGGCAAGACGGGCGGCGTGCCTCTCGTGTTCAACCAGCATTACTCCGGCACGATGGACCACTGGGATCCGGCCGTGACCGATGGTCTGGCGAGGGACCGCGAAGTCATCCTGTTCAACAACGCCGGCGTCTCAAGCTCGTCTGGCCAAACGCCGACCAACTTCCAGGAGATGGGCGCCAACGCGATTACCTTTATCCGCGCGCTGGGCCTCAAGCTGGTCGACGTGCTCGGCATCTCGATCGGCGGCTTCGTCGCCCAGGAGATCGCGCTGCAGGGAGGCGACCTCGTCCGCAAGATCATCCTCGTCGGCACAGGGCATCGCGGCAACGACATGACGGCCAGCCGTTCGGCCGAGATCTTCGCGGCCAGCTACGATCCGCCAGAGCACCTATGGCTGGCGGTCCACTTCAAACCGACGGAAACCAGCCAAAAGGCCGGCCTCGCCTTCCTGGAGCGCAAACTGCGCCGTCAGGACCGCGATCCGGACGTGAGCGCACAGACCCTCGCCGCGCAAGGCGAGGCCGTCGGCAAATGGATCACGCCAGACGAGAACGCCCTCGCTTACCTGAAATCGATCAAGCAGCCCACGCTCATCGCGCAAGGCAGCGACGACGCGATCATCCCGACCTTTCACTCCCTGACGTTGCAGCAGAACCTGCCGGACGCACAGCTCATCATCTATCCCGACTCTGGCCACGGCTCAATCTATCAGTATCCAGAGCTTTTCTTGGCCCACGCGACCCTCTTCCTGGATGCCTGACGCGTCGTAACGCCCTCGGACCGATCGGCTCAAGGGCGAGGCCTCCTGCTTCATCATCCCGGCCGCATCGACGCGGTCGAGGAACGCGCCGCCTGAGCCGCCACCATCAAGGAGTCTGTGATCATGTCCAAGCTTACAGGTAAGGTCGCTATCGTCACCGGCGCATCCAAAGGAATCGGTGCCGCCATCGCCAAGACTCTGGCCGCCAGTGGCGCCGCGGTCGTCGTCAATTATGCCTCCAGTAAATCCGGCGCAGATACGGTGGTCGAGGCCATCCAAGGCACGGGTGGCAGGGCCATCGCCGTCAAGGGCGACGTGTCGAAGGCCACCGAGGCGAAGGCGCTGGTAGACGCCGCTATCGCCGCCTTCGGCCGCCTCGATATTCTGGTCAACAACTCAGGCGTCTATGAATTTGGGCCGCTGGAGGCGATCAACGAGGCGCAGTTTCACAAGATGTTCGACATCAATGTGCTGGGCCTGCTCCTGGTAACGCAAGCGGCGGCCGCTCACCTCGGCGAAGGCGGCAGTATCATTAACATCGGCTCCGGCGTCACCGCCATCACCCCTCCGCAAACCGCGGTCTATACGGCCTCCAAGGGTGCGGTGGATGTCATAACCGGCGTGCTGGCCAAGGAGCTCGGCCCGCGAAAAATCCGCGTCAATTCCGTGAACCCCAGCCTCACCGAGACGGAAGGCACCCACAGCGCGGGGATGATCGCTTCAGATTTTGAAGCCGGCATCATCGCCCAGACGCCCCTCGGGCGCCTGGGTCAGCCGCAGGACATAGCCGATGTGGTAGCGTTCATGGCCTCGGAAGACGCGCGCTGGCTCACCGGTGAGAGGATTTTGGCCGGTGGCGGTCTCCGCTAATCTGGCAAGAATGGATTAGACCATCGCAGGCGAGTGTTCCCTCTCTCGAAAACGAAGGTTTTCGAGAGAGGTTCGGCGCGACGGGTTCGTCGTCGTCAGCCCCCGAAATCGCCTGTCAAAACCTATTTCTGCCTCCTGTCTCGCAAAAGGGTGCGGATCAGCTAGTTTCGAGCTTTTCGGAAATCATATCCGGACGGCCCCCACGTTTGAGTTACGTGATGCCTCGCTCACCCGCTTTCTGGAAGCGCGGAACACCTCATAGGCGGCAACCTTGGGTCGAAAGCACCCGCGTTTGCAAAAGATACAATCGCCTAGCTTTCCACCTCCGTTTCATCCATCAACTCAAGATGAATTCTTTTGCCGAGGATGTAGGCGGCCCCTTTCAGGGTCTCGAGCGTTACGCCTTCGTTGTCAGGATCAAGCACACGATCCAGTTGTGAACGGCTGGTACCAAGCCTCCCCGTCCTCTCGCCTCCCAAGGCCGCAGGCCGTCTCCCAGGAAATGGCGGAGGTCAATCCAGCAGGACAGCGTGGACGTCGGCCCTCAATTTCCCCACCGGAAGCGTCAGCGGCTATGGCACCTCCGCTGTTACACCAGGAGACGGCCTCAGGCGCTTTTTGATCCCTTGGCTCGGAGCGTGTACCATTTATGGTGCAAGCCGCGAACCGCCATGCGTCCACCAGGCCCGTCCAACCACGGAATGCTGGCACCGCCCGCACCTTCAATGATACGAGACCCCCACAAACGACCAACGCCATAGGGGGCCGTCGCGCCATGACCAAGCAGCTTCTGATCTACAACACGGCCGTGCCAGTCTCCCGCCAGCGCCACGGCGACGCCTTCCTGGAAGCCACCCCGCATTTCGGCTTCAGCAGCGGCATCAACTCGGTCCCGCTGACAGCGGTCGAGTTCCCCATGGCCGTCCACGACTATCCGATCGTCTTCGCCGGCAACCCCGGCGAGGTCACGCCAGCGGTCATCCTGGGCCTGCGCGGCGACCAGAACCTGTTCCTGACCCCGGACCTGGGCTGGGCCGTCCGCTACATCCCGGCCTTCATCCGCCGCTACCCGTTCGTCTTCTCCCGCAATGACGACCGCTTCCTGCTCTGCGTGGACGAACAATACGAAGGCTTCAACAAGGAAGGCCGAGGCCAGCGCTTCTTCACCCCGGAAGGCGAACCCGGCCCCTTCGTCAACACCGTCATGGCCTTCCTCCAGGAATACCAAAACCAATTCCAGCGCACCCAGACCTTCTGCGCTCGGATCGAGCAACTGGGCCTGCTGGAACCCATGCAGGCCCAGGTCGTCAGCGACGGCGGAGAAACCACCCTGCTAAGCGGCTTCCAGGCGGTCAGCCGCACCAAACTGAAAGCGCTGGCAGCCGACAAGCTGGCGGAACTGGTGGCAACGGATGAGCTGGAACTGCTGTATCTACACCTGCACTCGATGAACAATTTCGAAAGCCTGAAGGACCGACTGGTTGCCAAGACCCAGTCTCAGGCAACGAACGGCGTTGCTGTGGTGGAGACCGCACCAGCCGGCTAGCCGGGGATCACGTCCCGCCGGGGCAGTAGCAACCCAGCTACGCCCGCAACAGGGTTATCACGAGGACTTTCCGGGTCCACAACCCATATACGGAGCATGGGGCGTCGGGACGCCTCTATTCGGCAGAAGGATCCGACATGGCGAACTATGACTTCATCACCGTGGATGTGTTCACCACACAGCGGTTCGGCGGGAACCCCCTGGCGGTGTTCCCAAATGCCGCCGGCCTGACGGATGCCCAGATGCAGGCCATCGCCATGGAGTTCAACCTCTCGGAGACGACCTTCGTCCTCCCCCCCTCCGACCCCAGAAACCACGCCCAGGTCCGCATCTTCACCCCAAAGACCGAGATGCCGTTCGCCGGCCATCCAAACGTCGGCACCGGCTACGTGCTGGCAACAATGGATGCCAATCCGCCGGAGCACTACACGTTCGAGGAAATCGCCGGCCTGGTCCGTGTCCATATCCTGCGCGGCCAGGACGGAGCGATCGAGGGCACACGCATCTCTGCGCCTCGATCCCTGACGATAGAGGACGCCGTTCCGACGGATCTGGTCGCCGCCTGCGCCAGCCTGCCGGAGGACGCCATCGTCACGACGTCGCATAACCCCCTGGTCGCCACGGTCGGTACACCCTTCGTGTTCGCCGAAGTCGCATCGCTGGACGCCCTGGCCGCCGCAAGCCCGGACCTGACCGCATTCCGCCGAGGCGCGGAACAGTTCCCGGCGCTCGCCCACCGCTTCAACCTGATGCTGTATTGCCGCCGGGGGGACCTGGTGACGGAGTTGCGCACCCGCATGTTCGCCCCT